>ERZ1048068.3436-NODE-3436-length-10418-cov-4.235164_pt1 | contig 10418 bp, 8 predicted proteins | sample MGYA00383098_ERZ1048068 | MGnify/ENA primary metagenome ERZ1048068 (study PRJEB29581, sample SAMEA5548368) | metagenome | biome: marine; feature: coastal; material: water | depth 1 m | study: Short-term variability in the microbial, nano- and picoplankton... | reverse complement strand
ATTGTCAGTCATACTACAATCCATTTACTATTTTTACTTGCTCCCTTTGCTGCATTAATCCCATTAGCATACCCTCTCTGACCCCCCTATCAGCAACCCGTATGATCTTAGTTGGCCACGTTTCACAAATAACATCGGTAATAGCGCAACCAGCAACGAGAAGATTTGCACGCTCTTCACCTATACATGGCTCCTTCGCCCGTTCCTCAGAAGACAAAGAAGACATGTGTCTAGAAACTTTAATAGCATCGCTAGTCCGTAACCATAGACCATCAACTTTTTCGCGTTGATAATAAGGTAGTTTCATATGAATACCTGCTAGAGAAGTGATAGTCCCTGAAGTTCCAATTATGTGTCCTTTTCCTTCTTTAAAAGTATTAACAAACCTATTTTCACAACTGCTTTTATTAATTTCATCTCGAACAACAGATTTCATTGTTTGATACCATAAAGCTCTATCCGCCAATTCTGGAATCCGTTCAGATAGCGTTGCGACGCCAATAGGTAGTGAAGCCCATGCGCTGATAGGAGGTCTGTATATACTTGTAGATACACTCTCAACTTTTAGACGTCGAACATCCACCCAACTCAATTCCGTTGAACCCCCGCCAATATCTACTACTAAAGCTACATTTTTAGTCGTATCAATTAAATTTAAACACCCCATGACAGCCAACCTTGATTCTACTCGCGGAGAGATAATTTCCAGAGATAAACTCGTCTCTTGCTTTACACGATCTAAAAAGTCTTTTCCATTTGAAGCTTTTCTGCAAGCTTCAGTAGCTATACACCGCCACCGCTTAACACGGTGAGCCTTTATCTTTCTTGCACAAATTTTCAGGGCTTCAACCGCAGCATTCATACTATTATTAGATAATAATCCAGTGCTATCTAAGCCTGCGCCAAGCCGTACAACTTTGGAGTAACTGTCAATTACTTTAAATCCATCATCAGTTGGGCGAGCGATTAGCAAACGACAATTATTAGTACCCAAATCGAGGGCAGCAAACAAATTGGGTCCTTTCTTGAGGCTTTTATTACCTGAAGAATTAGACATATTTTTCCGTCGACGAGGTTTAGTGGGTTTTTCTGTACCAACGTTCCCCAAAACATCGTCTCCGGATAATGTTCTATCCGGCATTGATAATCTCACATTTGTAGACCGAGCAACCAAACTTGGGCTCAAGGCAATTCACCTTAGCAATAAACGAAAGACTAGCTTGCTGTAAATAAATTTTTATATTTAATGTATATCCATATGGTCGGATAGCTCATTCCAATCTGGTTCAGGACCCAATGCTACCATCGCCTCATGTTGTGAGAGAAAAATCTGTCCTGAAAGTTTTTCTAAAAAATCAGACCTAAATAGACGTTCTTTAACGCGACTTTGCATATCAGAAAAATGAAGTCTTATCTCTGCACTTCTTAAGCGCTTATTTATTTCCTCTAGACTAGACAAAGCGCTAGCATCAATTCGGTTTACCGCAGTACACATTAGGACAAGGTCTTTAAGTTCAGGACTATTTTCAACAATTTGAGCTACCCTATCCTCTAAGTACCTAGCATTTGCATAGTATAAGCTTTCATCGATTCTTAATGTTTTTACTATTTCGTTAGTTTCGACATTAAATCTTCCAGAGTCTCTGTAATGTTCTGTTCCAGGAAAACGACCGACAAGAGGCATATAGGGCAACAATGTTGAATTTATATGAAGAGCCATTGCAAGGATAACTCCGGCTAAAACGCCCCACTGGACCCCAAACATTAAAACCGAGGAAAATGTTGCTATAGCTGTAATTCCGTCAGCACGACTATAAACCCAAGTTTTCCAAAGACTTTGAAAATCTAACAAACTAAAGCACGCAACTATTATCAATGCAGCGAGTACCGCTAAAGGTAAGTCTTTAAGCAATGGCGTAAGAAAAACAGCGGTAAGCGCCATCATCAAAGCAACAAGCAAACCCACCACCCTAGTTTTTCCACCTGCATTGAAGTTTACAGCTGATCGCGACATACTCCCGTTAATAGGGTAGCCACCAGAAATACCGGCAATAAAATTCGATGCACCAAGACTTAAAAGCTCTTTATTTGAATCTATCCTGCTTCTGGATCTAGCAGCTAATTCCTGAGCTGTTGAACAGCTATCAACAAAAGCTACAATCGCTATGACAACTGCCGGCATCAGAAGAGACTCTAGGGCATCATATGAAAGCATCGGAAAACTAAAAGGTGGCAGACCTTTTGGAATCTCACCTACTACGTTTAAATTTAAAGTTATTTTAAAATTATAAAATGAACTGATTATTATAAAAACAGCAACAATTAATATAGGGGCTACCCTACCAACAAGTTTTGCTCTTCGGCTTTTTATTCGTAACTTTACTAAACTAAAAGCTAGATAACGATTGATAATTAAAAGTAAAAAAATTGCAGAAAGACCGATAAGCATTGAGTATTCATTAATATTATACATATTTCTGAGCAGCTCATTAACCATACTTATCGCAGTATTACCCTCTATGCTAACCCCAAAAATATGTTTTATCTGGCTTATGATGATTAGTAATGCTGCACCAGTGATGTAAGCGGAAACAACTGGCCTAGAAACAAAATTCATTATAAACCCTGCTTTAAATAGCCATGCCACTAATAAAATACTTCCTGTCATAACCCCTAAAGCTGCTGCACTAATTAGACGTTCACCTTCAGGTAACATAGATATTGACGCAGCAGTCATAATAGAAATAACTGCTGTAGGTCCCACATTCAAATACTTAGACGACCCTAACAGAGCATATGCTAACAAAGGAAAAATAGAGACGTATATCCCAACTTGTGGGGGCAACCCAGCTAGTAATGCATAAGCCAACGACTGCGGAACTAATAAAATCGTTACAATTATCGCCGCAATTAAGTCCTCGGTAAAAATACCGCCGTTGTAAACAAATTGTCTTTCTTTAATACCTTTCGAGGAGCTTAAGACATTTATGTTAGTGATAGGTTTTTTGCCCATTGTTCATCCTCTCATTAGTTGACTACGAGGTAAATCGTTTTTTCTAATCAAAATTTACATTATGCTTACTATTACGTTTGTATGAGCATATATGTTTCAACATGAAACAAACAGACAAATTTGAAATATTTATAACCACTCAGCTGGGATTAGAACATTTACTTCAAGATGAGATCAAAAAGTTCGAATTTACTAATCCAGTGTTGCTTGTAGGGGGAGTTTCCATAACAGGAGATTGGGTGGATGTTTGGAAAGCCAATTTATATCTAAGGGGTGCAACAAAAGTGTTAGCCCGTATCGGCGAATTTCGCGCATTTCATTTAGCTCAACTTGATAAACGAGCACGAAAGTTTCCATGGCACATTACAATCCCAAAAGGCATGAGTATAAAAGCAGAAGTGGTTACAAATAGAAAAAATAAAATATACCATGCTGGCGCAGCTGTTGAGAGAATAGAAAGAGCTATTTCCGAGGAATTAGGCAGTAAAATAGCAGGATCTATATCAAGTGCAGATATCGTATTAAAAATTAGAATAATTGATAATAATGTTATTATATCCCTCGATACGTCAGGAGACGGCCTGTACAAACGAGGTTACAAATTAGCAACGGGAAAAGCTCCAATCAGAGAAAACATAGCGGCTTTAGCATTATATTATTGTGGGTACTCAGGAAATGAACCTGTTATAGATCCTATGTGTGGCTCAGGAACAATTATTATAGAAGCTGCAGAAATATCACGTAATTTAATGCCGGGGAGAAATAGGAAATTTGCTTTTCAAAAATTTAATGGTTATGATGAAAAACTAGTAGAGCATTTTGTGAAAAAATGGCAAAATAAAGCCTCTGCACTTACATTTACCGGCATGGATAGAAACCATAATGTAGTTGAGCATTCTTACCAAAACTCGATACGGGCTGGTATCGATGATATATCCAACTTTAAAACTCAAAGTATAGAAAAACTAACCAGACCAAACGGTCCTGCAGGCTTGGTTATAGTAAATCCTCCATATGGTTCGAGGATAGGTAAAAAAAAGGATCTATTTTCACTGTACAGAAAATTTGGTGAAATAATGAAAAATGAATTCTCTGGATGGCGAGTTGGAATGATTACCTCTGATAATGCATTAGCACAATCAACTAAATTGCCCTTTGAATCCTCTGAGTTAGCAATTTCAAATGGCGGCTTAAAGATTCGTGTATATAAAACTGGAATACTAGCATAAAATCTACTTGTAATATGTGCATGTGTGTGCATATATACACAAATGATTACAAAAAAAATCCAAAATACTGAACTTAATTCTATTTCAAATACAATAATAGAGGTACTAGATACAGCTTTTTTAAAAGCACTAACTGATCCCACGCGCATACTGATTATTAAGAAATTAGTATCTTTTGGTGTTTGCGATGTAACCACTATTGCAAAAAATTTATCCCAAGACCGCTCTGTCGTTTCCCGGCATCTTCTAAACCTTGAAAAAGCAGGAATAACAATCTCTAAAAAGATTGGACGGCAAGTGTTCCATGACATTAATGGCCCTTATGTAGTCGACAGGTTGGAGCTAATTTTATCAGCACTAAGCCCTATGAGACAGCTTTGCATTCCATTTACAGAAAATTATAAGGATTAATTATGACTACATTCATGGGATTGACAGAAAATGGTAGCGAAGTGATTTATGCTGATAAAAAACGTCATTTATATTGGGTAATTTTGGCATCTCCTGTTATTTCATGGCTATCAATTTATTTGTTTTTTACATTTGATAAGAATCCAATCTTCACACTCATGCCAATGTTATTTTTCTATATTTTCACACCTTTAATGGACTTTTTTATAGGAGAAGATGAGCATAACCCGCCAGAAGAAGTTGTTAATGCTATGATGGCAGATAATTATTACAGGTTCATCGTTCACTCGTTAATAATTGTATCCATTATGCTTTATATCAGTTTTGTTATATTCGTTGGAACTCAACAACTGCCGTGGTGGTCTATTATCGCATTAATCATCGGTATAGGAGCTAATAGTGGCGGAGTAATGGTTATGACACATGAACTAGGTCATAAATCTAATAAACTTGACAGATTTTCCGCAAAAATTGGTAACATGATAATGGGATACGGACACTTTAATATAGAACATAATAAAGGCCACCATACTTGGGTGGCCACACCTGAGGACCCTGCAAGCTCAAGAATGGGAGAAAATTTTTATGCATTTATGCTACGCGAACTTTCTGGAACATTTAAAAGAGGGGTAAACTATGAAATGAAAAGATTAAAGAATTCAGGAAAAGGTTTCTGGTGTTTAGAAAATGATCTTTTACAAGTGTATACAATCACTTTTATCTCATTATTAATTTTTGCCTATATGTTCGGAATTTCAATCTTAATATTTCTCATTCCACACCATTTTGTAGCTTGGTTAGCACTCACGCAAGCAAATTACATAGAGCATTACGGATTAATGAGAAAAAAATTATCAAATGGTAAATACGAACGCTGTCAACCTAAGCATAGCTGGAACACAAATCATACATATTCAAATCTTTTATCATTTCATCTCCAAAGGCACTCAGACCATCATGCTTACCCCATGCGAGCCTATCAAGTACTAAGAGACTATGACGATGTCCCCTCTCTTCCAACTGGTTATGGCGGTTGCTTTGCTTTAGCTTTCGTCCCCCCCCTCTGGTTTGCAATAATGGACAAAAGAGTCATGAAATGGGCAGGTAACGATATCAATAATGTAAATATAAACACCAAGAAAGAAAAGCTATTAAGAGAAAAATGGGGCTAGGTTAATACCTTAAGCATCTGTATTAACTTGATTTTCATTATCTTGATCTTCGCTTTCTTCAATTCTTTCAACGCTTACTACTTTTTCTTTTTCTTTAACCTTGATAACCGTCACCCCCCTAGATGTACGGCTAACTATACGAATATTCCTAACCGGGCATCTGATAAGCTGTCCTCCATCAGTAACAATCATAATCTGATTTTCATCTTCAATAGTAAAACTTCTGACTAATTTAGCATTATCGCTACCCTTTCTTGCTAATTCTTGCGCTGTAACACCCTGCCCACCTCGGTTCATACACCGATAATCATAGCTAGAACTTCGCTTACCAAAGCCATCGTCAGCTAAAGTAAGTAAAAACTGTTCATTGGCGCCCAACACACCGATGCGCTCATCAGATAAGCTACTTTCTGATTCAGATTCCCCGGAAATATCGTCATCACCTTCACCTAATGCACGACGCATTGCATTCGCATGTTTCATATAAGAACGAGACTCCTCCGTTAATACATCAACGTGTCGCAAAACAGCCATAGATATGACTTCATCACCATCTGCTAACTTTATCCCCCTTACACCGCTTGAGGTTCTTCCGACAAACCTTCTAACATCTGTAACTCTGCATCTAAGCGACTTACCCATTGCAGTAGTTAAAAGAATATCATCATCTTCAGTACACAACCTCACATCAACAATACCATCACCCTCATCCGGCTTCATAGCTATTTTGCCATTTCTGTTAACTCGTGTGAAGTCGGCTAAAGAATTCCTTCGAACACCACCAGACCTTGAAGCAAACATGATATCAAGGTTTTTCCAATCTTCTTCATCTTCTGGAAGTGACATTATTGAATTGATAGTTTCATTTTGGTCTAGTGGTAATAAATTTACCATTGCCTTACCCCTAGTTGCAGGACCTCCCAAGGGTAGCTTCCATACTTTTAATTTATATGACATTCCAGAAGAACTAAAAAACAAAACAGGCGTATGGGTTGTGGCAACGAAGACTGTGGTCACATAATCTTCATCCTTCATGGACATTCCTGAGCGACCCTTACCACCACGTCTTTGAGCCCTATAAGTATCTAGTGGGGTCCTTTTTACATACCCCCCCGATGTTACAGTTACTACCATATCCTCAATCGGGATTAAGTCTTCATCATCAAAGTCTAAACCTCCTGCTGTGAATATTGAGCGGCGTGGAGTAGCAAACTTTTCTTTCACTTCAATAAGCTCCTCGCGGATAATTGATTGGACTCTTTCTCGTGATCTTAAAATATCAAGCAAATCAATAATTTTTATGGAAAGCTTCTTTGCCTCATCTGTTATTTCGTCCATGCCCAAAGCTGTTAACTTTAAAAGTCTTAATTCCAATATTGCTTTGGCTTGTTCTTCCGTTAATTGTATAGTTCCATCGCTTAAAAGCAATGATCGCGGATCTGCAATTAAATCTATAAGTGAACCCATTGATTGAGCATCCCAAGTTTTTGAAAGTAAATTAGAGCGAGCGTCTTTAGGGTTTTTTGATCCTCTAATCATTTTAATGATTTCATCAATATTAGCCACTGCTGTTGCGAGACCAACAAGGATATGAGCTCGGTCCCTTGCTTTGCTTAAATCAAACTTAGAGCGCCTTGCAATTACTTCCTCTCGAAACCCTAAAAAGGCCTCAAGCATAGTCCGTACATTCATTTGCTCTGGCTTGCCGCCATTTAAAGCCAACATGTTGGAACTAAAGTTTTGCTGCATAGCAGAATATTTAAATAATTGGTTTAAAACAACATCAGCGACAGCATCGCGTTTAAGCTCAATAACCACACGCATACCAACCCTATCAGACTCATCGCGAACTGCCGAAATGCCTTCTATTCTTTTTTCATTAACTAGAGTTGCTATCTTTTTAATCATATTTGCTTTATTAACTTGATAAGGCAATTCTGTGACTATTATTGCATATCTGTCCTTACGAATTTCCTCCACATCAGCAACAGCTCTCATAGTCACCGACCCTTTTCCCGTAAGCACACCAGAGCGAGAACCACTCTGCCCCATAATTAGTGCGCCAGTAGGAAAGTCAGGACCAGGTATAATATTCAAAAGATCCTCATCAGATAAATTCTCATTCATCATGATAGCAAGCGTCGCATCTATGACTTCCCCCAAGTTATGAGGAGGAATATTAGTTGCCATACCTACAGCAATTCCCCCTGCTCCATTGACTAAAATATTAGGATAGCGAGATGGTAGTACTACAGGTTCATTTTCAGAAGAATCATAGTTTTCCTGAAAGTTAACAGTATTTTTTTCAATATCAGCCAAAAGTGAAGCAGCTGGCTTATCCATTCTAACCTCAGTATAACGCATAGCTGCTGGAGGGTCCCCATCGATAGAACCAAAATTTCCTTGCCCATCAAGCAAAGGAAGCCTCATAGAAAAGTCCTGGGCCAGTCGTACTAGAGCATCATAAACAGCACTATCCCCATGCGGATGATACTTACCTATTACGTCACCAACGACACGAGCTGATTTTTTATATGCTTTTTCGCGAGTAAAGCCATTTTCATGCATTGAATACAGTATTCTGCGGTGAACTGGTTTTAACCCATCTCTAACATCCGGTATTGCCCTTGAAACAATGACTGACATTGCATAATCAAGATAGGAGCGCTTCATCTCCTCCTCGATTGTTATCGGTGAGACACCATCCGCCAAGCCCATTTGACTATTATCTGAAGGGATTTTAGTTTCATCGTTCACAATATAAAAATCCAATTACTCTTCTAATTTTGATTCGGCATCTATGAGATTATTCATAGCATTATTCATGTAATGCATCAAATGAATGAGAGCTCAATCAAGAGAAGGTCACGGGTTAAAAATTTTAATTATGTTTAGTGATATTGGTAATGAAAATGGAGTAAAAAATAGTTATTTTACAATAGTTCCATTATTTAAAATGGAATTTCGTCATCTAAATCAAAACTTTCTTTAGGGCTATCCATACGATCAGCGGGTTGTCCATTACCAATATTATTGCTTTGTGCCGTCCTAAAGTTATTTTGACTTACTCCACCCTGATCTCTGCCATCAAGCATTGTTAATGTTCCACCATACCCTTGAAGTACAATTTCAGTTGTATATTTTTCTTGCCCGCTATTATCTGTCCATTTTCTAGTCTGTAGCTTGCCCTCTACATAAAGCTTACTACCTTTCTTCACATAGCGTTCAATAACCCCAACTAGGCCATCATTAAATACCGCAACGCGATGCCACTCAGTTTTTTCTTTTCTCTCGCCACTTTGCTTATCACGCCAATTTTCTGAAGTTGCCAATGAAAAGTTAGCAACTTTTCCTCCATTACCAAATGTACGTATTTCTGGATCATTACCAACATTACCAACTAGAATAACTTTATTTACCGAACCAGCCATAATTTGCCTCTTAAGATTTGTGTATGTTCCCTTAATGTTCTATTAAACTTAGTGTAAGTTTGCAAGGACTCAAAAAAACTTTAACATCTTTTGAAGATTTTACACCTGCGAGTCCATGTTAAGACGTATATTGTCCACAGACTTTTCTGTTGGTTACTGGAGATAAAGCTTTAATGCAAAAGTTCATAGAAGTAAGAGGAGCTAGAGAACACAACCTAAAAGACGTTAACATCGACCTTCCTCGAGATAAGCTTATTGTTATAACTGGCCTATCAGGATCCGGTAAATCCTCATTAGCATTTGACACTATATATGCTGAGGGGCAACGTAGATATGTTGAAAGCCTTTCAGCATATGCTAGGCAATTTCTTGAACTACAGGGTAAACCAGATGTAGACTCAATTGAAGGATTATCGCCAGCAATAAGTATAGAACAAAAAACCACATCCCGTAATCCAAGATCAACAGTAGGGACTGTAACAGAAATCTATGACTACATGAGACTTTTATGGGCAAGGATAGGCGTACCCTACTCGCCTACAACAGGGCTACCTATAACAAGTCAAACTATTAGCCAAATGGTCGATAAAGCCATGGAGATTCCTTTCAACACAAAATCATTGATCCTTGCTCCAATTGTCAGAGGACGCAAAGGGGAATTCAAAAAAGAATTTGAAAAACTACTTAAAAGCGGTTTTCAACGTGCGAAAATTAATGGGGAGTTTTATACATTAGAGAATGCTCCAGAACTTGATAAAAAAATAAAACATGACATTGATATTGTTGTTGACAGAATAGTTATAAAAAAAGGAATAGAAGCGAGGCTTGCTGAAAGCCTAGAAACAGCATTAAGACTAGCTGATGGACTTGCATCCATAGAAGCATCAGAAAAACCTGATGAAAAAATTATTTTTTCAGAAAGATTTTCTTGTCCAGTATCGGGCTTTAGTATACCGGAAATTGAACCGAGGTTGTTTTCCTTTAATAGCCCCCATGGCGCATGCCCTCTTTGCGATGGGCTAGGAAAAGAACTTAAATTTGATACAGATTTAGTGGTTCCAGATAAAAATATTTCTTTAGCTTCAGGGGCTATCTCTGCTTGGCCTAACAAAATTAGTGGTCTTTATATGCAGACCATAAAATCACTAGCAAAATATTATAA
>ERZ1048068.3434-NODE-3434-length-10423-cov-5.320602_pt1 | contig 10423 bp, 9 predicted proteins | sample MGYA00383098_ERZ1048068 | MGnify/ENA primary metagenome ERZ1048068 (study PRJEB29581, sample SAMEA5548368) | metagenome | biome: marine; feature: coastal; material: water | depth 1 m | study: Short-term variability in the microbial, nano- and picoplankton... | reverse complement strand
CTGTGACCCTCGCCTTGTAAGGGCGATGCTCTACCAGCTGAGCTAACCACCCCCCTGAAAGAGGTGAGCATTCTACTGAATTGAGGGTAGCTGTCAAACATTTTCTAATACTATATACATATAGTTTTTACCGCCCTAAGATATGCCCCCTAAACGGTTCTCCAAAGTAGCAAAAATGCAGATTTATAAAGAATTTAATATCGAGGCGGCTCACCGTCTTCCCAATGTTCCCGAGGGGCATAAATGCGCCCGTTTGCACGGCCACTCCTTTATGGTGTCAATCCATGTTGAGGGGCCGATTGGCGATAGCAGTGGCTGGGTGATTGACTTTGGTGATATCAAAAGGGCTTTTGCGCCCATCTATAAGCAGTTAGATCATCATTACCTGAATGATATTGAAGGGCTTGAAAACCCGACCAGTGAGAATCTGGCTATTTGGATCTGGAAAAAATTAAAACCTGATCTTCCTCTGCTCAGCTGTATTACCATCAAAGAGACCTGTACTAGCGGCTGTGTCTACCGCGGCGATTGATCTGGTGCTCAACCAGCAACAGTAGCGCCATCAATACCACTGGCACCAGACATAGCATTAGCATCTGCTGCCAGTTAATTAGCCCCAGCGCCCAGCCGGCGGATAGCGCGGCCAGTGCCTGACAGGTAAAAATACTCAGGTCATTGATTGCCTGGCCCTTGAATCTGTCCTGCTTTTTATAGGCTCTGGGTAGCAGGGCGGTCCCGGCGACAAAGAGGAAGTTCCAGCCCACCCCAAGCAGCACCAGCTGCATCCAGAAGCCATTGACACTGATATGGTAATAACCAATTCCGATGGTTGCACAGTAACAGGCCAGTCCGGCAGCCATCATGCCCCTGATATCCAGTAGTCTGAACAGCAGTGGGGTAATCAGAGAGGGCAGAAACATTGCGGCAATATGGCTCTGGATCACCCACTTGGTGTCGACCAGTGAGTGGCCATAGATATGGTGCATGCTGATGGGGGTGCCGGTCATCACAAAAGACATCACCACAAAGGCGACAGCACCACTGGTCATGGCCAGCAGAAATGTCGGATGGGCAACGATACTCCAGGTGCTGCTGGCGCTGGTGGCTCGCTGTACCTGTGGCGTGATATTCGGTTTATAGGGAATTAAAACCAGCGCGGCAATCATGACCGTGATTGCCGCCAGCCAATAGGAGCCCTGGTAATCCACGGCGGTCATGTGGACACCTGCAACGGCCAATTCGGGGCCAATAATCGCTGCAACAATGCCGCCGCACATTATCAAGGATGCGGCGCTTGGGCCGTATTCCGGGGCTACGGCTTCCATGGCAGCAAAGCGCGTCTGCTGCAGGGCGGCACTGGTTGAGCCAAGCATGGCGGAAGCGATGCAGAACAGTGTGAAGTCCTGTTGTTCAAGGGCGCTGCTGGCCACCCAGCAGGCGAGGACTCCCAGTGCCATAAACGCCCAGAGGGCTGTTTTGCGCCCCAACCACTGCATAGCCGCGGTGGCGGGCAAAATACTTGCTGCGGTGCCTATGACTGTCAGGGCAATAGGCAGGGTAGCCCACTCTTCTGAGGGGGCTAATTCCGCACCAACAAGACTGCCAACCAGTATCATCAGTGTCATTATGGAGGCGGCCAGGGCGTTGCTCAGGGTTAGTATCCAGACATTGCCGAAGCCGGGGGCAGGAATTATCTTCACATAAATTCTCGTACGATCGATTTGTTAATGGATGATCTCAATCACTGCGGTGCATACAGCCCGCTGCGTTATCTTGTATTAAAGGCTGTTGCTCCTGCAGGTGCGATAACGAACATCAACTACTATAGTCTATATAGGAACATCTAATTATGAATAGATGAAATAGGTCGGATCAAATGGTGCAAGAGACTTTTCTGGGCTACCTTTTAGGGGTTAAATTTATGTGGGCGCTGAGCCTGCAGCCATCATGCAGTTTTTACTCTTCACACAAAGCATTAAAAAGCGCTTACTCACGGAAAAAGGCATATAAATTATGGATAATAACGATCAGTCAACGATCACAGAAATTGTCTTCGCAGCAGTACTGGAAAATCATGCGGTTAAAAAAGCCGGCAAGGTCAAGCAAGTCGATGCTGCAATGTTGCTGGATGAGTTAAAAATAGACTCCCTGGAAAAGCTTTCCCTGGCCATGGATTTCGAGGAGCAGTTTTCAATTGAAATTAGCGATGAAGATATTGAAGGCTTTTTAACCGTTGGCGATTTTATTACCTATCTCGAGCAAGCTGTCGCCAGATTGGCAGATGACATAGACGAGCCGACTGCCAGGGAACTCATTGAGCAGTCTGAGAATCTCGACATCGATGAGTTAGACGACGATCTGGTAGTTGATCCCGATGAGACACTGGCGGGTAATTAGGCCAAAAAATATCCTTTGCGGGTGCCGGGTTCTGGCATCCCTCTCCAGCGGAGTGCCTGACGGGCACTAACTCCTGTATACTGCCGCGCAATAAATGCCCGAAGCCTCGGGCATTGAACATTTTAAGCGGTTTACAGCATGGTAGAAGTCGGCAAATTCAATCAATTAGAAGTGGTAAAAGAGGTAGACTTTGGTGTTTATCTGGATGCCGATGAGCTCGGTGAAATTCTCCTGCCTGCGCGCTATGTCCCCGAGGATTGTGAGCTTGGCGACTGGCTTAAGGTCTTTCTCTACTTTGATTCAGAGGACCTGTTAATCGCCACCACAGAAACCCCAAAGGTTGAAGTGGGCCGCTGCGAAATGCTCAAGGTAATAGATATCAACAATGCCGGCGCCTTTATGGATTGGGGGCTGCCAAAGGATCTGCTGGTTCCCTACAGCGAGCAACACAAGCCCATGGAAGAAGGTTATTCCTATGTTGTCTATGTGTTCCACGACGAGGAGAGTGACCGTATTGCCGCCTCCACCAGGCTGCAGGATCACCTCGCGGAGGAGTCTGTGTGGCTCAAGCCAAGACAGGCGGTTGACCTGCTGATTGCCGGTCGCACTGAGCTCGGTTACAAGGCGGTGATCAATGATAAGTATCTCGGTCTGATCTTTCGCGGCGATGCTTATAGACCATTAAAAATTGGTGAGCGCCTGCCCGGTTTTATTAAGAGTATTCGCGGCGATGGCAAGATCGATCTGCTGATCAGTCAGGCGACTCTGCAGGGTGATCACGATTTGGGTGAGCAGATTATTCACCATCTGCAGGCTGCTGGCGGTCAGATAACGCTTACCGATAAGAGTGCGCCAGAAGAGATTTACGCTGTATTTAAAGTCTCAAAGAAAAAATACAAGCAGGCGCTGGGCACCCTGTATAAGAGTAAACGTGTTGTGCTTAAACCCGGAGTGGTCGAACTGGTTTAACCCGCTCTTTTATTAACCGGCTAAAAACACCACGGTTTTATTGCCGTCGAGAAAAACCCGCCGTTCGATGTGGTAGGTAATCGCCTTAGCCAGGGCCATACATTCATTGTCGCGGCCAACACGCACCAGGTGATCGGGCTTGTAGTTGTGATCAACCCGGGTCAGCACCTGCTCGATAATCGGTCCCTCATCCAAATCTGAAGTTACATAGTGGGCGGTGGCGCCAATCAGCTTGACACCGCGATCGTAGGCCTGATGGTAGGGCTTGGCTCCCTTGAAACCGGGCAGAAATGAGTGGTGAATATTAATACAGCGCCCGGATAGCTGTTTGCTCAGGTCGTCGGAGAGAATCTGCATATAGCGGGCCAGCACCACAAGCTCGGTGCCGGTTTCGTCGACTATCTCTAACAGGCGCTGTTCCTGCTGGACTTTGGTGTCTGCGCTGACCGGCAGGTGGATAAAACGCACACCCTCGCGCTCGACCATTGGTCGCAGATCCAGGTGGTTGGAGACCACGGCGGTGATTTGCATATTGAACTCACCTTTGCGACGACGGTAGAGAATGTCGTCGAGGCAGTGGTCGTATTTAGAAACCATAATCACTGTTTTGACCGGCACCTTTGGGTCGTGGATTTTCCACTCCATGGCAAAGGCGTCGGACACCTGATTAAAACCGCGTTTAATGTCTTCAATCGACGGCGAATTTTGCTGCGGGCGAAATACGGCGCGCATAAAAAATTTGTCGGTCGATTCATCATCAAATTGCTCAAGGGCACAGATATAACAGTCTCTATCGGCCAGGAAGCCAGTGACAGCTGCGACAACACCACTACCGGCACGGCAGGTTCCGGTGAAGATATAGTTGTTTGCCTCGTCTGGCATTGTGGTCATAATTTGCGCCTGGTCAATAAAATAGAAGCCACTGATTATAGGCGCGGCAGGGCAAAGATAAAACCGCTGGCTGCGTATTAATCCCCAGCAATAAGCCATCAAAACCCTGGAGAATGCTGTAAACTGGGCAAAAAAATAAACTGCGCCAAAACCTATGCTGAAATATCTACTGCTGTTATCCGTTGTTATTTTTACTCTCACTGGCTGCGCCACCTACAAGCCAAGCCAGGTTGAAGACCTGTGTGAGATATTTCACGGTGAAACCGATTGGTATAAAGCGGCGCGCAAGGCCAATAAGCGCTGGGGAACGCCCATAGGCTTGATGATGGCAATTATTAAACAGGAGTCGAGCTTTAGGGCGGATGTGCGCCCCGATCGCCCCAAATTTCTGTTTATCCCTCTGCCGCGAAGGTCTTCTGCGTACGGCTATGCCCAGGCGCAAAACCCAGCCTGGAATGATTACCGTCGCGACACCGGTAACTGGAGCCACGATCGCGATGAGTTTGCTGATGCGATTAATTTTGTCGGCTGGTATACAGATAAAACCCACAAAAACCTGGGTATCTCGAAATGGGACCCCTATAGACAGTATCTGGCTTATCATGAGGGCTGGGGCGGTTTTAAGCGCGGCACCTATAAGAAGAAAGACTTTTTAACCGGTGTTGCGGCCAAGGTCAAAAGGCAGACAGAAACCTATAATGCGCAACTACAGAAATGCGCAAAGAGTCTCGATAAAGCGGTAAGAGGTTGGTGGCTGTTCTAGAGGTGCCGATCCAGAGGTTTGACTGGATGTAAGCTTGCCTCGCTACCGAATATTCGCTGTCTGTTAAGTATCAGGCAGCAGCAGAGCGTGCAGGGGGAAGTATGAATCACTTTGATGTCATCATAATTGGTGCGGGATTGTCCGGTATCGGTGCGGCCTGCCACCTCAGTCGCAGCCAGCCCACTAAAACCTTTACTATTATCGAGAGTCGCGATGCCATGGGGGGTACCTGGGATCTGTTTCGCTACCCGGGAATTCGCTCCGATTCGGATATGCACACCTTGGGGTACAGTTTTAAGCCCTGGCGCAACAAAAAAGCCATCGCCGATGGCACTGCTATTAGTGAGTATATCCACGAGACCGCAGCGGAGTACGCGCTTGAAAAACATATTCAGTATCAGAGTCGGGTGCTCTCGGCGGCCTGGGACAGCAGTCGGGCAATCTGGACCCTGAGCATAGAGTGCAGCGGAACTGAGGGCGAGGTTACCCATCAGGAGTTTACCTGTCACTTTATCTACAGTTGTACCGGCTATTACCGTTATGACAAAGGCTATACGCCAGATTTCCCCGCGGCCGAGCAGTTTAAGGGCCAGGTGGTCCATCCCCAACAGTGGCCGCAGGATCTAGATTACAGCGGCAAGCGGGTGGTGATTATCGGCAGCGGTGCCACGGCGATTACCCTGGTGCCCGCTATGGCCAAAAGCGCCAGCCATGTCACTATGCTGCAGCGTTCACCGACCTATGTGATCTCGCGCCCGGATATCGATACTCTGAGCCGGGCGCTGGGCAAAATACTTCCGGATAAACTCGCCTACGGTCTAACGCGCTGGAAAAATGTCAGCCTGCAGGCGCTGATGTTCCAGCTGAGTCGGCGATGTCCCAAGCTGGTAAAAGCGTTGCTGCGCAGATCTGCGCGCCATTGGCTGGGCGCTGACTTTGATGTGGATACCCACTTTAACCCAGACTACAACCCCTGGGATCAGCGTCTCTGCCTGGTGCCCAATGCTGATCTGTTCCGCTCCCTGCGCAAGGGGACTTCGAGCATTGTCACCGACCATATCGCGCGTTTTAGCGAACACGGTATCCACTTAAAGTCCGGTGATTTTCTCGAGGCGGATATTGTGGTGACGGCCACTGGCCTTGAGCTTCTGGTGCTCGGCGGTATGCAACTGTTTGTGGATAACCAGCCGGTCGTGATTCCCGAGGCGGTCGGCTACAAGGGCATGATGTTTAGCGATGTGCCAAATTTCGCATTGGCTGCAGGCTACACCAATGCCTCCTGGACCTTGAAGTGTGACCTGACCAGCGAATATGTCTGCCGTCTATTGGCCTATATGGACAGCCACAACTACCAGTACTGTGTGCCGAGAATGACTGATCCCCAGGTACAGCGAATACCCTTTCTGGATCTATCGTCCGGTTATGTAGAGCGCGCTCTGGATCAATTTCCCAAGCAGGGTGACAGAGCACCCTGGCGGCTGCACCAGAACTATTTGCTGGATATTTTAAATCTGCGTGGCGGTGCGCTTCAGGACAAGGCGTTGCAGTTTTATCGCCTCTAGTCTGGGCTTTTTACTCTTGGCTCAGCGGTCAGAGATCACATCATAAAATCGCGGGTAGCGTTGAGCAGATCCGGATACTTCTCACCCAATTTGGCGCTCCAGTAGACAAACCAGTACTCAATCTTCTGTAGAAACGACATCTCAAGCTTTTCTGGCAGGCGTTGCTGCTGGTCATCTAAAAAGCTGTGTATCGCCTCTACATCATTAAAATCGAGAGTCTCGTAAAAGCCGATCATGCCTTTGTGGGTATAGGATCCGCCAAGGACAATAGCGACGAAGTCGCTGTGGGTCTGCTCACTCATATAGCGCAGATCGGGCACTATATAGTTGCTTTTGGCACTGATGCCATGGCAGGAGGCACAGTTCTGACCATAGAGCACTTCCCCTTTTTTTATGACGGCGGGATCGCTGTTGGCCTCGTGGCCAAGGGCGAGTATTGTCGCCAGCTCGGATTCCCGGTGAGTGGCAGCGGCGTCGGCAAGGGTGCGGGTCTGATTAAAATTGCCACGCTTAAAGACTAATAATTTATTCTGATTCACTTTATTGCGCTTTAGCTCTTCACCCACCGTTAGCATTATGGTGCCGCCACTGCCTTGGGCGACGGCAATATATTGCTCACCATCCAGTTCATAGCTGATCGGGCCGGCAAGAATGGCACTGTCGGACTGATACTGCCAAAGCGGCGTGCCATTGTCGGCATCATAGGCGGCAAAGGTGCCGTCCCAGGTGCCCTGAAAAACCAGATCGCCGGCGGTACTTAAAATACCGCCATTGGACGGTTGGTCGTGGCGCACCTGCCAGGCACGCTGTTTTTTCAGCGGATCCCAGGCAACCAGCTCGCCGTAGACCAGCGCATCCATCGATGCCTTGGCGGCTACCCAGCTTTTCGGGTCGCGGCTCTCGTTGAGATCGACGCCGGTATTCCAGCGATCGACCCGGTAGACCACGGAGTCCTGGGCGCTGAAATAGCCGGGAATATTTTGCACCGGAATATACATCAGGCCAGTTTTGCTGCTGTAAGACATCGGCTGCCAGTTATGGGCGCCGTAAGGGGAGGGCCAGATATAGGTAGAGCCAAAGTTTTGATAGTCGGCGTACTTGGTTTCAACCGGACGGCCAGTGCTCATATCCACATGGCTGGCCCAGGTGATATGGGCATACTGATCGGCGGAGAGCAGCTCCCCGGTAATGCGGTCGAGAACATAGAAAAAACCGTTTTTCGGGGCCTGCATAATAACCGCGCGCGGCGTGCCTTCAATTTCCAGCTCAGCCAATACCAGCTGCTGGGTAGCGGTAAAATCCCAGTTATCTTTTGGCGTCACCTGGTAGTGCCAGACATAGTCACCGCTGCCAGCCTCAAGGGCGACAATTGAACTGAGATAGAGATTGTCGCCGCCGCCGGGGCTGCGCAACTGGCGATTCCATGGTGAGCCATTGCCCGTGCCTATATAGATAAGATCCAGTTGGGGGTCGTAGACCAGTGAGTCCCAGGCGGTGCCACCGCCGCCACCATTTTGATACCAGTAATCACCACTCCAGGTCTCGACAGCAGATTCCAGGGCGGGATTTTCCTGGGGTTTATTGGGATCGCCCGGTACCGTATAGAAACGCCAGATCTGCTCGCCGCTGGCGGCATCATAGGCGCTGACAAAACCGCGCACACCCAGTTCGGCTCCGCCATTGCCGATCACTACCAGAGCGCTCTCTTCGCCATTGACCATTCTCGGCACCACACGCGGTGCGCCGGTAATACTGTAGTTGCCATCTGTTGGCGTGGTTTGCACCGACCAGTTTTCATTGCCGCTGCTGGCGTCGAGGGCAATCAAACGGCCATCGAGGGCGCCGAAGAACAGTTGCAGCTGGTTGTCGCTATTGCCCTGCCAGAGGGCGACACCGCGATTGACCGGGCCACAACAGGTTTTCGCCAGATGCGACTTGGGCACCTTGGCATCGTAGTGCCAGAGCTGTTCTCCGGTTCGCGCATCCAGGGCGTGGACATGGCTCCAGCCGGTACTGATATAGATAACGCCATTGTGCACCAGAGGCGTGGCTTCCATCCCTCGGGCGGTCGAAAATTTATAGGACCAGGCGAGGTCGAGTTCGCCGACAGTGTCGCGATTGATCGCCGCTAGCGGGCTGTAGCGCTGCTCCTGATAATCCCGACCATAACTCAGCCACTCGCCTTGAGGGTTGCTGATCGTCTGCTGATTAACCGTCGCCTGTGCTGGTAATAGCAGACTGGCGTAGGTTAAGAGGAGCGCATATCTGAGAAGAGTCATTGGCATATCAATTTCCTCTGTGCAGTTTATCTGGCTATCAGAGCTTCGAGCATTTCAACGATAATGTTAATGCTCTGAACTTTGTCCAAGCCCTGGATATTGCGCAAGCGCTGCCACATTTCAAAGGAGGCGATGCTGTCGACAGCCTGACGTTTATTTTCCGCCAGGTTGACAAGCTCTGGCAACCATTCGTCGAGATCCCTGCGCAGTTGATGTTGATACTCTAAATAGCTTTTTTGTAAAACCTCTGAGTTCCATCGCCGCGCTGCGCCGGAGAGCATAATGTTACTGATAGTCTCATAGGCATCGGCATGGCATTCGCTGGCGTGAAGTATGCGTTCCTGCAGTGTGCCGCTGCGATCGCCGCCCATAAACAGGCTGCGGAATTCGCGGTGACATAGTTCGCTGGCGGTTTCAAAAATACTTTCCATATCTTCAAAATGGCGAAACACAGAGCGGATACCCACATTGGCATGCTCGGCCACCTGTTGGGCCGTGGGTACCAGATTGCCCTGCTTAATCAGCGCCAGCATGGATTCGATAATCAGCTGGCGGCTGCGATTGCTGCGCAGACGGCGACCATCGGGTTTGCTGGGGCTGGGATTTGATGCTGGCATTCAGTTAGGCTTCTCTGTGTCGGTATTTTTATGCTTGCAGAGTTACATGTTGGCAGGCATTGTGTCAATAGTGTTAGGGCTGGCTACTCAGCGTCACAGGCGCTTTTATCGATAGGTGAAACTATGTCTGAACAGTTTAAGGAGCAGGGTGGCTCGGCGACAATGGACCCCAATCCGCTGCGTCGCTGGCTCTCCTCGGTGCTTATTAATCGTGTGTTAAGCCCTGCGCGGCAGGCGAAAAGGCGCGCCAGGTTCGAGCGCCAACGCTGTAAAGCTGCGGCACGCCATCGGCTGGAGTACTTTCATCAGGTGGATGACAGCTACAGCCATCTTGCAGTGCAACTGCTCCAGCCACTTGTGGAACGCTATGATATTGAGCTGGTCTGTCACCTGGTCAGCGGTCCTAGCGGAAAAAATGCTGCCGAGCCGGCACTGATGTCCAGGTACTCGGTCTACGATGCCCACTGTATTGCTCCCAACTACGGCTTATCCTTTCCCGAGCAGCAATCCGCGCCGCCCGACTCCTCTCTGGTTGAGCAGGCCCTGGCGATTCTCGCGGCGCAAAATCCTCTGGATTATGCAAGCTGCGCAGTGCAGGTGGGAGAGGCTCTGTGGTCTGGTGATAAGGCCAACCTGACATCGCTGGCAATACAGTTTGGCAGTGCCTCCACCGAGGCGAGTGCGGCATGCCTCAAGGCGGGTAATGCCCGTCGCGCCCAACTTGGCCACTATGCCGGGGCGATGTTTTATTATGCGGGTGAGTGGTATTGGGGTGTTGACCGTCTACACTATCTGGAGACGCGCCTGCACCAGCTGGGTGCTCAGCGCAAAGCGCAGGAGGGCCCTCTGGCGCCGCGCCCGGAAATCGTCGGCGGCCCACTAAAAGACAATGGCAGCTTGCAACTCGAAGTGTTTTTCTCGCTGCGCAGCCCTTACTCGGCAATC
>ERZ1048068.3430-NODE-3430-length-10438-cov-7.053549_pt1 | contig 10438 bp, 11 predicted proteins | sample MGYA00383098_ERZ1048068 | MGnify/ENA primary metagenome ERZ1048068 (study PRJEB29581, sample SAMEA5548368) | metagenome | biome: marine; feature: coastal; material: water | depth 1 m | study: Short-term variability in the microbial, nano- and picoplankton... | reverse complement strand
TGGTCCAACTGGTCTAATCTTCGCGATGAAGTCTCGTTACAATGGTATGGACGGACCAGAAGCGTTGGGTCTAGACGAGCCAAGCACTGGATTCTCTGGTGGTAAGCCACCATCATACGCAACCGGATTCGATAATGCTGGTGATGGACCAACTACACAAGGTTCTGGTTTCGGTGGAGACTCAGACACGTTCACTGTAGTTGATGCAGTGGGTCGTCCAATGTCTACTACAGCTGCAGAAGGTCTAGGACGTGACACAGGCGCTTTCCAAGAGATGGGTTTCTCAATCGAGAAGACAGCCGTCACTGCGAAGTCACGTGCACTGAAGGCTGAGTACTCACTAGAACTTGCGCAAGACCTAAAGGCAATCCACGGTCTAGACGCAGAGACAGAACTAGCAAACATTCTGTCTACAGAGATTCTTGCTGAAATCAACCGCGAAATCGTTCGTACAATCAACTTGCAGGCTAAACTAGGTCTGTCAGAGTCTTCAAATGTTACTAACCCAGGCATCTTCGATCTATCGACAGACGCAGATGGTCGTTGGTCAGCAGAGAAGTTCAAAGGTCTAGCAATGCAGATCGAACGTGAAGCAAACTTTATTGCGAAAGCTACACGTCGCGGTAAGGGTAACATCATCGTTTGTTCTTCTGACGTTGCTACTGCTCTTGCAGCTTCTGGTCAACTAGACTACACGCCAGGCGCTGGTCTAAACGTCGACGATACTGGCAACACATTCGCCGGTACTCTAAACGGTCGTATGCGTGTATTCATCGATCCATACGCAGATGTTAACTACTGTACAGTAGGTTATAAGGGTACTAACCCATATGACGCTGGTATGTTCTATTGCCCATATGTACCACTACAGATGGTCAAGGCAGTTGGCGAGAATGATTTCCAACCACGTATCGGGTTCAAGACTCGTTATGGTATGGCTGCGAACCCATTCGTTGGAGCGCTAGATGGTAACTCACGTGACATCGGTGCGACAAATGGTCAAAACCAATACTACCGCATCTTCCGCGTCGACAATATTCTTGATCGCGCAGGTGTTTAATAAAAAGAACTAGTTTACTAGTCATTTTGGGGAGTCTTCGGACTCCCTTTTTTTATGCGTATAAATAAAGTGATAAAGAGGACTTATCATGAGTTTAACCAACAACAAGAACTTTTTGCAACCGACAGGATTTCGTATTGTAATCGAACGAGATCAGTATGCAAATCTGGAGTTCTTTTCACAATCCGTCACACACCCTGGCTCTACAGTTAATGCTGTAGAAATTGGTATACCCAGAATTCAAGGGTTTCCAGTTTCTGGAGACACTATCAACTATGGTGATTTGACGCTCAATCTGATACTTGATGAAGATCTTTCTGCTTATAAAGAAATGCAGAACTGGTTAGAAGAGTGTGTGTATAAAAAAGGCGAAACGGTTAATCATGATGTCACGGTTATTATTCTAAACAGCCACAACAACTCTTGTGGTAAGATTCGTTATAAAAATGCAATCCCTACGCAGTTAGGTTCCATTGAACTAATTTCTACGTCGGGTGATATTTCATACGTCTCATTTGATGTTACTTTTAGATTTACAGAATTCGAATTGATTTAAGGAGTTTATAATGGCGCAATATAGTGCAAGAAGAGGAATACATTTAGGAGGCGGTACTCGCAATGACATTCACGAAGTGGTGATGATCGCCGATAAAGACGGCAACATTCTCAACACATCGGGTGCAGCAAGTAACATTCCACTCGCCGCAGGAGATGTTTCTGGTTATAGTCACATCAACAAGTTTGGCGCAACAGATGGTGATGTAACAGAAGGTACCGTATGGGACGGTAATGATGGCGATGTCGAATACCCATACCCAGACGCTGGACTAGTTTCTATTGCATCTTCAACAGAAGTTGGCGAAGAAGTAATCGTTGACGGTCTAGATGCAGACTACAATCTACAGAGTGAAACTATTGCGATCGGTAGTACAGGCACTCTGACGTTCTCTCGTGTATTCCGTGCTAAAATGTCTACCATTACAAACGCAAGCGACATCGAAATCAATCAAGGTGGAGACCTCGCTGCAAAGATTCTTGCTGGATTGGGTCAGACATTAATGGCGACATACACAGTACCCGCTGGTAAGACTGGTTATATCTTGGGAATCCATTTGGGTTCTGACAAGGCGTCAACCAACTCACGTATGACGTATCGTTTGTTTTGTCGTGAAATCGACAACGGTGGTGTGTTCCGAATCAAGGCAAACTTAAATGCCGCTGGTGGTCAAAGTCTAGATATTGAGTATCCGGTTCCTTTAGTTGTCCCTGAAAAACATGACATTAAGATTGATGTTGTTGCTGGTCAACACACACAAGTATCCGCAACCTTTGATGTCATCTTGGTAGATAACGAATAAAATGTCTCTCGCAAAATATGAAATCAAGAATCGAAATGTTCTTGATCTTCTTGAAGAGTTTCGATATACGTATCGCGAGCTCTACCAACCAGAAAAAACCAATCTTGTGTTGAGATCAGATCAAGCAGGAATGGCTGATCATTATACGGGCGACGATGAGATGCGTCGTATAATTAATATGGGTGAACGACATCTGGGCGCTGCAGAGAACTCTGTCTGTCATCCCATCAAAGTCGAGTTTTATCGTGGGACGCATCCTGAAGAGTATGCAAAGACATGGTCCCATCTTGACGGAAAGATGAAAACAGAACTTGGTTTAGAAACAAGTGCATTATCTACACTCTACCCACCAAACGGATTTATTGGGTGGCACAACAATGCAAATGCGGCCGCTTTCAATCTGATATTTACTTGGTCGGAAAACGGCGATGGATGGTTTAAGTATGTTGATCCGGAAACAAAGGCGATCATTGAGATGCCGGACGAACAGGGGTGGCAACTAAAGGCAGGATACTTTGGTTCGTATGACACAGATCAAGTGGTGTACCACGCCGCGAGGACCAACTGTTACAGAATGACCTTAAGTTATGTACTTGGTCACAATGAAGATTATTGGAAGGATTGTATTGATTATATAGTCAATACGTGATATAATATACTTTTATTTACGTGAGTTTTACACTATGGATTTAGAATCTATTCAACAAGAATGGAAAGAAGACTGTGATATTCCTAAGCATCAGCTAGATGAAATATCACGACAAACACCAATGTTACATGCAAAATATATGCGATATCGATCTCTAGCAAAACTACAGATCGAACGAGCAGAGAATGCACAGAAGACTTTACTTCTACAGAAGTGGAAGTACTATAATGGCAAGATGGACGAAGAGGAACTTCGTTCTACGGGATGGGACTTAGACCCATTTAACGGACTAAAGGTTTTAAAAGGTGACATGGATTTATACTATGATGCTGACCTTGAAATTCAAAAATCAAAAGAACGATTAGCGTATCTTAAGGAAGTACTAAATACCACAACAGAGATTGTCGACACATTGAAGTGGAGACACCAGACTATCAAGAATATGATTGAGTGGAGAAAGTTCGAAGCTGGTGGATAATAAGATACGTATACGGATGAAGGACCACTCCCATTTTATGGTAGAGGCTCATCCGGCACAAGAAAACGAATTGAGGGAATACTTCTCTTTCTTCGTGCCTGGATACAAATATATGCCAGCGTACAAGTCTAGACATTGGGACGGTAAAGTAAAACTTTACAACATGGTGTCTAAACAAATGAACGTGGGTCTATATCAGCACCTGCGTCGTTTTTGTGCAGATCGTTTTTATCAACTAGAGATATTAGAACATGAAGAATATGGGGTCCCGTCGTTTAGAGAAGATATCGATCATCCTGCTTTGGTCGAGTTTTTATCTCTTCTTGACGCACCCTTCAAGCCTAGAGACTATCAGTACAAAGCTATTTCACACGGCGTTGAGCACAGACGCTGTATTTTACTTAGTCCTACTGGCAGCGGCAAATCATTTATCATATATAATCTTCTTCGGTACTGTTTTGAGGTCACTAATGAAAAGATACTGGTAGTCGTTCCTACCACTTCACTTGTTGAACAAATGTATAAGGACTTTGAGGACTACGGTTACGATGTCGATGAGTTCTGTCATAAGATCTACTCTGGTAAAGAGAAGGTCACTGACAAACGTATTATCATTTCCACATGGCAATCCATTTATAAATTCGGGAAGGAATGGTTCGAACAGTTCGGTACTGTTTTTGGTGATGAAGTACACCTATTTAAAGCAAAGTCTCTCACTACCATGATGGACAAGTGCATCAATGCCAAATATAGATTTGGTCTCACAGGTACCCTTGACGGTACCGAAACAAACAAACTGGTCTTAGAAGGACTATTTGGTCCAACACTCACTGTTACCCGCACGGTGGAACTGCAAAAGTCAAAAGAGCTGGCAGAGTTGGACATATCTATCTTGTTGTTAAGATACCACAACGATATCTGTCACATGATAAAAGACAAAAGTTATCAAGAAGAACTTGATTACATTGTCACATACGAACCGCGCAATAAGTTTATTAGTAAGCTTGCGTTGGATCAAACAGGGAATACCTTAGTAATGTTTCAGTTTGTAGAGAAACATGGAAAGGTATTATATGAAATGATCAAGGGTCTAACGACAGAAGGACGTAAAGTATTTTACGTTTCTGGTGAGGTGGACGCTACTGATCGTGAACAAATACGAGGGATCGTAGAAAAAGAAAATGACGCTATTATTGTTGCTTCTCTTGGCACTTTCAGCACTGGCATCAACATCCGCAATCTTCATAATATTGTATTTGCGACTCCATCGAAATCACAAGTTAAAGTACTTCAATCGATTGGTCGTGGCCTTCGCCAGTCTGACGACGGTAGGACTACTAAGCTTATCGATATCGCTGATGATCTCCATGTCAAATCTCATAAAAACTTTACACTGAAACATAGCGCTGAAAGGATTAAGATATATACTAAAGAAGGGTTTAGATATAAGATCTATCCCATTGACCTCAAACCTATAAGAGTAGAAAATAATGACGGAGAAGAATTCTTCAATTAAACATTTGAAATTAGTAACAGGTGAGGAACTTATTTGTGAGTTGTTAAGTGAAACTAAAGACTCGTTTATAGTTCGAAATGCACTGAGTCTTATGCCAAAAACTATGAACGATGGTTCTAAGTATTATGCGTTTAAAACTTTTATGGTGTATCAGGACACACCTATGAACGTGATTATGATATTTTCAAGTAAGATTATGTCTATTGCTGTACCTACAGTAGAGATGATAGATCAATATTCTAATGCTTTAAAAGAGATGGCAGATTATATTGCAGAAGATGAATTACAGAAGTTGGAAAATGATCATGAAGAATCAATGTCGTTGGACGACTTCTTAGATGAAATGGATTTAAATAAAAGTACTGACTGTATGGACTCTGATATATCAGGGATGGCCATCAATTAATCAGGTATATTATCCTGCCTCGGCAACAGATATATTATACACCATAAATCACAATCTGTCAACCCTCTTGACAAATGATGTGAAATTTAGTATAATATCACTTAATCAATCGAGTTGTATATTATGAAACCAAAAGAAAAACCACATTATGTAAGTAACAGAGAGTTCTCTAATGCAGTTGTCGAATACTGCACTGAAGTTCGTGAAGCTAAATCTAATGAAACTCCTGTTCCTGTTGTAACAAATTATATCGCATCTTGCTTTCTTAAGATCGCCGAGGGTCTCTCTCATAAAGGAAACTTTGTCCGATATACTTATCGTGAAGAGATGGTTATGGACGCAGTCGAGAACATGCTCAAAGCGATTGAGAATTATAATATCGAAGCTGCAACTAGATCCGGTAAACCAAATGCTTTTGCATACTTCACTCAAATATCTTGGTTCGCATTTCTTCGTAGAATAGAGAAAGAGAAAAAACAACAGAATATCAAACTTAAGTTTATTGCTGAAGCTGATGTTATGGATTTTCTGGCAGAATCTTTAGAACAAGATGGGTACACATCCCAACAATCTTCCCCTTTTATTGATACTCTTCGTATGCGTATTGACGCAGTTAAGTCTGCAGACCATGAGTTTAAAGAGTATACAAAAGAAGAAAAGAAACGAAAACGTCGTGCGGTAAATGTTGACTCAGACCTATCGGAGTGGATAGATTAATGTGGACTTATGAATGTAAATCGGGAACCTACAAAGAAGATTCCCTACCTCGATTGGTGTGGACTATTTTTACGCACCGATTACACCACCTTATTGAAGATGGAAGATTTTCAGATTAACTTGACAGACCCTTATTATTGTAGTATAATAGTCGTCATATAAATTGAGTTGAGTCATTTATGAAAATCGCAATACTAAACGACACTCACTGTGGGTGCCGTAATTCCTCTGACATCTTTATGGATTATCAAGAGCGATTCTACGGTGAGGTGTTCTTTCCTTATTTGAAAGATAATGGTATCTCTCAGATCTTGCACCTTGGAGACTATTACGATAATCGTAAGACAGTCAACCTCAAGGCACTCAGTCATAATCGTAGAATCTTTCTTGACAGGTTACGTGAGTACAATATCCACATGGATATCATTCCCGGCAACCACGATGTCTACTACAAAAACACCAATGGATTGAACTCACTCAAAGAGTTGATGGGACATTATATGAATGAGGTGGACATCCTCATGGATCCCATCGTGCGCGAGTATGACGGCGTTAAGTTCGGTCTTGTGCCTTGGATATGTCCAGAGAACGAGAAAGAGATACTGACATTCTTAGACAACTGTGGTGCAGATGTCATCGGTGGCCACTTCGAACTCGCAGGGTTTGAGATGGACAAGGGTCTAGTGTGTAAAGAAGGTATGGACCCCAGACCACTTCAGAAGTTTGAGACTGTTCTGTCTGGACACTTCCACACTAAGTCAAGTAAAGGCAATATCCACTACCTTGGCGCACAGATGGAGTTTTTCTGGAACGACGCACATGATCCCAAGTACTTCCACATCTACGACACAGAGACGCGTGAGTTAACGCCTGTACAAAACGATGTTACTCTGTTTCATAAGATTTACTATGATGAAGATACGATCAATTATTTCGAAAACCTTTCGTACCTCGACGGCAAGTTCGTCAAACTCATTGTCTCTAACCGATCTGACATACAGAAGTTTGAAAGATATGTTGATAGAATCCAACAACAGAAATTGCATGAGTTGAAAATCGCCGAGGACTTCAAAGAGTTTCGTGGAGAGAATGTAAGTGATAGCAATATTACTATTGACGACACCGAAACTTTAGTGTATAATTATATCCAAGAAGTAGAAACAGATTTGGACAAGGATCGTATCAAGTCTGTGGTATCTGAACTAATGATTGAGGCGCAGGCTGTAGAAATCGCATGATTAAATTTGAAACGTTGAAGTGGAAAAACTTCCTTTCCACTGGCGATTATTATAACGAAATAAACTTCCTAGACAGTTCTACTAACTTAATCGTTGGTGAGAACGGTGCGGGAAAGTCCACAATGCTAGACGCACTGTCGTTTGCGTTGTTTGGTAAGGCACACCGTAAGATCACCAAGAACCAGTTGGTTAACACGATAAACAACAAAGGGTGTCTTACTGAAGTTAACTTTACTGTAAACAGTATACAGTATCGTGTAGTGCGGGGAATCAAACCCGCTAAGTTTGAAATCTGGAAAGATGGTACTATGATCGACCAGAGTTCACACGCACGTGAATACCAAGAGATTCTTGAGAAGAACGTCTTACAGATGTCTCACAAGAGTTTTCACCAAATTGTTGTTCTCGGTTCGTCGTCTTTTGTCCCATTCATGCAACTCAACTCAACCTCTCGGCGTGACGTGATAGAAGACCTTCTTGATATTAACATATTTTCCAAAATGAATGTGATACTCAAGGAGAAAATCTCTCTCCTCAAAGGCGAGTTAGAGAACAACAACCATTCTATTGAGATGGTCAAGACACGCATATCTTCTCAAAAGAAGTACATCCGCGATCTTACTGCAATCAATACCCAACATCGTAAAGACAAAGAGGGCGACATTGCAGAACTACAATCGGAGATTGCAGAACTCAATCTTGCAAACGAGTCTCTCTCCGAGACCGTCAATAATTTGATGCCTACAATCACAGATAGTTTAAGCAGTATTCGTGCCAACAAGAGTAAGTTGGATGAATATTATGCACAGTTTAAGACGCAGGTCAAGTCTGTAGTTAAAGAGGCAAAGTTCTTTGACGATAATGAAGTGTGTCCGACATGTGATCAGGACATCGCAGAAGAATTGCGTAATAGCAAGAAAGAGTCTGCAACCACCAAAGCAAAAGAACTGAAGTCTGCGATGGACAAAGCTGAGGTTCAACAAAAACAATATCAAGATGAGATTGATTCTCTAGAAGAAAAGATGGCGAGTTGTCTCGCAGATCAGAATACATTAAATAACAACAACCAGACCATCGGTAGACTGCAACGATCTATTGGTAAGATCCAACAAGACTTACAGAGCATGGTCGACAGTGACGGTGATATGGGCCAAGCGAATACTGACCTCACTTCATTAGATTCTGAACTACACGGACTTACCGATGATAAGTTTATTCTTAACGAGAAGTCTTCGTACAACCGTATCGCCAGTGAGTTACTGCGTGATACTGGAATCAAGACCAAGATTATCCGACAGTACATTCCGGTCATCAATGAGTTGACTAACAAGTATTTGCAGATTCTAGACTTCTTTGTCCACTTTGAGTTGGACGACAGTTTCAGTGAGACCATTCGGTCACGCTACCGCGACACGTTCTCTTATGACTCTTTCTCCGAAGGTGAGAAACAGCGTATTGACTTGTCCCTACTATTTACTTGGCGACAGATTGCCAAGATGAAGAATTCTGTGTCGACTAACTTGTTGATACTGGATGAGACGTTCGACTCTTCGTTGGACGGTGAAGGTGTCGATAATCTTATGAAGATCATTGATACGTTGAAAGAAGACACTAATGTCTTCGTAATATCTCACAAGACTGAACTTGAGGATGCCCACTTCGAACGCAAGTTGTCATTTATCAAAGATAAAAACTTCAGCCGAATGAGAGAAAGCACTTGACAAACATGTCAAAATATTATATAATGTGTAACATATTAACTGAGGAATCCATCAATGGAACTATCTAGTCGCACAGTCGAGATACTGCGTAACTTCTCGACTATCAATCCAAACATTGTAGTCAATGGCGGTAACGTCCTGAAGACTATGTCTATCGCAAAGAACATCGTATCTCGTGCTGAGATTGATGAGAGTTTCCCGAACACGTTCGGCATCTATGACCTCTCTGAGTTCTTGTCTGTATTGTCTCTTGTTGACAATCCTTCAATCACTTTCGGTGATAACTTTTGTACTGTATCAGATGGTAGCGGACTATCGTCGGTAAAATACTTTTACTCTGATCCAGAGATGCTTTCCGCACCTAAGAAAGATGTCATTATGCCCGAGTGTGAGGTCAAGTTTTTGCTTACTAATGAAACACTAAGTAAGATCAAACGTGCATCGTCTGCTCTTGGATATGACAATATTTCTATTCGACCAAACGGCAACTCTATTGAAGTTACTGTTGTAGACACTAATGACTCTACGTCAAACTCTTACTCTATTTTAGTAGAGGGTCAATTTCCTACTGACCAAGACTTTAACTTTGTGATGGGCGTAAACAACATGAAGTTGATGGGTGAAGACTATGAGGTTTCTATCTCAACTAAGTTGATCTCGCATTTCCGATCAATTAATTCTAATACGCAATACTTTATTGCACTTGAAAAGTCATCGACATACGGAGCATAAAATGACTGAAGAACAATCATCTTATAATGAATTAGCGAATCGCGTAGCACGTTCTTGTGTCGCGGTTGTGGACACTGTAGTCACACGTGGTGGCTTTAAGGGTGAAGAACTTACTACTATTGGACAATTGCGTGATCAAGCAATCCAAGTTGTAGCGCTTTACGAGACTATTGCGCAACAACAGGCAGAAGAGTCTGCCGAGTAACCAGTTTGGGTTCGCGGGTTTCCTTTTGCCTGCGAATGATTTGTTTATAATGTTTATATAACCCGCGAACCCCTTTTTTTTATGAAACTGTATGACCCCCTAATCGCAAAAGAAACTACAATCCACGTTGCGCTTGGGACGGTCATCAACTACCCTCTTAACATCTTCTACACATGGTTGGCGGTTGTTAAGTGGGGTATCACGGATCCTTTAACTCTGTCCACTATTCTTACTGTTGGAATATCATTTGTGGCGTTCACTCGCATATACAGAGTGAGGTCTCTTACAGAAAGAAGTACGAAAAAACAGAACAGGCCGCTATAGCTGAGCTGGTAGAGCAGCTGATTTGTAATCAGCA
>ERZ1048068.3429-NODE-3429-length-10441-cov-4.121510_pt1 | contig 10441 bp, 12 predicted proteins | sample MGYA00383098_ERZ1048068 | MGnify/ENA primary metagenome ERZ1048068 (study PRJEB29581, sample SAMEA5548368) | metagenome | biome: marine; feature: coastal; material: water | depth 1 m | study: Short-term variability in the microbial, nano- and picoplankton... | reverse complement strand
CAACTTCCGTATCTCCAAAGAAGACCACTGGGTGCGCGAGGGTGAACTCGTGCTCGAAGTCGCGTTACGTATTCGTAATCATCTAACAAGGCTCGGTGCTAAGGTCACGCTGCTCCGTGAGGACTACCAGCCGATTAATCCGAAGACTTTTATTGATTATTGGGCGCTTGCTGCCGCAGAGAAGATGCCTCCCACGAAGCTATCGCTCAAAGCGCAGCTCGATCACGCACTGGTTGTCCGCAATCGTGCCATATACTTGGCCATCGTTAGGGACGAGATTGCCGAACGAGCCAGGTTGGTCAACGAAGTCATCCAGCCTAATGCTTTGATCTCGTTACACATTAATGCGGCGGCGTGGCCAGACGAGGCCGCGAAGCAACTCGTTGATAGCGACCATGCGCATGTTTTGATCTTTGGTTGCCTGAGTGAGGTAGAGCTCGCCTCGCCTCAGCAACAGCTGCGCCTTGCTCTAAAGTTAAGCAACGGTAGTGGCCCAGTTGAGGCACGGCTGGGTGCTGCTCTAGGCTCCGCTTTGGTCGAAGCAACGGGCTTACCCGCCTCAAATTATTTAGGTCGTAACGCGATCCGTATACTTCCTGAAGTGCCGTCTCTTTGGGCGCGAAATCTTATGCTGCTCCGCCTTGTTGATTGTCCGACAGTTTTGATAGAGCCTTATATTACCAATAGCCATAGTAGCTATGGACGAATCCAAAAAGCACTGAGCGCAAGAGTATACCACGAGCCGCTCCCAGTAGATGACATTCTGGTCGAATATGCGGATGCGGTGGTGACTGGAGTGCTGCGCACTTACGAGCGTAATTAGATACAAAAAAGCCCGGTAGCGAAGAGGCTGGCGGGCTTATAATAAGCTTTATTGGCAAGGGTATCCGGTGGATGCTCCTGCATTAAATCAAGTCTTTGACTGCTTCGCGCTCTTCGGCCAGCTCTTGCACGGAGGCATCGAATTTGGCACGGCTGAATTTGTTGAGTGTTACGTCGGTCACGATCTTGACCTTCTGGCCATCGGTGCGGCAAGGGAAAGAGATGATGAGGCCTTCGGGTGTGTCGTAACTGCCGTCGGAGCAGAGGCACATGCTGAATGTATCCCCGGTTGCGGTTGGTGTGGTCAGCGCGCGAACGGAATCGACGATGCCGTTGGCTGCGGAAGCTGCGGAAGAAGCGCCGCGTGCCTTGATGATGGCGGCGCCACGTGTTTGCACGTCGGGGATGAAGGTATCCTTAAGCCAAGCTTCTTCGCCGATCACTTCGGCTGCGGACTTGCCGCTGATTTGTGCGGAGTAAGCATCGGGATACTGTGTGGCTGAGTGGTTGCCCCAGATTGTCATCTTGCTGACTTCAGTCACATCGACGCCTGCTTTTTGCGCGAGTTGTGTTTTTGCTCGGTTCTCATCAAGCATGGTCATGGCGAAGAAGCGATCGCTAGGCACGCCCTCGGCATTGTTCATGGCAATAAGGCAGTTAGTGTTACAAGGGTTACCGACTACGAGCACGCGCACATCAGTAGCCGCGTTAGCAGCGATTGCTTTGCCTTGGCCAGTGAAAACCTTTCCGTTTATGCTAAGTAGATCGCCTCGCTCCATACCTGCTTTGCGGGGGACGGAGCCGACGAGTAGCGCCCAGTTGACGTCCTTAAAGCCTTTGTCCATGTCAGTAGTGGTGACGACATCTACAAGGAGAGGGAATGCACAGTCGTCGAGTTCCATGACGACGCCCTTGAGCGCGTCAAGAGCGGGCGGGATTTCAATTAGATTTAGCGCGACTGGCTGGTCGGGTCCAAACATGGCACCCGATGCGATGCGGAAGAGAAGGGCGTAGCCAATGTTACCAGCTGCACCAGTAACGGCTATACGAATAGGTTGTTTGCTCATAAGGGTTTTAGATGATACTTTTTTATAAAGATGTGGGATGGGATACTTCCTTTGGTACAGTTCAAGCACCTAAGGTTTTGCAGCAGTAGGTTGGCCTATTTTTTGTTAAACAAAAAGCGGTGCTAAGTCGGCGTAGCCTTTGCGGATCATCTTCTCAGTGCTTTCCCAGTCGATACAGCCATCAGTGATCGAGACCCCGTATTTGAGGTCTTCTATGGGCTGAGGGAAGGACTGGTTGCCGAAGCCGAGGTTACTCTCGACCATAGCGCCTATTACATTGTTTTCGCTCAAACTCTGGCGTACGATCTCGTCGAAGACCTCTGGCTGGCGGGCGGGGTCTTTGCTGCTATTGGCGTGACTGCAATCGGTCATGATTGCGGGGGTGAGTTGGGCGGCTTCGAGTTGCTCGCGGACTTGGGCGACATCTTTGGCGCTGTAGTTGGGGCCGTGAGAGCCACCACGAAGTACGACGTGGCAGTGTGGGTTGCCCTTCGTGGTAAGGGCGTTGGCCCGGCCTTCGTTATCGATACCGAGAAAAGTCTGCGGCTGGCTGGCGGCTTTTATTGCATTGATCGCAACAGTCAGGCCTCCGTCGGTGCCATTCTTAAAACCCAGTGGCATGGAGAGGCCTGAGGCCATTTGGCGGTGTGTTTGGCTCTCGGTTGTGCGCGCGCCGATCGCCGACCAACTGATAAGATCGGCTATGTATTGTGGTGTGATCGGGTCTAGCAACTCTGTCGCGGTAGGCAAGCCGAGCTTGATGATGTCGAGGAGGAAGCGGCGCGCGATGCGTAGCCCTTCGGGAATGTCGCTTGTGCCGTCGAGCTTGGGATCCATGATTAGTCCCTTCCAGCCCACGGTAGTGCGCGGCTTTTCGAAATAGACACGCATCACGATGAGCATGCGGTCGTCAACTTCCCTCGCTAGCTTGGCCAGTTTCTCGGCATATTCTCGGCCAGCCTTAAGGTCGTGGATCGAGCAGGGGCCGATCACGACGAGAAAGCGGCGATCTTTGCCGAAGATGATCTCGTTGATTGCGTCGCGGCTCTCGGCTACGAATTTATCAGCGGCGTCCGTCTTTTTGATCTCTGCACAAAGAGCTAACGGAGTCGGGAGCAGCGTTTTGGAAGTAATGTTAATGTCGGTGACTTTTTTCACAGGCGGAATGGATAAAGTAGCTTTGCGGCAGGAACAAGCCCAATTACTTAAACGATGTGAGTTGAAACTTTTGAAATGCAATCTACGACTCTTCTCATGTATCCTTCCAATAGCTTTTACCAATACGCACCCGCTGCACATTTTCTCGTCACGGACGAAGATGCGGCGGACTTTTTGCAAAGCCAGTTTACTAACGAACTGCGGCCCTTTGAGTTGGGGCAGGCTACCTATGGTCTATGGCTGGATGTGAAGGGTAAAGTAATCGCCGACAGCGTGGTGATTTGCGAAGGGGCGGAGCAGTTCCGAGTGATTAGCGAGTGCTGCGTCGGCGAGTTAATTATGACGCATATGGAGCGGCACATCATCGCAGATGATGTAGAGATCGAAAAAGGTGAGTGGACTTACGGATTCGAACTAACTGCTCAAGCTGTTGAAGCGCTTGGTTTAGAGTGCCCAAAGAGTGGGCGATTTTTACGAATTGAATGGGGGATTCTTTACTCTGCCCATGATTCCATTTATAACATGGTAGTTTATGTTGAGTCAGCAGCCAAGCTCGTCTTCGAGAAATTGACAGATTTAGGATTTATTGAAATCTCAGTATCCGAGCGCGGTCTTGCTCGTATTGAACGTGGTAGGCCCTTAGTTCCCGATGAGATCGGCGCGGCTGATATACCAGGGGAGGGTAGTCTTGAGCATGATGCGATTTCGTTTACGAAAGGCTGCTACTTAGGTCAAGAAGTGGTTGCGCGTATGCACAACGTAGGCAAAGCGCAGCGCGGCCTCTTTGTGGTCCGTGGTGTAGGTGTGATCCCAGAGTTGCCGCTTGCCCTCACGAATAGAGACTCGAAGCAAGTTGGCGAATTGCGTACAGCCTATCAGGATGGTGAGACTTGGCAGGGCGTAGCAATTTTGAAAACACGTTTTGCAGGCGTGGGTGAAACTCTAAGATATGAAACCTATGAAGTGAGTGTTGTAAGAGCACTCCGGGAAGGGCTTGCAAATGACTGATTTATCCAGCAACGAGGTAGCGGAAATTGCCTGCATTTTTGTGAACTTAGGTGCGCCTGAAAAGCAAGCCGGAGTGATGGCGTCGCAGTTGATAAAAAGAGCTGAGCAAATCGCTCAAGAGCGAGATATGTCAAAAGTCGAGGCGACCGAGAGCCTTCTAAAACAAGTCCTTGAGATGGCTCTGAGCTGGGCTTCGAGCGGCAAGTAAGTCTGAAAGGTGCAAAAAACCTAGGCTTAAAGCCGATTTTATATTGACGCTTCTGTCACTCACTTCTCTTATCGGCGACGGTCATGTGGCCATCAACCTCAACAACATAATTATATTATATGAACAAAGCACAACTCGTTGCAGAAGTACAAAAATCACTCGGTGCAGACACCTCCAAAGCAGCCGCAGAGCGCTCAATCGAAGCCGTTCTTGAAGGTATCAAAAAAGGTGTTAAAAAGGATAAGAACGTTCAACTCATCGGCTTCGGCACTTTCTCAGTAACAAAGCGTGCTGCTCGTGACGGCATCAACCCACAGACTCGCGAAAAGATTCGTATCAAGGCTTCCAAAGCTGTTAAATTCAAAGCAGGTGCTGGCCTTAAGGCGGTTCTCTAAGATTCTCTTAGGCCTCGCTTCACTTAGCGATTTCCGAACCGTATAGTTCAAACTTTCAAAACCCGTAGTTTCCATTCGGAAGCTGCGGGTTTTTTCGTATTAAAATTGGGACCCGCGCTCAGCGTGTCGGCTGTTCAGTTCGAACGGTCACACTGGATTGTGACCGTTTATTCTTCAGTATTCGTATGGCAATTAACATGACCACCAGTAAAAATTCCCCCTTTGCGGTTGCCAGTGACCTTTAAGCTATCCTTACTGCAAATCTTTAGAATTATACTTCACTTGGAACCAGTATTATGGGTAAAAGCTTATTTGAAAAAGTATGGAATGCGCACGCCGTTCGCCAGTTGGTTAACGGTCAGACGCAATTATTAATTGGCACTCACCTTATCCACGAGGTCACGAGCCCGCAGGCATTTGGCATGCTCCGTGACCGCGATTTGAAGGTGCAATATCCCCACCGCACCTTCGCCACGGTCGACCATATTGTACCGACTAACGAATCGGTCGAGCCCTACAGCGACCCGCTAGCACAGGGGATGATAGAGGAGCTACGTAAGAATTGCGCGGATAACAATGTCACTTTCTTCGACACTAATACTGGCAGGCAGGGTGTTGTCCACATCGTGGGTCCCGAACAGGGTATCACGCAACCCGGTACTACCATTGCTTGCGGGGATTCGCACACTGCGACGCATGGTGCTTTCGGTGCCATCGCTTTTGGTATTGGCACTAGTCAAGTGCGTGATGTACTCGCAACTCAGACTATCGCCTTGAACGAACTCAAAGTGCGCCGAATTAATGTGAATGGCACCCTGCCTCCTGGCGTTTATGCTAAGGACGTAGTTTTACACATCATTCGTCTCCTCGGTACACAGGGTGGTACTGGCTACGCCTACGAGTATGCTGGCACGACATTCGATAAGTTCACAATGGAAGAGCGCATGACAGTCTGTAATATGTCGATTGAGGGCGGTGCCCGTGTTGGCTATGTGAATCCTGACGAAACGACTTTCGAATACCTCAATGGCCGTCCTTATTCGCCGAAAGGCGCGGCATGGGATGCCGCGGTTGAGCAGTGGAAGTCATTCGCCTCAGACGCAGATTGCACTTTTGATGACGAGGTTGATATCGACGCTTCGCAAATCCAGCCCACCGTTACATGGGGGATCACTCCTGGGCAGGGAGTAGGCATTGAGGAAAGTATTCCAGCTATTTCCGATGCGCCCACACAGTCGGAACGAGATTCCGTGGCCGAAGCCCTCGAATACATGCAATTCGAGGGTGGCAGCCCAATTAAAGGCAAGAAGATCGACGTCGCCTTTATCGGATCTTGCACGAATGGTCGCCTTTCCGATTTTCAAGAAGTCGCCAAATACGTGAAAGGGCATAAGGTCGCCGAGGGCGTGCAAGCTATCATCGTCCCTGGATCGCAAGTCGTGGCTAAGATCGCCGAAGATCTAGGCTTGGATAAGATCTTCATTGAAGCTGGATTCGAGTGGCGCGCCGCAGGCTGCTCCATGTGCCTTGCTATGAATCCTGACAAACTCGTCGGCGATCAGCTCTGCGCAAGTTCCTCGAATCGTAACTTCAAAGGTCGTCAAGGCAGTCCGACGGGTCGCACCATGCTTATGAGCCCAATCATGGTCGCTGCTGCTGCCGTGACTGGCGAAGTATCCGACGCCCGTAATATCTTTGGCTTCGCTCCGGCAGGTGTCTAGAAAGCATTTTTTGAATCCTATTCCTTAATTTTAAAAGCCATGTCCTCAACACCTATTATAAAAGTCACTGGTAAGGGTGTCTTCGTCCCCGGCGACGACATCGACACCGACCGTATCATCCCAGCACGCTTCATGAAGTGCATTACCTTCGACGGCCTAGGAGAGTATCTCTTCCGCGACGTTCGTAAAACTGAGAGCGGCGAAGAAAAAAAACATAATCTCAATGACCCGCGCTTCGCTGAAGCCTCCATCCTCGTAAGTGGTAACAATTTTGGTTGTGGCAGTTCGCGCGAGCACGCACCGCAATCAATCCTTCGTGCGGGCTACAATGCTGTCATCGCTGGTAGCTTTGCTGAGATCTTTTTTGGTAATTCGACTAACCTCGGTGTAGTCTGTGTGATCGCTAGTGATACTGACCGCAAAATCATTGCCAGCGAGATTGAGAAGCAACCCGAGCTGGATATAACCATCGATGTGGAAAACTACAAGATCTGGTATGGTGACCAATCTGTGCCCTGTGAGATCAAGCCAGGGGCGCGTGATAGTTTGCTTAGTGGTAATTACGACCCACTCGACGAACTCATGGTGGGAGCAAATGAAGTGTTTAAGACTGCTGGCGCGTTGCCTTATATGCAAGCGTGACACCGATAATGAATCTGTTAGCTTTTAAGACGGTTTAATACCAGAAGCTACTCAGCGGGACTTTAATTCGTATATCCTAATCTACAAATGGACATCTTCACCTATGCTGGAATTTTCATTTATCCACTTGCGCTTTGCTCGGTAGTGGCGGTTTTCATTACCTTTGAGCGCCTCTTTGCATTGCGTCCGTCGCGTGTCATGCCGACGGCGATGGTCGATGCCTTTGTTTCGGGTCGCTTTGATGGCGTTCCCGTAGACTCGGTATCCGTAGTGGGACGTATCGTCGGTTTTCACCAATCGAGACCGTTGGATTCTGACTCACTCAAAGCTTACGCGCGGCTCGAGGTCAGTCGGATGGAGCGTGGCATGTTTCTTCTGGAAGTGGTGATCGGCGCTGCCCCCTTAGTTGGTCTGCTCGGCACGGTGACTGGACTCACGCAAGTATTCAGCGGCTTCTCTGCCGATACTGGGTTTCCTGATCCCGCGACTTTCATTAGGGGTATCGCTTTAGCATTGAATACTACCATTCTCGGATTGACCATCGCGATACCGGCTTTGGCGGCGCATGCCTATCTGCTGCGACGTGTTGAATCGATGGCAGCACGCATTGAACTTAGTCTACAAGCGCTCATTCAATCGAAAGAAGCCTAGGCATTAGGAGAATGGACACGACTTCTGACTTGATCCGCCGTCGTCGAAGGCAACCCACAATCAACATCGTGCCTTTGGTCGATGTATTGACTGTTTTGCTCTTCTTTTTTCTAGTCACGATGCAGTTTAAGCAGGTGAGCACTCTTAACATCACGGTGCCCAAGATCGAAACTGCGGGTGAAAATGAGATAGAAGAGCAAATTGTGATCGCAGTCAGCCCCGAGGGGGAATTTTATTTAAACGATCGACCAGTCGAGAATGCGGTTCTCGTAGCAGCTATGAAATTAGCAGGCGAGTTAACGCCAAATATGCCTGTCTTGCTGATCGCGGACGAGGAAGTGCCGCTCAAATTTGTGACGGAGGTGATGGATGTCTGCCGTACTTATAAGCTTAACAAGATTAGGCTACAGTCTCGTTAATCGAGAGACACTTTTTTGGGCGTCTGGGTCCTCATCGTTTATCTACGAAGTAGGGCTGGCACATCGTAGGATCAGCGCCCTTTCTTAAGTCAAATTGGCCTACGAATCCGGTGCCGGTATTTTGTTGCTAGCGCTTCGTTGTGTTCGGCGCCACCGTCGGCATTTTGGCTGACATAGGTGGGAGGTGTGAGTCCCATTGCAATCAGTTTTTCTATGATTTCCATGGAGAGCAAATTGAGCAGAAGCACCCCGCTCATTGTCGAGGTGGGCCCGACTTTGTAATCAAATCCAGGGGCATCGATCGAAGCGTCACCGGGCATCCCTCCATTATCCAACACGTAGTCGCCCAGCTCGTAGAGTTTTTTGCCTGAAATATGCCGTGAGGTAGTGCTCTTTGACATATCGAGCGATGTCATCACAACAACATCGAGTCCGGCGGCCTTGGCTTCCATCGCTACCTCAATTGGGCTGGCGTTTCGTCCTGAGTTGGAGATGACTAGGACTACATCAGACGCTTGGATGGCATAGCGGTAAGCGTAGCGCTGGAAGAGCCGTGCTCCGTAGCCAACGATTTGTTCTGGCCAGCCGTCTGCTGGGTCGTGGATGCTGCTAACTGGCACCAGACCGCCCGCGCGGCGCTCGATTTCGGCAGCTAAAATCTGTGAGTGCCCAGAGCCGAAAGTGTGGAGCACACCATCGGCAGCGAGGCTCTCGGCGATACGCAAGCCTGCAGCTTTCAGTGTCGCTTTATTGGTTTCGTAGACGCTGGATTGGAGGGCAATTGAGGAGTCGTAAAATTTTCGTGCGAGTGACATTAATGTAAATATCACAGTTTAAGTGCAGGCACGGCAAGTGCTTTCAATATCTGCGCTGGTATAATGCCTGCATTACTTGTCCGTATTGCCGGGTATCTCGAAGAGGAAACTGGGGAGACCTGTATTATATTCGATTTTGTCCACGGCAATGTGACCAATGTCTCCTGTCTTTGCGTCGGTATATGAGATTTTCTTTGGTTGGAAATAGGGATCGATTTGATTGAAAAATTCCATGTATTCGATACTACGAAGGAGGGTGCTACCCGCATCGTGCTCTTTGTAGAGTAGAGCTTTTACTGGGCGATATCGTTCCGTTTCTTCAAATGGTTCCGCTTCCCTTTGAAGCTCCACACGGTAAGTCTTGAAAGTCGGGATATTAAAATCAAAGCCGTCAATATTTTTGAAATGATATTCAGGATTGAGTGCGATGAGATCGAATAAATTGGCAGCAGCTTCTTCTCCGCTGAGAACACGTGATCTTTTTTGTGGGGAACCCCTTTCAACTATAGCGACCGTCTTTCCGTTATAGATTATGTCTGCGCCTGCTGTTTTTTTTGGGTTTCGAATAGAAGCACGGATGTATTTACGTCCTTTGCTACTTATTAGCATTCCAAATGAATTCTCACTATCGAGCTGTATGGTCGAATGAGTGACAATCGATATGGGCTGCCCTTGGACTTGGGCACTCAGAGAAGTTCCGGCAAGCAAACAAATTGCTAAGCAAATTAAAGTGCTCCATCCTGTATTTTGTGAATCCATGTTAATTATGGATTCCTAGCATAAAAGAAGCCGTTGATGGAAATCAACGGCTTCTTTTAATAAAATGGATGAGTGCTTATGCTTGGCGACGCTTGAGTGCTATGTAAGCAAGACCAAAGATGCCAGCGATGAGCGCATAAGTGTTAGGCTCTGGAACCACTGTGAAATTGGCTGTAAATGCATCCGTGGCACCCCAATCAGTAGACCCTGGGCTTGTATCATTGAGATTAGCAAGTTTTTCGAAATTATCCCCACCTTCCCAGGCACCTACTTTGTGAACGATATCAATAGCGTAAACGGTCTCTGTAAGAGGCGCCGCTATGCCTGCAAGAAAATCAACAGTGCCTCCTGTAAACTCGCCCTTCTCGTCCCCGTTACCGAGATCAATGTTATCAACCATAGAGATAAAGCTGTAAGCAGAGGGGTCAGTGGACTTAGAGTCACTTGCCAGTCTGACTCGATATGCGGCAGCGAACTCGAAAGTGCTGTGTCCGCTATTTTGGTAGGTGAGCGTTTCGGCTTGTGAAAAGATCAAACTATCCGTGTCGACATCGAATGAACCCAGTGAAGCGGCGCCCAGCGTAGCTTCTGAACCACCATAGGATGCGGAGGATTTGTATTTAGTGCCACCGATTGTGACGTATGCGCCAAAGATGCCTGTGCCGGCTTGGAGTGAGATAGCGCAGATTAGGCTAAAAACGAGTAGGGATAATTTCTTCATAATGTCTGGGTAACTAGGGGATAATTAAGATTGTTTCTAATAGTTAACTAATTCT
>ERZ1048068.3425-NODE-3425-length-10444-cov-71.323515_pt1 | contig 10444 bp, 6 predicted proteins | sample MGYA00383098_ERZ1048068 | MGnify/ENA primary metagenome ERZ1048068 (study PRJEB29581, sample SAMEA5548368) | metagenome | biome: marine; feature: coastal; material: water | depth 1 m | study: Short-term variability in the microbial, nano- and picoplankton... | reverse complement strand
CAACTAACACTTCAGAAGTTGAATTAACAGTATCACAGAATATAGGCGCTAATCCTACAACAAACGAACCTAACTGGAATCAAGCACTAGTAGTAAATGAAAATGCTACTGTAACATCTACATCGAAAGGTAGAGCAAACTTTTTTATTGAAAATAAAATAGATTTTAGTTACTCTAGTTCATATGATCCTACTGATATAGTAATCAGCCAATTAACAGGAGGTATACCATCAGAGTTTACTTTGAGTAAAAAAGTAAAAGCTTTCTCCGGTACTGTGAAATCTATATCAGAAACATTTACTACTGCTGAAAAATTTAAAACAATTACTATAGAAGATGCTAATATCATAGGTATACTAGATATTGTTGATGAATCTGAATCAGGTAATAATAAGTGGTATGAAGTTCCTTTTTTAGGTCAAGACACAGTCTTTGTAGATAGTACAAATTTAAGCTCCGATGTAGACAGGGTTCCAAACACCATTTTACTACAAAGAGTACCTAAAAGATTTGTTACTAGGTTTAACTCTAAAGGTCAATTGATAATCCAATTTGGAGCAGGAACAGTAGGTGCAGATGACGATACGTTTACTCCTGATCCAACTAACGTAGGTATGGGAACACTACAAGGGATAAACACCTTAGATAAAGCATTTGACCCTTCCAATTTCTTATACACTAGTACCTATGGACTTGCCCCTTCTAATGATACATTAACTATACGTTACTTAGTTGGAGGAGGAGTAGAATCTAACGTTCCTGCCAATACATTAACAGGGTATAACGCAACTATTACCTCCCCAGGTAACGATAATACCTACGAAAATACTGTAGCTTTTAACAACCCCTCACCTGCAGCAGGCGGTAAAGATGGGGATACGATAGAGGAGATAAGACAAAACACATTAAGAGCTTTCTCAGAGCAGAAAAGAACAGTAACTCTTCAAGATTATACTGTAAGAGCTCTTTCTTTAGATCCGAAATTTGGTACAATAGCAAAAGCATTTGTTACTCACGATGAGTTAACTAGTACAAAATCTGCTATAGATTCAATAATAGACAGTAATCCTCTAGCACTATCTATGTATGTTTTAGCTTTTAATAACGATAAACACTTAATTACTGCTACTAAGACACTAAAAGATAACTTAAAGACGTATATGGCGTATTATATGCCATTAACAGATGCACTTAATATAAAAGATGCATTTGTAGTTAATATTGGAGTAAATTTTGATATTTTAGTAAGACCTAATTTTAATAGTAGAGACGTACTACTTAAGTGTAATAATGCACTTCAAGATTTTTTCAAGATAACTAAATGGAATATAAATCAACCGATAAATATATCTACAATTTACAGTCTATTAGATAAAGTGACAGGAGTACAGACAGTAAGCAAAGTAGAGGTAGTAAATAAACAAGGAGGTGACTACTCAGAATATGCATACGATATTAAAGGAGCTACTAGAAACAACGTAGTATACCCTTCTTACGATACAATGATATTTGAATTAAAGTTTCCTAATAAAGATATAAAAGGAAGAACAACAGTACTATAATATGGCAATTTACAGAATATTTCCAGAGAAAGATACATTTATATATACCGAGCAACTAACCAGTAATGCCGGTAAAGATGAGATTATAGAGATAGCAGGATACCCCGGCACTTTAGACGGTACAGGGCAGACTAATCGAATATTAACTAAGTTTTCTGATGAAGAGATACAGGATGTAATACTAAATAAAGTAACTCCAGACGCACTCAACTCAATGAGCTCTAGTATAAAGATGTATCTTGCAAGTGCAACAGAACTACCAACAGAATATACGCTATACGCTTACCCGGTACATACTAACGGTTCCTCTAATTGGGATAACGGCACAGGTAAGTTTGGGGATATACCAGTAAATAATTCAGGAGCAAGCTGGACATATAGAGAATCAAATTTACAATCAAGTTGGAACTTATCTAATTTTACTCAATTTACCACTGCTTCTTTTATAGACGATAAACAAGGTGGAGGAAATTGGTACACAGCATCAAATGCTGAATCAATGGAATTTATACAAACTCATAATATGTCATCAACTCATGATATGAATATAAATGTAACTCCTGCTATTAAACAGATGTATGGAAGTACATTACTTAATAAGGGGTTTATAATAAAATTACATAAAGACTTAGAACACAATACTGTATCAACAATTAAGCTAAAATACTTCGGTAAGGATACAAATACAATATACCCACCAGTCTTAGAATTTGGTTGGGATGATAGGGTATATGATCAAGGTACTTTATCTGTACTTGATACGGATATGTCTGTAATAGATATTAAAAACAATAAAGGTGAATACGCAGATGAAGGAAAGCAGAGATTTAGAATTACAGCTAAACCTCAATACCCTACAAGACGGTTTACAACATCATCAATATACTTAGACAACTACGTACTACCATCTGCATCCTATTGGGGATTAAGAGATGAAAACACAGAAGAAATGGTAGTTGACTTTAGTACCGACTTTACTAAAATTAGTTGTGACCCAGAAGGTTCATTCTTTGATATTTACATGGAAGGGTTGCAACCTGAGAGATTTTATCGTATATTGGTAAAAACAGAGGTTGGAGGTAGCAGTGTTGTAAGTGATAACCGTAACATATTTAAAATTGTCCGTAATGGCTAAAGAAAGAGTTAGAATTCAGAGACAATCTTATAGAAGATCACAGATTCGTACATCTCTAGATGTTGAATTTGATACCTTCAAGGAAAAAGAGCAAGTAATAGATAGAGAGACAGTAGAGGAGTTTTTTAGACTATACGATAAACTATTTTATTCTATACCAGCAGAAGGAGAATTAAATTCACATGAATTTATACTACAAAGAAGCTCAGAAATTACTGATTTTGATAAGAATACAGACGACATACAACCTCTATTGGAAGAAATTACACAACTTAGAGAACAACTTCTAGATGCTAATCAACAGATATTTGATTTACAAAATCAATTATAAATTATGATGAAAGTAAAATACGACATATTCGAAATAGACCCAGATAATCTATTAAAATTAGATGTTGTTTCTGATGAGAATTTAAAAAACTTATTAGAAGAAGTTACTATACCGAGTACTTTTATTCCAAACCAAGACTTTATAGAATTAGCGTACTATACGCTGGATAATACTAAGTTGCTATCAATTAACAACTATACCAACTACAGCGTACTATCCGGAGATTCGAGAACATCTATAGAAGGTAATTCTGAAATATCGATAGATCCCTTAGAAGATTATAAATCCTACTATAATAATAACTCTGAAGTTAAAGCTTTATACCATTTTTTAAGAAACCCATTCAGAGTACAGGATACTAACTCAACTTTTTCTTTAGAAAGCATTTCCCCCGACAGAAGGGAGTTAAGGTTAATCCCTGTTAGTCTAGGAGCAATAGATGTAGGAGCACTAGCTAATCAATTAGAAAACAGATTAGAGAACTCTACCTATAATTTAGACTTACATCTTTACAGTAACGCTAATGTATTTTACCCTATAGTAAACATAGGAAACAGGGAGTTTAGAGGTACAACAGCTATAGTAGTAAAGTTAGCAGAACCGTTAATATCCTCAGTTGAGATATATAGTACTTTCTCAATAATAGAAAAAGTATCCGACTCACTAGCTTACGAAATCAATTTATCTATAGAAGAAGAGGTAGTTAAACCACCAACTTTAAGAGGAGCAAATTTTAATGTAGGAGTAGAAGAACAGACAACTGAACCATCAGAATACTTTAACTACAACGAATTATTTAGTTTCCCTAACGGAAACAGTAATAGAGAATTAAATTCACTATTTAATGAAAAAGGAGCAGAACTTGGAATAGATTATTCCGAGTTTAGCAATTTCATTAACTTTTCATCTATAGAAGAGAGATTACGTAATTTTAAATATAAAGTAGATTTACTAGAATCTTACCAGTCGAATTTAGATATCATAAACAGCACAGGAGCAACATATAACTCCTCAGGTATATCCGGTAGTAGAGATTACTACGAAAATTTACTAAACGGAGTAGTGAATAATTTAGACCACTATGAAAGGAGTCTATACTATGAAAGCGGTTCTAATTCCTGGCCTAAGTCAAATGATGAAAAGCCCTATATAAATCAAACATCTGACTCCACAGAAGCAACATTATGGTATACAGGTAAGTTACAGGATGCAGTATTATATGACGCTCAAAATGCTAACATACTAACCAACACTATTCCATCATACCTGAAGGAAGATCAAAGTAACGACCCGTATAACTTATTCATTAGTATGATAGGTCAACATTTTGATAATTTATGGACATATACAGATGCTGTATCAAAAAAGTATGATGCAGATAATAGACTGAATAGAGGAGTATCTAAAGACCTTGTAGAAGAGTTATTAAAGAACTTTGGTTTAAAATTATATACAAGCAATAAATCAGCAGAAGACCTATTTAAATACTTTATTGCCAACTCATACGATACTGGTAACGAATACTTACCTATAAGTAGTACCGGTGATTCCGGGATAATAACATCTGGAGAACAACCTTTATCGCAAGACGACTACCAAAAAGAAATATACAAAAGAATTTACCATAACCTACCTATACTATTAAAAAGTAAAGGTACAGAAAGAGGATTAAGAGCGTTAATAAACTGTTTCGGTATTCCTTCTGATATTCTTAAAATAAAAATATACGGAGGACAGTCCGTTGAAGAGTTGCCGTACTTTGCAGGTGAACAAGCTTGGACAGGTTCAATAGATAAGGTAAGATTAGATAATACCGGTAGTATAGTAGAAGGTAATACCCTATCCTACTATACAGGAATAACTAGAGGAGATAGTAAATACACACAGGATTTACATAGAGTAGAAGTAGGATTTTCCCCTTCAGACAATATGAACTCCTTCATTACTGAACAGATAGCAGTTCTTTTCCCTAATGATCCATTTAATATAGATGATTACATAGGAGATCCAAGAGGATATGAAAGTAATATATACCCGAATTTATATAAGTATTCTAAGATTGTATTTGAAAACGTTGATGCATACGACTTAAAGGATTTTGTTCGTTTAGTAAAGTTCTTTGACAATGTAGTTTTTAGAATGGTTAAAGACTTTGTTCCTGCTAGAACAGTAACAGACTCAGGTATTATAATAAAACAACACCTACTAGAACGCTACCACTCTACATCACCAGTAATGACCTGGACTACACCGGAATACAGTGGTTCTATAGATACAGCTTTTATAACCGGTTCAAATGCAGGTATATACAAAAACGTAGGAACTAAGTCAAAAAAGACAAAATTAGGAAGGGAATCATCAACAAGGGCTAACTACACCAGCAAAACGCCTCTAGGGCGAAGAATTAGGTACGATAAAAATCATGAAGAACCTAAGTTCAATGGAGAATTGTATAAATCAACTATTAAGGTAACTGATGGAGAATTAAACGCTGGGAATACATTTAAAAACTTAGTATATGACGAAATAGAGTATACAGTACAGTTTTTTAAAGACCCTCCAGGAAACGTCTGCGGGATTCCACAACAACAGCAACCAACATACATTCTCGACCCAACAAGTACGACACCTAACCCAAGTCAATTTAACTTAACTGTACTTTTTGAATCTTTAGGGAACCTAAACTACGAAGTAACTAGTAGCAACACTACTACGACTGTAGATAGCTCACCTTACCTCTACGATTTTACTAATGACGGTAACTACAACCAGTATGACGAATATACAGTAAATGCAGAACATGTAGAATTAGGTGAGGAATGCTCAGGAACAAGAATAGTAACGCTAGTACAATGCTTCTTAGATACAGTACCCGCAAATATACCACCAGTTTTAGCACCTGATACATATGACTTTACTTCATTTATAAGCGGAAACGCTGCAGGTGAAAATAGTGATTTAAGCTATTACTTAATAGGTCCAGAAGGAGAAACGTTAATTAACAACCCGGAAAGCCACACAGTAGAAGTAGGTGATTTTGAAACAGGTGATGATGTATTACTAAGAGTAAAAGATAACATAAACCCTCAATGCTCTGTAAATATTAATTTTACATTAAACTCATGTACTTTAGTAGCACAGACTAGTAGAGACGTACCTATAATAGAAGGACTTGGCGAAGAAGCAGTGTTTATACTAGACTACGGTTTTCTAGGAGTAAATGCTTTAACAGAATTTGATTTTCAACTTTCTTGGGATAACAGTACTTGGGTATTAGGAAGTAACGCTCCTACATTTAATGCTAATAGGTTTAGCGATTGGATAACTATAACACAGGGTAACCCTGTAAGTGCATACAGTGTAGAGAGGTTAGTACAAGCTTATGGAGCAGCAGATATTATAGCTATCTCTATCGGTAACGCACCAATCAACAGCTTAGATACCTTTACGGAGATAGAATCTCAAGTAAACAGTAATTTTAATATTAATTACCATAAAATTAGAATTAAGTTTAGAGCAAGGAATTCAGAAGAATGTGTAGAGGAGGGGTTGGTACCTTATGGCTTCAACATACCACAAGATACAATTACATACCACCAACATATCCCATTCTATAACTCAACCCCTCATAATGTCTGCTGTGATCTTGTTGATTATAATCCAATAATAATCCCAACATATCCGACTTTAGCAGATTTATTTGAAGATGCACTGAATAACAATAATGGATTTATATCTACCCCTATCTACTCACCACATCCTGATAACGAAGAACTACCGGGTGATTTTGCACCAACCGGAGTATATTCAGATGGTCAAAGACTAGCTCTATTTTCAGCACAAAATAATCAAAATCCTATTTGGGGACAAATATATTTATGTGATGGTGAAGAATTCGGTTACTTAAATATATGTCAATAAGAGAATAAAAGAAATAATTGAAAATATGACAGACCAGGTATTTATACAGATTCACTTAGATCAAGGCGTTAATCAAGCCGGGAGAATGCACTTAAATGTTAATGAAGGGCCAAACGGAGAAGCTGTTGTAAGCGGCTTAATACTACATGTAGAAGCATATAAAAATAGAGTAGTACCCGGAAGTACTTCTGACCAGTACTTAGATGATATAGAGACAATACTTCAACAGGTAGAAACAATAAAGTTTTCTATAGTACACACCGTACCTGGACAGGGTACTGAAACAGAAGAGTATGAATTAATTATTACTAATACGTCTTACTTTAGTGCTGATAATCCTTTCTTCTACTTTACAGTAGAACCAACAACATTCAGGCAATATAATATCGATACCCTATACTCTAACGTACAGCAGTTTGTAGATGTTACACTAACCCCCTACATCTCAGGAGTATCTTTTGAATTCAGCGATGCAAATCCACTATTTAGTAATGCATTTAATATCAGAAAGTCGAAATACATAATGCAATCAGATAGACTTGAATCTACAGTACTACCAACAAATAGTGCATCCCTATACGAAGAAACAGCAGATAAAGCCTTTATACAGGATTCTATGTATTTTGATACGGGGTGGAGTAGAGCAAGGTATGTAGGAACTCTTACTACCCCAGAAGATAATGCAGGAATTCCTCCAACAATTTCCGGTAGAAGCTTCGTAGGTGAGACGTTTTCCAAAGATACTACAACTGATTATATCTGTAAATTAGACGACAGATTGCAAAGTGAATTTTTTCACGACGGAGCTACGCAGCTACCGAGGTACTTTTACGGAGAAGAAGAAATAGATGAGGAAGAAGAGACGGTAACGGTAACACCGGTAAACCGTGTAGCTGATAACACTCCTTTTGCAGATGGCGCCACGACCTTATATCTATTAAATCCTAATAACGATATATTAATAGGTTCTGTATTAAAGCTATTTTGGGGAACTGGAAAAAAAGAGTATTTAAAAGTAGTTGAGGTAGGTAACCAAGGACAGGTAGAAGTTATAAGAGGATATAGAAACACAGAGGGTCCACCTAATGGATACCTTCCAGAATCACTTATTTACTTAGTAGAAGAACTCAACATATATAAGTTAGATGCTGTCGGCGGTAGTAGATTAAACGCAGTAGGTACTACTAGGTTATATGTAGAAGGTAATAATTCTATATTAGAAACAGATAGTGCTGGTTTTGTAGTTTCACAATCTCTCTGCCCTATATTCAACGTAGATATAGATGCTGGCCAATCAGGATAGAGGTAAACTTATACAACAAAACAATAAAACATTAAAATTAGATATTTATATAATATACAACAAATAGAACATGGGATATTTAGATAATTCAATAGTAACTGTCGATGCTATATTGACAAAAAAAGGTAGAGAACTTCTTGCAAGAGGAGACGGTTCTTTCAAAATTACACAATTCGCTTTATCAGACGATGAAATAGATTATACACTTTATAATCCAAATCACCCATTAGGATCTGCATACTACGGTCAAGCAATAGAAAACTTACCACTATTAGAAGCATTTCCTGATGAAACTCAGATAATGAAATATAAGTTAACAACTCTACCTAGAGGTACTGCTAAGCTTCCAATATTAGATATAGGATATACTGCTATAAGACTAAAACAAGGAGCTTCTTTAGCTATAACCCCACAAACACTTAACTACTTAGGTTCATCCCAAACCTTTGAAGCTGGAGGGTATGTCGCTACTATTGCAGATGCTAGAGTGGTACAAACATACAACGGAGTAGGAGTTAACACACCAGAAGCAGAAAGACTTAATTCTACTACTACTCTAGGTACTAATGTATCTAAAACAGTGATAGGTACATCAATAAACATAACAGGAACTACAATTAACACTTTATTTGCAGGACAGAACACTCTTCAAACAACAATTACAGTAATAGGAAGAGACTCAGGAGCAAGAGTAACAGTACCGCTAACAATTGTAAAAGTAAACAACTAAGATAATATGTCATTTAAAAGATTAGACCCAGAAGATATTTCTATAAGTGCAGAATCAATTGTATCACCACTATGGTCATTAGGCAATAAAGAGTTAACAACATTCTTCACAGCCTCTTCACAAGTGGCATCAAGTACAGGAGACTACTACTACGAAGTATATGATAACAGTACTATAGGAACCGATCCATATAGCGTTCAATTCGCTATAGCCTACGGGCACAAAAATGGAGATGGAGGAACGGAGTATAACGCAAGTGTAAGTGATAAAACTCCTACTTCAACAATTTACGGACAATATAGAAATTTAATATTTGGAGACGAAGACACTGCTTTTATATTTGGTAACGTAGAATCAGATGATATATATGTAATTAGTGTAGATAGAGCAAGGTATAAAGAAAAATTACTACCAGGTTCCTTTAAATTAACACTAACCCAAGGTAATAAAACGATTACCCTAACTGACAACAGCAACGACTCTGCAACAGTATCTTATGTCGATGCAGGCAGGGTTTACGATATTGTTGCTGGTTCCGGCGGTAGTGCAGCAACAGGTACAGGTTTTTCAGCTAATAATGGAAGCTACGGTAAATTTTTACCAGATGTAGGAATAATAGTACTAAACGGACAAGCTCTTAGGTCTTCTGAAGGGATAAACTTAACAAATAACAGTTCCGGTACATCTAACCTCCAATTCTTCTTCAACTCAATAAAAGCAGGAGCATCTGCAGAACTACAATCAGAAGAAACAATATCATCAAACTACGTATTTGTAAGAGTTCGTAATAGTGAATTTAACTATACTACAAATCCATCAAATATTACTAGTTCAGGAGAGTTAAGACATGATATTATGATTAATACTCCACAAGCATATATTACAACAGTCGGAATGTATAATGATAACAACGACTTATTAGGTGTAGCTAAACTATCAAGACCACTTCTTAAAGATTTTACAAAAGAAGCTCTTATCAGAATTAAACTTGATTATTAATGAATGAGTGCTTACAAAAAACTAAATCAACAAGATGCGTATATAACCACCCATACTGCCCGCAAATCGTGGATAGCAAGTGGTAGTGAGTATAGAGGATTAGGTATACAAAACATTGTAGGGCTTTCAGGCTCCGGTGAATACATTCCATTAGACTCAGACTATACATATGGAGGTAACATTGCAAATTCCGGCAGTACTTCCTACAATAAGAGGTTAGTATATGAAAGCAATAAACACCTATACTATAGTAACTTCAACGGTTCCGTATTAACATCATCTTCATCATACGATAACTTCTTACAATCTTCATATGAAGTAAGCGGTTCTAGGCACTTAGATAGTAGAATAGCAATATTTTCTCTTCCTAAGGAAATGTACGGTACACATATAGATCCACTATCTATCTCAATAACACCGGATTTCTCGAAGGGGGAAGACAGCTCAGGAAGCTTGGATAACT
>ERZ1048068.3422-NODE-3422-length-10451-cov-9.171316_pt1 | contig 10451 bp, 10 predicted proteins | sample MGYA00383098_ERZ1048068 | MGnify/ENA primary metagenome ERZ1048068 (study PRJEB29581, sample SAMEA5548368) | metagenome | biome: marine; feature: coastal; material: water | depth 1 m | study: Short-term variability in the microbial, nano- and picoplankton... | reverse complement strand
GACTTACTTGCCAGACTTGCTGCCGGCGTTCTGGCTTCTCAAGTACTGATAAAATTGATTATCAGGCTCGATTAGCATGATGTCGCTACCCGCGTTAAAGGTCTCTTGGTAGGCCTTAAGGCTTCGGACGAAGGCATAAAACTCTGGATCCTGATTGTAGGCTTCTGCATAAATACGCGTCGCCTCAGCATCACCCAAACCTCGAACCATTTCTGCTTCTTTAAAAGCATTGGCCTCAAGTACGGTCACCTCTCGGTCTGCAGAAGCGCGAATTCCTTCAGCGAGCTCCTGGCCCTCTGATCGCAGTTCCCGCGCTTCTTTTTCCCGCTCAGCATTCATCCGTCGATACACCGAGTCTGAAACGTCTGGGGGCAGATCAATCTTCTTAACTCGAACGTCAATGACTTCTACACCCAATTCGGTAGCCGCCACTTCAGAGATCCTCCGGGTGATTGACTCCATCACCTCGTCTCGTGAACCGGAAACAACCTCTTGTACGGTGCGAACCGCCACTTCGTTACGAAGGCCGTCGTTGATGCGCTGCGCTAGCAATCCTGCGGCACGTGCCTCTTCGCCGTTGGTCGCGGTGTAGTAGGTGGCAGTATCGAGGACACGAAACTTGGCGTAGGAATCAACGATCAGCGCTTTTTTCTCTTGGGTGAAAAATCGCTCAGCCGGTGAGTCTACGGTCAGTATCCGACCGTCGAACAGACGCACGTTGTTCACAAAGGGCACTTTTATATGAATACCAGGTTTCAAGTCCGGATTTACCACTTCACCGAATTTGAGCAGGACACCCCGCTGGGTCTCTTTCACAACGTAAAGTGAATTCGACGCCACTATGACAACGAGGGCGAGGAGTATGCCTCCCCAAAGCTGTTTAACTGTCATCAGCGCGTACTCCTTCGCGTATCGTTCACATCAATGTCACGGCGGAACTCTTGTTTCAAGCGTTCAGTGATGTCTCGGAGATCGCGTTCACTCAATCCACTTCGAGAACTACCTGTTGCCGCACCACCCCCGGATGGGCGGGCAAGCTTATCAAGCGGCAGGTACATCACATTATTGCCACCCTCAACATCGACCAAGACTTTGTTGGTATTGGCCATGACGGTCTGCATGGCGTCTAGATACAAGCGATCTCGCGTAACTTTTGGTGACTTTTCATACTCGGCCAAAAGCTGCGTAAAACGAGAGGCTTCACCCTCTGCCTGAGCCATCACCTGCTGTTGATAGGCGCTGGCTTCCTCAAATACTCGCTGCGCACGGCCGCGAGCCTCCGGAACGATGCCATTGGCATAGGATTGGGCTTCGTTTTTCACCCGCTCTTCGTCCTCTCGAGCCTTAATCACATCATCAAAAGCGCCCTGCACCTGTGCCGGTGGCTTGCCTTCGTCAATGTTGATCTTACTCACCCGAATGCCGGTTCCGTAAGCGTCTAAGTATGTTTGTAATCGCTTGCGAACATCACCGGCAATCGCCGCACGACCCTCGGTTAAAACAAGGTCCATTGTGCTGTCACCGACAACATGGCGAAGCGCACTCTGCGCTGCGTGTTGCAAGGAAACCTCGGGGTCACGCACCTCGAGAACAAACTTCTCAGTGTCATCGATGAGATACTGCAGGGACATGGTGACCTCAACAATATTTTCATCTTGAGTAAGCATCACTTCTCGAACCTGAGCGGCGCGAATTTTCGTGGTGTTTACTTTAATCACTTCGTCGATCAACGGCGGATTCCACTGCAGGCCGGGCTGCATGGTTCCCGCATATTTTCCGAACCGCAAAACAATGGCACGCTCTTGCTCGTCGAGCTGATAGAAGCCTAAAAGTGCCCAAACAGTAATAGCACCTGCCGCAATAACCCCAAGCAACGCTCCTGACATGCGTCCACCAGAGCCGCCAGTGCCCCCTGCGCCACCGCCACCACGGCCGCCAAACAAAGAAGAAAGTCGCTGTTGCAGCTTTTTCAGGGCTTCGTCAAGATCAGGGGGTCCCTGATCATTGCCGCCCCACGGATCGCGAGGTCGGTTGTTGCCGCCCCCGGGCTCATTCCATGACATGTTTTATTCCTTGGTTATTGACCAGTACAGTCTAGCAAAATTGACGGTGTGTACCTAACGACATGGGGACTCAATATTGATGTTGCAAGCGATTCCAAACTTTTTGTGGCAACCGCACCTCTAAAAGGGTGTTTCCAGCGGTGGTAAAAGATTCGCTTAGCACCGCACCGATGTCAAAAAGCGCAGCTCGCAGCTTGCCTTGACCCGGTGTCAGCTCAACTTCCCCCTCGAATACCTCATCTTGCAAACGCTCCCTCAGCGCCTCCTCAAGTAGCGACAAACCTTCACCGGTCTGCGCAGAAAGATATACGGCTGTGGGGAGACCCTCCTCATCTCGAACAATTCGTGGTGACTGCTCGAGTAAATCTAGCTTATTAAATACGCACAACCTCGGCACATCGCCCGCGCCGATTTCAGCAAGTACTAAATCGACCTCAGATATCCAATAGTCACGCTGGTCCGCTGCCACATCGATAACATGTATTAGCAAATCGGCATTTAAAGTCTCTTCCAATGTTGCTTTGAACGCGTCGATCAACGTGTGAGGCAAGTCGGAAATAAATCCTACGGTGTCTGCGAGCACAACATCACCAAGATGCGGAATCTCAACGCGGCGCAATGTCGGATCCAAAGTGGCAAACAGTTGGTCTGCAGCATAAACGTCGGCGGCAGCGTAACGGTTGAACAACGTCGATTTACCCGCATTGGTGTAGCCGACAATAGACAGTAACGGCAGTTCTGCGCGCTTTCTCGCCCGACGACTTTGCGCGCGCTGGGCTTTGACTTTATCAAGTCGGGATTCGATCGCTTTAATTCGAGCCCGCAGTAATCGCCGGTCTGTCTCGAGTTGCGTTTCCCCCGGACCTCTCAGGCCAATACCGCCCTTTTGTCGCTCTAAGTGCGTCCAACCCCGAACTAATCGCGTGCTCATGTGTTGCAGTTGTGCGAGCTCAACCTGCAATTTGCCCTCGTGGGTGCGCGCGCGCTGAGCAAAAATATCTAGGATTAAACCCGTTCTGGCAATAACGCGGCACTCGAGGGCACCCTCAAGATTGCGCTCCTGCGAGGGCGTAAGGGGATGATTAAAGACCACCAGCTCCGCTTCCTCGGCGTCTTTGACCGTGCGAATCTCATCGAGTTTTCCGGTGCCCACGAAGAATTTTGCTGTGGGTGCGCGGCGATGCCCGGTTACCATCGCTACGGGCTTGCCACCTGCCGATGTCACCAATTCCTCGAACTCTTGAGCATCAAGTTCCTGCCCGCCGTCATCGATAGCGAGTTGAACCAAAACGACGTTTTCACCGCCAGCATGACGGTCAAAGAGCTGCGCGTCTGAAGACTTAGCCGTTATCGGCGTTGTCCTCCTCGGGGCCGTCCAATGGGATGCGTACATTTCGCGCAGGCACCACAGTGGAGATGGCGTGCTTGTAAACCATCTGAGACACCGTATTTTTCAGTAACACCACAAATTGATCGAACGATTCTACTTGACCCTGCAGCTTGATACCGTTGACCAGGTATATTGAAACGGGAACCCGTTCCTTTCGTAAAGCATTGAGGTAAGGGTCTTGTAGCGTATGCCCTTTTGACATGGTAACTCCTAGTTGTCGTATCGCAGGCGTCACAAACCGTGACGCAAAGCAGCCCAATTCCGAGCGGGATATATTATAGCGCTTAGGCCCGTCATAACGCGAGTTAGTTCCGCAATAGTTCTAAAATGTTGCGTTAAGTGCCGCTTTAATAGCCGCATTTAGCGCCGCCATCTGGTGTTCGCTCTGGTGCAAAGGGCCAATTTCATTTTTTAGCAGCCCCTGTTTCTCGGCAAACTCACGCCAAATGGGCGTTGAATAATTTTCTACAGCCAAAAGCTCACCGCTGTCACCGGTCTTGAGCCACGCATCTGCTGGCCAGCGGCGCAGCCATGTCAGCTGGCGTTTAGCAAGCTGTCTGGTGGCGAATAGCACAGCCTGAGCGGCTTCATCTTGCGAGGTTTCCCCCTCTAAATGCGCCCAAAATTGGCGATAACCCACGGCCCGGATAGCGGGCAGCTCGGGGTTCAGGTCACCCCGTAGCCACAGTTTTCGCACCTCACCCAATAGCCCTGCATGCAACATCTTATCGAGTCGATCAGCGATACGGGCGTGCAGCACACTGCGCTCTGCAGGGCAAATCACCAAAGATATTGGCGATTCACCGAGACCACTGTCACCGTCACCCTTTTGCCATTCGCTCAAGGGTTTCCCGGTCATCTGCCAAACCTCCAGCCCTCTGGCAATTCGCTGACTGTGATTGGGGTGCAAGCGCGACGCCAGGGTGGGGTCAACGCGCTGCAGGTGCTCATGCATCGCAGGCCACCCCTCTAGGGCGGCATCGCGCTCGATTTTCTGCCGAATCATTGGGTCACTGGCAGGCATATTATCGAGACCCTCCAGCAGAGCCCGGAAATACAGCATCGTTCCCCCCACTAATATCGGCAACCGCCCTCGGGCTCTTATGTCGGCAATCGCAGCCGTGGCATCGCGGGAAAATTGCATCGCACTGTAGGGCTCGCTGGGATCCCTAATATTAATCAGGTGGTGTGGGTAGTCAGGCTTCGCGGTACCAATATCCAACCCTCGGTAAACCAACGCTGAATCTACCGAAATCAGCTCGCCGTTTAGCGATTGCGCCAGAGAAATTGCCAAGTCGGTTTTACCCGCTGCGGTAGGGCCCATGACACACAGTAAAGATGGGGCTGCCAATTAACGCCCCCTTAAAAACAACTTGTCCAAGTCCTGCATACCCAACTGAACCCATGTTGGTCTCCCGTGGTTACACTGACCCGACCGCTCAGTCATTTCCATATCGCGCAGCAACGCGTTCATTTCGGGCACGGTTAACCTTCGATTCGCGCGCACAGACCCATGGCACGCCATGGTCGACAAGAGTTCGTCTTCATGCGCGGCAATACGGTCTGACGTCCCAAATGTCATCATGTCGGACAGAACATCTCTTACTAAGGCGTCAATAGCACCACCAATTAAGGCAATAGGCACTTCGCGGATGACTAACTGCTCATCACCTGTAGCATCGAGCACTAGGCCCAGTGCCAGCAACGCTTGCGACATTTCGACGGCAGCCGCCACCTCCCGTGAGGACAACGTGATCGTTTGAGGCACCAATAGGGGCTGCGTTCTAATGCCGCTGTCATCCCGCATGCGCTTTAGGCGTTCATAAGTAATGCGCTCGTGAGCAGCATGCATGTCCACTAAGACAAGGCCTTCAACATTTTCCGAGAGAATGAAGACACCATGCAGCTGCGCCAAGGCAAATCCCAAAGGCGGCACCTCAGATTCGTCGTCCCCCGGCCCGGGCGCTGCCATCGCCGTCGCGCTTTGACCACCGCGGTTTGAAGCAGAGCTGGAGTACAGGCGAGTGAGAGCACTGATATCTGAGGTGCCTGCCTGCACCTCGGGTTGCCAGTGCCCCCCCGCAGGCATGGACAGCCCCATGGGAGCCTGCTGCGGTGTTGTGGGCCACGCCACTCCCCCCGGCTCGTTAACGGCTGCCGTATCACTGGTTGCCGCCCCATCACCGGGTCGAAGGTCACCCAGAGCTCGGTGCAACGTACTGAAAATAAAACTGTGAACCTCGCGACCTTCTCTAAACCGCACTTCGTGCTTGGTCGGGTGCACATTGACATCGACCACCGCGGGGTCGACCTCTAAAAATAAGACATATGCTGGGTGACGGCCGTGAAAAAGAACATCGCGGTAAGCCTGCTTTATGGCGTGGGTCACAAGCTTGTCGCGGATGACACGCCCGTTGACGAAAAAATATTGCAAATCGGCTTGGCTACGGGAGAACGTCGGCAGACCCACCCATCCATAAAGCGAGAGGCCTCCCGCCTCACGCGTCAAAGCAACCGACTGCTCCATAAATGCTGAGCCGCAGACGGTGGCAATCCTTCGCTCACGCTCCGCCTGATTATTGGCCGCTTTCAGACTATGCAGGGTTTTGCCGTTATGCCTCAATGAAAAAGCAACATCGCTCCTAGCCAGCGCCTGACGTTTAAAGACTTCATCGATGTGACCCAACTCTGTTTTTTCAGTACGTAAAAATTTGCGTCGCGCGGGCGTATTGTAAAAGAGGTCACGAACCTCAAGAGTTGTGCCACGGGGATGGGACGCTGGACTCACCGACACGGTCATGTCTCGTCCTTCGGACTGAGCTACTCTGCCCTCCACCCCCTGATCTGAGGCATTACTGGTCAACGACAGCCGCGACACCGAGGCAATAGAAGCCAGCGCCTCCCCTCGAAAACCCAAAGTCCCTACCGCCTCAAGATCGTCTATTGAGTCAATCTTAGATGTCGCATGTCTCGCCAGCGCCAGCGTTAAGTCCTCGGCGGAGATTCCCTCGCCATTGTCACGCACCCGCATTAACTGGACGCCGCCGGACTCCAGCTCAATGTCGACTCGGGTGGCTCCGGCATCAAGACTATTTTCGATGGCTTCTTTGATCACCGAGGCTGGTCGCTCCACGACCTCACCTGCGGCGATCTGGTTTGCGAGACGGGTCGCTAATCTATGAATTCGATGCTGTGTCATTGGCCGTCAGGTATCTTTAATACTTGCCCAATACGAATGGTCGAGCCACTCAGCCCATTGGTGGCCTTGAGTGAATCGAGAGTCACCTCATATCGAGCCGCGATTTCAGAGAGTGTATCGCCCTTAGCGATGACATAAACACGCCCATCTGACTGATTGCCTTTTTGCCAGGCTAGTAGCGTACCCGCGGGAGGATGTGATTTGAACCAGGTCAAAATTCCGCTGTGAATAGCCCGCGCCATCTTGTCCTGATAACTCGATGAATTGAGCCGGCTAGCCTCGGTCGGATTTGAAATAAACCCTGTTTCGACCAATATCGATGGGATATCGGGGCTTTTGAGCACGGCGAATCCAGCCTGCTCAACTTTGGGCTTATGCAGCTTTGCAAAATCACCAATTTCAGCCAGCACTCTGGCACCCAAGCTCAAACTGGTGTCGAGCGTGGCTGTCATCGACAGGTCGGTTAGCACCCCTGCCAAGATGTCATCTTTATCCGATAGCCTGACGCCACCCACTAGGTCAGCAGAATTTTCACGATCCGCCAGATATTGCGCCGCCGTTGACGAAGCGCCTTTAGTTGAGAGCGCGTAAACCGAGGCCCCGTTAGCTGAAGCCTGCCGGAAAGCGTCGGCATGAATCGAAACAAATAAATCTGCCTGGTATTTTCGTGCCAAATCCCGTCGCCCACGCAGGCTCACGTAGTAATCACCATCGCGGATCATGACAGGCTGCAGGCCAGGGGTTTCTTGCAGCCTCGCCTTTAATTTTTTAGCGATCGCTAAAACAACTTTTTTCTCATACAGCTTTTTGGGCCCCAATGCCCCGGGATCTTCGCCACCGTGACCCGCATCAATAGCCACGATGATATCTCGGCGATTCGCCAGCTCATCTACGCTCTTCACCGCAGGCACCTCACTGCCCGAAACACCGTCGTCAAAAAGGTCGAGCACCAAACGATGACCGGTGCGCTCATTGGGCTCTAGCGGAAAACTTTTAGGACGGATCTTGGCTTCAAGATCGAAAACAATGCGTAAATCATCGCCTTTACGCACTCCCGAGCGCACTCGGGCAATGGGTGTATTTTCCAGGGGCAGGTTGGTGAGGGCGTTGACTAGACGCGCATCCACCACGTCAATCACCAGGCGCCTTGGGTTGTCTAGCTCCAGTATCGAGTAAGAAATGGACTCCGAAAGATCAAAAACCACGCGGGTGTGATCAGGGGCCCGCCACAACCGAACGTCGAGAATCTCTGCCGCGTGCGCTGGCATTATGAGGGAAAAGAACAAGCACAGGAGCACACCGAAGGGTATGACTTTTGCTCTGCACCAATTTGCTTGCCCTGACGCCAATTGCACGCTCACTCTGTAGAGGGCATGCCTGCCCTAAATGTCGTTTATCTGCACGCGGGTCCGACTCAAAACCCAAACTTTTACGGTGTGCACTGCCCTAGTGCTTTTTACTCAGTTGCTCACAGACCAGCGCACCCTGTTCTGATCGCGGCATTAAGTGCAGCTGCCGCCCCTCACCCACAGGGGATAAATGAACCATTAGATCTGGAGGTGGCAACCAATCTCCACCGCGATCAGCCCACTCAACCAGCAATATAGCCGGAGTCATCAGATAGTCATCAAACCCCATGTAGGCTAGCTCTGCCGGATCGGCAATTCTGTAAAGGTCGAAGTGAAAAACCATAACACTATCGAACTCATAGGGCTCTACTAATGTGTATGTTGGGCTCTTCACGCTACCCTCATGGCCCAAGGCGCGCAGAAAGCCTCGACTCAGTGTCGTCTTGCCTGCACCCAGCTCGCCACTAAGGTAAATGCGCAGAGGCGACGGGCAAACCCGAGCCAGACTTGCGCCAAAGGCCATGGTGCTGTGCTCATCTGGTAGATCAACGGTAAGTTCAGTCATATCTGTCATTGCGCAAGTGTACCGAAGCATTAGCACGACGGGGACATGTGGGTCTGTCAGAATGCCGCGATGACGCTTTCCAACAAAAATCCAGACTCTCTCGTTGCCATTCGGTCACAGCTGGAGCAATGGGCACAGGAATTGGGCTTTCAACAGGTGGGCATTACTGGGATAGACCTGGCCCAACACGAGGGCTATTTACAAAAATGGCTGGACGCCGGCTATCAGGGCGACATGCATTACATGACTCGGCACGGGCTGAAACGAGCGCGCCCCGCTGAACTCATTCCCGGAACCTGTACCGTGTTAACGCTGAGAATGGACTACTTCCCAGAGTCTGCCGCTGACCCCGAGGTGCTGTTGACCCAAAGTGATCGTGCCTACATCTCGCGCTATGCCCTAGGCCGCGACTACCACAAACTCATGCGGCAACGCCTTGCGCGACTCGCAAAGCGGATCGAAGCTGAACTGGGATCAGGGCAATACCGCGCCTTCGTCGACAGTGCGCCAGTCCTCGAGCGCGCCCTGGCCGAGCAAGCGGGAATGGGATGGATCGCCAAAAACACCATGCTCATCAACGAGCGGGCAGGCTCCTGGTTTTTCCTTGGCGAAATCTACACCGACATACCCTTTAACACCGATGCCCCTAAAACCGAAAAACACTGCGGCAGCTGCACCGCCTGCCTCGATATCTGTCCTACCCAAGCTTTTGTGGCACCTCATGTCTTGGACGCCCGAAAATGTATTTCTTACCTCACTATTGAGCACCCGGGTTCGATTGACCCAGCGTTGCGCCCCTTAATGGGCAACCGTATTTATGGCTGTGATGATTGTCAGTTGGTATGCCCTTGGAATAAATTCTCCCAACCCACCCATGAGCCTGACTTTGCGCCACGTCACAATCTCGACAATGAAACACTTGCCCAATTGTTCGCTTGGACAGACCACGAATTTGAAACACGCCTGCAAGGATCGCCCATTCGCCGGATTGGCTATGAGCGCTGGCTGCGTAACATTGCCATTGCTTTGGGCAACGCCACCAAGACGATAGAAGTGATTGACGCCTTAAGTAAACGCCGCGACCACCCCTCCCCCCTAGTCAGGGAGCACGTGGCTTGGGCGCTTGCCCAACACGCTGATCAGGTCTGAGTTATAACGAGGGCACCTGAAGAAAGTGGTCTCGGTAATAACGCAGCTCCTCGATCGACTCTCTAATGTCATCGAGAGCCAGATGGACATTGCGCTTTTTTAACCCCGGTAAATCAGGCCGCCAGCGACTAGCAAGAATTTTCAAAGAGCTCACGTCAAGATTGCGGTAATGGAAAAACGCCTCAAGGTCCGGCAAGTGACGCGCCATAAAGCGTCGGTCCTGACAGATGGAATTGCCGCACATCGGGGAGCGGCCTTTTGGCACCCATTTTTCTAGGAAAGCCAATGTCTCTCGCGTCGCGCGTTGCTCGTCGTAATCGCTCTCAAGCACTCTCTTTACCAGTCCAGAGGCTGTGTGATGGCTGGTATTCCAATCATCCATCGCATCGATTTCTGCCTGGCTTTGGCGAATCGCAATCACCGGTCCTTGCGCCAACTCATTCAGATCGCTATCTGTAATGATCACGGCCATTTCAATGACGCGATGCTGCTCAGGGATGAGGCCGGTCATCTCCAAATCGACCCAAATAAGATTTTGTGCGTCTGACATAAAGCCCTCCTAATTATCGGAAGTCTATCAGAGCTGCTATTAGGACATTAAAAACTTCACTCACAAGAACGGCAAGGACGCAGTAGACTGACCCCATGTCGAAACAACGCCTCAGTAAACAGCAACACCGACGCATTCAAGCGGCGCAGGATCGCTATCGCAATGACAGCGACCTAGGCGGTGAAT
>ERZ1048068.3417-NODE-3417-length-10459-cov-3.860534_pt1 | contig 10459 bp, 8 predicted proteins | sample MGYA00383098_ERZ1048068 | MGnify/ENA primary metagenome ERZ1048068 (study PRJEB29581, sample SAMEA5548368) | metagenome | biome: marine; feature: coastal; material: water | depth 1 m | study: Short-term variability in the microbial, nano- and picoplankton... | reverse complement strand
ATAAAGTAATTATGTCACCCATAGAAGTAAGAGCACCTACAGACGCCCCTACGGCTGCCCCTAATGGCGCTGCAGGCCCTGCAAGAGCCGCTCCTGTCCCTGCCATCATAGCTACATTACCTCCTATTCTGCCCAGCGCTCCCGCCTTCTCGCCCATCATAGAGGTACTACCAGTCAAAGCAGTATAAGCCGCAAACCCACCCATTGAAGCAACCTCTGGGTTCTTCTTGATCCCTTCCATTATCTTAGCCATAATACCAGTATTTTTAGCGGTATCTAAATCAGCTTTTTCCGATTTTTTGCTGGTTCCTCTTACAGACGCTGTTCTGCCCGCCCCCACACCCACCCGCATCATAAAGTTAGGTACAAATCCTTCTGCCGCTCCATGACTTTTAGGATTAATCCCCATCGACCTAGATCTACTAATACCCTGATTTAAACCTCTTGGTTCGTCTATTGTGTTATAAACACCTAAACCAGAAGGGTTTCCAGAAGAACGTAAAATAGGACTAGACCCTACTCTAATTTTTGAAGCTGGGACTCCTGCCTGTCTTTCTCTGGAAATGGAAGAGCTCAAAGGGCTGAAATTAGGAACATAACCAAGAGCTTTATTCCCCTTAAACCCAGTAGGTTCAGGTAAACCGGGTAACTTTTCGTTATAAGCTTTTTTAATTATGCTCCTTACGTTTTCGTTGTTGATAGTTCTTTTAGCATCTGCATAAGTAAGATTATCTTTAAAATTAAAAGCTTTCTTAAATGGCGGTTTAACCATACCAACTTCTTCAAAATCAAATGGCTTATTTGCTGCCTCCGGGGATTGATCGAAAGTCTTTTTTATAGTACTCCCTCCCCTCGTAGCTTTTAACCCTAGGTTAACTGCTGCTTCAAAAATACTACCTTCCGCCCCCGGAGGTAACAGTTGATATTTTCCACCAAATTGTTTTTTAACTTTCTCAACTGAAGCTGACCAGTCATTACCCAATGCTCCAGAAAATATTTTATGCGCAAGGGATGCTACCGGACCTGTCATAAGTTTACTTATGTCATCAGAAAAAGACTGAACGCTAAGACCTTTCTTAGCCGCGTTTATCGTCCTAACCTGTATATTTTTAAATTCAACTGCTTGATTCCTAACAGCTGCGCTTTGATTTTTATATTTCGAAAGTTGTCCGAACTTAGTAGAAGTATTACCAGTATGAGTTCCTTCTATCCCTAAAACCCCTAAACTAGAAGCGTCGAATTGGTGCGTCTTGCCCCTAGTTTCAGGTTTTTTCCTACCGCCTCTTTTTACGTTAAAATTAGGGATAAATCCTTCAGCAGCATAAGGGTTAAATCCATGTGCAGCGCCGAAAGCTGATTTATATCCTGCTCCAGCGGGACTATTTGATGGTGGCATTATAGCCTTTTGACTCATACCGGGAAATTGTTTAACAGTTTCCGCAGAGTTATACATCATGGTTCCAGCACCGGGCTGACTCATCGTTTTGATTGCTCCAGCGGTATATCCTCCCGCCGCTGCCGCCGCTCTTTCTCCATTAGCATCAGCAAAATTCGGTACAAACCCAGAGGCTTTCCCCATTCTGCCCATACCTGTATTAAAGGCTCTACCGCTAGAACCAACACGAGTTCCCCTTTGGTACAAGGAACCTGCTACAGCTCCTCCATACCCTTTTAGCGCGGCTCTTTCAACTTGCTGCTGCTTTATTGTAGCAAGTATTTGTCTTTCAACATCGAGAACACTTAATGTTCCCATTTTAACTTTTTGTAATAGGGCAGGTTCACTGGCTAAAGTGTTTACAACAATTTGCTCTAACGCCGCTCTCTGTTTAACAGCGGTATTTATCCCCATTATATCTTTAAAAGCTGTAGTGGCAAATTTACCCAAACTTAAGGCTAATTTACCAAATACTGCAGTTGCTGCAATTAAACCGGGACCGGAGATAAAATTACCTATACCTTTTATCAAACCTTTACCAATAGTTTGACCAAAACCTTCCATTTTACCGCCCTCGCCAAAAGCGTCTAATGTCGTATTTACAGCACCTAACAATTTTTTAATTGTAGGCCCAAATAAATCTCCACCCAAAGCCGCTCCAGCTTGCGTTAAATTAGCTAGAGTTCTATTTACTAAAGAGTCTAAACTTTTATTTAACTGTTCATTTCTTTGGTAAGCTTCATTTGTGGCTGTGCTGGAAGCTTTTAGAGCTCTACCATAATTAGAGTACTCAGAACCTAAATCTGACAAAGCAGCACGTAAAACGTTAACTTGGAAAACACCAGCTACATTTTCCGCAATATTAGCTTGTTGTTGTTTACTTAAATTTTGAAATTCTGAAGATAGGTTTCTTAATACGGTAACGGCATCAAGCATATTACCCTGCATATCTCGAGTTGCTACTCCTATATTAGATAGTTTTTGCTGTACGTCTGTACGCTGGATACGGGTAAAAATAGTTTTAAATGCATTACCAATAACCGCTCCACCTCGAGCAGTTTTCTGTTGAACTGCGGTAGTTATAGCTAATAATTGGTCTAGGCTTACTCCCGCATCAACGGCTGAAGAACCCACACGAGAAATTGATTTGGCTAAGTCTTCAGAACTGACAGCAAAAGCAGCGTCAACCTTAGCCATTTTATTAATAACTTGAGCAGAAGTCGTACCTTCTTTAGTAAATGAGTTTACAGCAGCAGTAAGGGACTTCACAGCATCTGCTGCGTTCATTCCGGTAAGTCGAGTCAGGATAAGAGCGTCTTTGGTTCTGGCTAGGGTTTTTTCCATCCCCAAACCTTGACGAGCTAATTCAGTAGAAGCTTCTGCAACTGTAGAAAATCCTTGAGCAGTATCTTTGGCAACCTTGAACATTCCTTTGCCGAATTGTTCAAGCTGTTTGTTAGAAACATTCATGACGACATTTACGTCAGCCATGGCTTTTTCCACCTGAATGGTAGTTTTAACCATAGCTCGCAAAGCTCTGTCGACATTCATGATCAATCCTGCTGAAGCGCCGAAAGCTATAACACGAGCATTGGAAGCTTCTAGGGATTTGCTGAATTCGTCTGCGCGAACTGTAGCTTTGGACAGACCGGTGCCGAGGGCTCTAACTTTATTACCCGCACCACCACCACCGCCAGAGAAAGCTTGTCCCATGGTTTTACCCATTTTACTTAGCTCACGATTCATCTGCTTAATCGTGGCTTCCGCTTTCTTAGCGTTTAATAATAAATCGACTTCTATTTGATCCCTAGCCATATTCCTAAGGAATATTACACTATTTTTTCACTACATGCCGTGAAGTTTCATCATATCTTCCATATTAAGTTTTCCACCTTTCTCTGCAGCTTTTTTGGCTAGGCTTATAGTTTCTTCAGGACTGTCTAACCCAAGGCGTTTTAAGTCTTCTTTTCCAGCTCCAACCAAAGATGTAGCACTACCGTCTTGACCTGCGTTTTTGGACTTTTCAAGGGTTTCTCTGGCATTTTTCGTTGAGCTGAACCACTCAACAATTTTTTCAGGATCTTGTCTTATATCATCTGGAACTTTACTCTCAGAATTCTCCATTAAGCTTTTGTAGTACCTTGCGTAACCAAAAAGCTCTATTTGATAAAAAGTTAGCTCAACCAAAGGTTTTCCAAAGAAAATATGAGCATTATCTTCACAAAGATAAAATAAATTGGTAAAAAAACCGGAGAGGGATATGTGCTTAAGGTTTGAAGCATTGAATTTTTTTGTACTTACATTGTAAATACCTATAAAGTCAATCAATGTGCTTTCATCGAGATCTTCAAAATCTTCCTCACTAAATAACTTTTCGCCATCCTCGTTTAGGATAGCATTAAACATGTAATGTTCATTAATCCTACGGGAAGCGTAGTTTTCGGCGGAAAATCCTATTAATTCTTCTTTTTTGGCTTCTAATTGCGCGAGCTTTAGCTGTTCTTCTTTTATTTGCTCGTTAAGCTGGTTGATATGAGACTGCAAGAAAACTTTACCTTTAGAGTTTCTAAGCCCCGCCAGCATACTTCTACACTGTAAAATTTCTTTATTTTCTTTCTCCGTCCAAATATTTTCTTCTAATAGATATTTTATTCGATCATCTCGAGTCGGCAGACCTTGATTTACAGCTTTATCAAGGAACAGTTTGTTTTTTATATCTAACTCCGCAGAATCGAAATTAGTAAAATGCTTTACCCGAACCTTTCCATAATCATGAGAATCGACTAAGGTAAAACCTCTTAATATCTCAGAGAAAACAACCTTTAAACTTGCATCTTCCACATCTTAAGACTCATCTTTTTTTGCTTCCTCTTCGGCAGCTTTACTTTCTTCTTCATCAATCTTAAGAGCCATATCAATCATTTCTTGGAACTCCTGTTGGCTATTAGGTCTTCCTACAAACCAAAAACTTACATAATAAGCTACTTTTCTAGCCACAACGAGTTCATGAAGGTCTTCCCCTTCATCAATTTCATCGTACTTATCTAGTCTTTCATCAAATGAACCTGTACCAAAAAATGGGGTTTCAGTACCATCTTTCTCCGAATAAGCCAAATGGAGCATCCACCAGAGAATAACTTTATTTCGAGCTCGGCTTTCCGCAGTTTCTTCATAAAGACCATCTTCTTTCAACTGTAGGTCCCTGAGAGCTCTTCGGGCTGGTTTCATTTCTTCGCCGATTTCTTTAAGTTTTTTCTTTTGAGCGGCAGACCTTTTCTTTTCCTCTACCTCAAGGATTTTAGTTTGCTCTTTATGTAGTTTTTCTAATGTAGCTAGAGCTTCTTTATATTGTTCGTCCTGTTTGTCATTACGAATACCCCCATCATTATCGAATCTTTTTTCGAGAAGGGCTTTCGTCAATAGTCCTGCTTTTATTCCTTCGGCAAGTCTGACACCATAATATAGTTCAGCGTCATCAGTCATAGCGCGACTAGGTCGTCGCAAGAAATATTTATGTGGGACGCTTTTCTTTACGTCTTTTGAAGTTTTTACCTCAGTCCCGTCTTTCTTTTTTTCTACGGTTTCTTCTTTTACAACTTCTTCCCTATCAACGGTAAATTCGTATATACGTTTCATTTTTTATTATTATTGTTATATTCTATAAATTTGTCGAAATAATCCTCTAGTTCACGAATAGTATCGTTACCTAAATCGAGAATTCTTTTTCTTATTTTTTGATGACGGTCTTCTGGAATTTTTATTCCATCGCTTTCGAGGTCTTCTAAGATGAAGAAAAACTGTTTGTAAAGATTGGTAATTTTACGTTTTGTTTGAAACGCAAAAAAATTATTAATAATATCCTTTTCCGGACCTTCTTCCTTAGACATGCCTTATACCTTTGTACCTTATATCATATAAGGGAAAGTTATAAAAGTATAAAAAAAAACCCCTCTTTCGAGGGGCTCAAAAGGATTACTTTTTAATATTATATAGTATGAGCACCGCTCATAAACACGCCATGTTCAAACTGATCAGGACCACCTATCTGCGTAGAAAAGTCCAATGTAACAGTTTTGTTAGAGCCGATGTCAGAAGAAAAAGATTGACTATTCAATTTAAGACCTTTCAAAATATAATTACAAAGAGCGTTCCCCCTAGACGAAGCTGGATTGTAACAAGTAGGGTCTTTTAGAGTAATCCTAGCGTCAAACTTATCATCACAATTAATAATGTTAGCCAGCGAACCTGTTGTTAAATCTGACAGAACAGCATCAACACTCAAACTTGCGCTAATTGGAAAATCGATAGCTCTTGCAAAAGAGAATTTATTCCCGAGTTTCTGAATCGCAGAACGGCTCAAATCAAAACTTAAGTTATAACTTTGTATATGAGCGTCATTTATACTGGCTCCAGCATAGTCCGGATCGGTCATATTACTTGTTTCTGTACTCTTGTACAGAGCAGTAGAAGTATTACTATCAGTAGTTTGCTTTGCGAGTGTTAGGGTAATGTCACCGGGGCGCAAAGTGCTGATTTTATCCCAATCATTTGTACTAAGGTCTGTGACAGGTTTAGGTAACTTAATAGCTGCCCCAACTGAAAGCCCATCTGTAGCGCCAACAGCCGGGCTATCACCAGAAATATACTCAAGATTTGACCCATCAAATCCATATCCCGCACCGTTGGCATTAGCTAGTCCACCAGCTTTCCCTAAACCAGAAATATAAGGAAGATTTACAAAATTCATATTTTGACCTTCCACACTCACAGATACCGTGGGAAGACCACCAACAGCTCCTTCAGTAGAGTAAGAACTCAAGAAAGCGTTACCAATTCCTATCATACTACCACCATTATAATCACCAGTGGTATCGTTATCGTTTGCGTCTTTACCTTCTTTAGTAGTTAAGATAAAATAATTCTTTTGATAATCGTTTGTGGAACTATCAATAACGTTCTGGATACATGAAGAAAATGTTGGTGTGGCTCCTCCACTTGGAGTAACGAAAAATCCTAGTCGTTCTTCATTTGTAAAGTTAGCTAAATAGTAACTCGTATCAAAAGATACAGTTGGGGATTCCGTGATGATCTGATCAATAGCTGCTAGATTACCGAATTGATTGACGTCCTGACGAGCAATTGAAAACGAATAGTTTGCGCTTTGCACCCTAGCCAATTGTTCAACATCACCGTCACTGAGGGCTCCCGTATTGAAAGCCACTTGAGATTGAGTACAGTAAACTGCCTCACTTTGATAAATTACTCTTGTTCTTGCCATTTTTTTAATCCTTTATAAATTTATAGTTTGTTATCCTAGTACTCCGTTTCCGGTATTATGAAACCCACTCATAAAAATACCTTTAGCTTTTTGATTAGGTCCACCTATCTGAGTACTGAAGTCCAAGGTGACCGTCTTATTAGATCCGATGTCAGAAGAAAAAGACTGACTGTCTAACTTCAGCCCCTTCAAAACATAATTACATACAATTGGTTTCGGAGTAACCTCACATGTCGGGTCTTTTAAGGTAATTCTAGCATCAAAAGGATCATCGCAGTCTATAATCTCTGCCAGCGCTCCAGATGTCAGATCCGACAAAATTGCATCAACACTAAAACTTACATTAACTGGAAAGTCTACTGGTCTAGCAAAAGCGTACTTTACGCCTAATTTCTGGACTGGAGTCCGAGAAAGGTCAAAGCTAATATTATAACTTTGAATGTGTGCGTCTTCTATACTTGCACCGGCGTAGTTAGGATTCTGCATACCTCTCTCTGCTGCCGTGAATCCATCTACACCAATAACACCAGTTGCAGCATTAAATACAGCATTTTGAGTAGGTCCTACTCCAGTCTGTTTTGCAATTGTTAAAGTAATATCGCCGGGACGAAGGGTGCTAATCTCTCCCATGAATTTACCTGAAGAGTTTCCTGTTGGAATAGGCAAGCAGACAGGATGGTAATATTGAGTTCCGTCGATTGGATTTACCGCAGGGGTTACGCCAGAAACGCCTATTAAAGAGCCATTACCTTGAACTGCAGTTGTCCTAAATCCAGCTCCCGTTGGAGCAAAAGTTCTTGTAATATTATCATCCCCGGTGTCAGGTATGCTAGTAAAATTCATGTTTTGCCCCTCAACACTAACTGAAACAGTAGGCATTCCACCTACAGCACCTTCTGTAGAGTAAGAGGTAAGAAATCCGTTACCAATACCTATAATTCTTTCATAGTTTCCCGAGCTAGCAAGAGGGACTCCTGTTGGGTCAACCTTATTAGCGTCTTTACCCTCTTTTGTTTGTAGTATATAGTAGTTTTTTTGGTAAGAGTTCGTACTACTATCAATCAGGTTTGTTATAGCTGATTGAGTAGCGGTTGTGTCAGCTTGAGGTGTACCACCTGCATAAGTGACCCCTTCTCCGCTTTGAGTAACAAAAAAACCTAATCGATACTCGTTAGTAAAATTTGATAAATAATATGAAGTGTCAAAAGAAACAGTAGGAGCTTCAACAATACATTGATCTATAGCTGCGAGCTCTCCAAACTGATTAACATCTTGACGAGTAACGTTAAATGAGTAATTTGCGCTCTGAACTCGATTTAAATCAGCGATATTAAAAGAGTTATGATACAAACCGGGGGTAGTGGTTGCATGCGTCCCGGTTTGAGCTGCGTTATACGCAACATCTTGGCTTACGAATACTGCCTCACTTTGATAAATTACTCTTGTTCTCGCCATACTTTTTAATTTTCTATTTAGGTTTTCTTAATTTAAATTACATTTACTAAGCCCAAAAGAGAAATAAAATCCTTAACATCCGGGGTTTCTAACCTTACTAATTTCAAAATCAATTAATGTAGAGTAAACGTTTGGGTTAAATTTTCTAACCTCGTTCTCCAAAGCCCGATCAAACCTAGAAATATTAACTTCTTCCAAGAAACATTTTTGACTTTCACTTTTTCCAGCAGTCACAGTATTGTAATTGTATTGGACATCATTTCTATAATACCCAAACTGGTTAAAAGGCATCTCCGAAGCTTCGAATAAAGAAAAATACTGTCTAGTTTTATCCCGAAATAAAGATCCAATCGCATCAATTTCAAATTGGCTATCGGCGATTACTACAGCTCTGACATTTATTCTTGTATTATCTTGACCTCCAAAAGCAAAAGGGTCATTAGAACTACCATCGTTTTTAATGTAAACTACTGGGTAAGTCCTTGTATTTGCTTCCAAACCTGTGGGGACTACATTTGATATCTTATTTCTATTGGTATACTGAGATTGAAATAGAATTTCATCTTCGGTTCTATTCGTAAGAAATGTATTAAAATCTTTTATAGCAAAACTACCGGTTATATCACTCCCTTGATCTCCAGACCAATAAGAGCGGCCGTTATTATAATCAATAGCATATAAACCAGTTGAACCACCTTCACCTACATCTACTAAATTACTACCAACATAAAGACCTGTGGGAATTGTAGCTCCAGTAATTGAAGCGTCAGATACTATTTGTGAATATGAGCTCGCAAAAGTCTGATAGCCTGCAAATTCTTGCAGAACATTATAAAATTGACCCGTAGTATTCTGGTATGCTTCACCATCTTTTAATAAAGTATGGTCAAACCATAGCAAAAAACTAGAAAGTACTTGATTGTCAAATTGTGGCTTCATTTCAGTTGTGCTTTTAATCTATCTAACATTTGAGTAACATAAGGAGTAGCGTTAAATTTAATAAAACCTACTTTACTATCTACCTGTATAGCTACTCCAGACCTACTGTTTTTAGACTCTTTAAAAATTGTATTACTATAATTAGTTATACCTCTTTCGACACCTTTTACCCAGCTTTTGGTGCTCCATGTCATTGGTGTTACGTTATATATATCAGCTTTAGACGGAACAGAAATATCAAATTGCCAAACAAATGAGGTGTTGGAAATCTTCTTCACCTTACCCTTTTTATTTAAAATCGTAATATTATTTTCTATCTGATCTCTCAATATTTCTATTGGTTGCTGGCCCGAATTAAACCCCAAAAAACCAAAAAAGTTTCCTCTTCCTCCTAACAGAGAGCTTGCCATTCCGCTTGGCCCCTGTTTTATCTCTCTAGTAACTGGATGAGCATCGAAATCTTTTAAAAAATCTCTTTTGAGTTTATCAGATTTTTGTTTTGCTGCTCCATAAGCTAAATTTTGTAATACTTTTGAATTAGTATAGTTTTTCTTCAAAAGCTGCTTAATATTTAATTTCTTTCTAAGAGCCATTAAGTGGTTGCCTCCAGATAGAAAACGTAATAAGTCTGGCCAACAAAAAATCTTGTTCCTTCAGAACTTATAACATTAAACATTTTACCATTTATTTCTACAGTTTCAGTCTTACCCTTCTCTATATAGTTTTTACAGTCAAGCTCGACTTTTATTCTCACTTCACCTTTTTCTATCTCAACTTTTAACTCTTCTTGATAATTTAAAGGTTGATCTTGTTTATAATTAATTATAGCACTAAAACTTTGACTAACAGGTGCGTAAGTAACCTGTTCTTTGGGCGCTCCATAACCAGCATAAATATTCTGATCAGCGGTTAAGGTAACTGTTCTTTTAGGTTCTTTATGAACCGTTATAGTTCCCTTAAACGTGTCAAAATGATCGGCGAGGGCTTGTTTTAAACCCGGCAATGCAGAATCTGGAATTAAAGATGCCATTATCCTATATAGTTTGGAACCCGATTATATGGGTAACCTTCATTATTACTTGGAAACTCTGCCCTTACAGTATCATCTCCAGCCACCTGAAGAGGTGAAGCTTTTCTTAATTTATAAGCGTTTATTAAATCGGTAAGCTCCATATACTCTTCTTTTTTCAAAGCAAGATAGGTTTTACTTAATTCATTTTTATTTATTTTCCGAACTCTTGATCCATCAGAAGCTACTTCTACAACAGGATCGGATGAAGCCGCTCCAATTGTACTTCGTATTTGTTTGTCGTAATAATGCACGAAATACATTTTTTTCAAGATAGCCGCTT
>ERZ1048068.3416-NODE-3416-length-10460-cov-4.716002_pt1 | contig 10460 bp, 12 predicted proteins | sample MGYA00383098_ERZ1048068 | MGnify/ENA primary metagenome ERZ1048068 (study PRJEB29581, sample SAMEA5548368) | metagenome | biome: marine; feature: coastal; material: water | depth 1 m | study: Short-term variability in the microbial, nano- and picoplankton... | reverse complement strand
TTCTTAGTCTTATAGGCAACCCTCTCTTCTTGAGCGAGCGACTAAAGATCCTTTCGGCAAAAAAACCAGCCGGCGATACTCAGCATCACAAAGGAAAAAATACAAGAAGTCCCAATTGAATAAAAGATCGAATCATTTGGGGTGAGTTTATTCATCGCGTCTTCAAACTCACCTTCATTCTCGAGATCTTTTAAAACATTGCCTCCACCAGCGGAAGCGAGCACCCCATCCAAAACGAGTTTCTTCTCAGCCGATGCCATGATTGGGGAATTTTTTGGAAAGAACGAATGGATTATTTTTAGAGTATCAATTCGACTAAGAATTTGAGGGTTTCCTTCGGATTCATTCATCATCGATCTCCTCAAGTTGCCCTCGTCTCGCATCGCTTCTTCCGTCGAGGTTGCAACCTCGCTTGCAGCTCCTTTGGATAGAGAAGGCTCGCCAGACTCAAACCTTTGGGAGGTTTGATAAACCGCTTCTTGATACGAAATCACCCAGTCGATCCCCGCCGAAATCCCCCAAACCAGCATTGTGAGCATAATAGAAGTCATCACGGAGCGCGTCATTACACCAAGTAAGACCATAAAAGAGTAAAGGTTAAGGAACACCAACAGGACGGCAGGAACATACCAAAAGACCGAAAAGTTCCAAACTCCGATCCTCCAACGAAATGCCACGAACACAATCACAACGAACAATCCAACCTGGATAAAAACGAAGAATAAGCTTCCCGTCAGCTTTGCCAAAAACACCTGAAATCGTGAAGGGACTTTTGTCATTAGCATGCCTGCCGGTCCCTCTTTCATGGCATCTGGGAAAATAGACGCACACGAAATCAGGGCTAATATGATCGCGATAAACGTCAACCAACCTCCTGCAATGAGGTTGGTGAAAATCATGATATAGACCATTTCTTGGACTAATCTTGTTCCGCTCCCACTGAAATCCGACTCAATATTTGTCGCGCCAAAGAGGAAGCTAATCTCTTTTTCATTAAACCCAATTGAGAGAAAGAGAGTTGCGACTACTACTGACAAACCAACCGTCACCCAGAAAATAGTCTCTGATCTTAATCCCCGGTAAGACTCTAGAAGAAGTGTTAAGAATGGTTTCATGCTTGAGGGGTTTTTGGAGGTTGCGTTGAATTAGCTGGCAGCGGGGGCGGGGAAGACGTGCCACCCACCAGCCCAATAAAGAGATCTTCGAGTGACTGACTTTTCAAACTAAGGTCGGTGACCACAAGGCCTTCCTTACGGATCCGATCAATGACAGGTTGGGCATCGAGAGCATTGGTCGAAGGCAATCGCACACTCCCACTTTCAACCTCTAGACCTCCATCCAAAAACTTTGAAACACTTTCCGCCGAAAGCTGACCTTCGAAACCAACAACATAACCAGTTTTCTCGGTGCGCAATTCATCAAGCTTCCCCTCACCTAAAATTTCTCCTTTTGTCATGATCGCCACCCGATCAACAATCGGCTCCAACTCTGAAAGAATATGCGTATTGATAAAAATGGTCCGTCCTTCATCTCGAAGTTCACGAACAAGGCTTCGGAATTCTTTCCGTCCCGCGGGATCAACTCCATCGGTAGGCTCATCTAGAAAGATGATTTTCGGGTTACTTACGAGGGCCTGTGCAACACCAATCCTCTGCTTCATCCCCTTGGAGTAGCTCTTGATTTTCCGATGCTGCGAATCTGTCATCGAAACTTTTTCCAAAAGCATATCCGTCCTCTCTTTAGTCAAGGCCGAGGGCACATTCTGAAGGCCCGCAGCAAATTCGATAACCTGTCGCCCGGTAAGGTAGGGCGGAAACTGAGTGTGTTCCGGAAGCAGGCCCACCTGCTGAAGAGTCTTACGATCCCCAATCGGCTTCCCCAACATCGTGCCATTACCTCCAGATCGCCGAATCAAGGTGGTTAAGATTTTCACCATTGTACTTTTACCAGCACCATTGGGCCCCAAAAGCCCATAAACACAACCTTGGGGCACTCGTAGATCGATCCCTTTCAGCGCTTCAATACCGCCCCGATAAGTTTTACGAATTCCTGATAGTTCCAAAACATAGTCACTCATGATTGTTCGTCTGTTAAGTTAAGAGGTTAGATCTTAACATCTTTTTCTATGGAAGCCCGTTACAATATTCTCTTCGTTTGTATGGGAAACATCTGCCGTTCACCAGCTGGTGAAAACATCTTTCGGCAGGTGGTCGAAGATGCCGGGCTTTCCGACCATATCCACTGTGATTCCGCGGGCACCACTGGAATCCACTCAGGCAACAACCCCGATACTCGTATGTCGAAAACACTTCGTCGCCGTGGCTACAAAGTCACCGGGTGTGCCCGCCAATTCTCCCTGCAGGATTTTGAAATTTTCGATCTCATTCTCGTAATGGATGATGAAAACCATCGAAATATTTTAAAGTTGGCCGACACCGAAGAAAAACGGGCTAAGTTACAAAATTTTACGAACTTCTGTTTACATGATCATCATCATGAAGTCCCAGATCCGTATTACGGGGGCGATGCCGGCTTTCAATTAGTTGCAGACCTAATCGAAGATGGCTCAAAAGGTCTCATCGAACACCTTAAGAAGGAACTCGATCTTACTTAGCGATGCTTCAGCATTGCACGGATCTGGGTATCAAGTTCTTCCAATCTTGGCGTCGACACTCCGGCCGCTTTAGCACGGCGCAAGGGTTCCCCCCAGATTGCCTCAACCTCAACAGGGTATCCATTCACGAAATCAATCATGCTGGAAGGTCGATAATCTTTCATCGGGTAAGTTCGCTCAATTTGAAATTCTACGAATTCATCTTCAATCTCGAAACCCAAGGACGCAGCAGATCTTGTAACCTCAAACATTAGTTCTCGCACGCGAGCCTTACCATCGGGTTGTGCGAGGAGCTCTCCCGTATCAATACCTCCCTCCGTAATACAAAGACCATTGAAAGGAATGTTCCAAACGAGCTTTCGCCACTGAGCTTCGGCAAAATTCTCGGCCATCTCGCAGACCACATTAGCATCTTGAAAAATAGCAACCAATTCACGAAGACGATCAGTCACACCTGGAACAGCCTCCCCCATCGCGATCATCCCGCCACCAGTATGACGAATCAGCCCAGCCTCTATCCGGTTAATACACACAAAACACATGGCGCCAAGGACTCGATTAATGCCGAAGAGCTCTCCCAGCATGTCAGTATTCCCGAGACCATTTTGCAAAGTTACAATAACGGTCTCTTTATGGACCATAGGCCGAATCACTTCTTCAAAGAAATGATTCGAGGTCGCCTTCCACGCTACGATCACGACGTCGACGGGCCCGATTTCTTCAGGCGTTGTAGCACAATTCACTTCAGGCAATTGAAAATCGCCATCGATACTCTCAACAACGAGCCCTTTTTTGTTCACGACGTGGTAGTCCGAACGCAGTAAAAATCTCACATTATTCCCGGCGGCAGCTAACCTTCCACCATAGTAACTGCCAACTGCTCCCGCCCCGACAATTGCGAAACTTCTCATCTTCCCAATTCGCGAGCCACTCTAGCTGCGGTTGCGATGGTGTTGCGGTGGATTTTAGCGGTGTATTCTGGCTGTCGGTTATAGCCCCCCCCATAAAGAATCGCCACTGGAATCCGATTGCCCATGAAAGCACGCAGAATGACCTCGTCTCGCCGAATGAAGTCTTTCAAATCTAGCAACATTTGACCCATTCGGTCGTTGCGGTGATTGTCAGCACCAGCAATCCAAATAACCAGATCCGGAGAAAAAACATCCAGCGCAGCAGCGAGAGTATTAAAAAGTTGCTTGAGATACATCTCTCCTTCGACATAGCGGACGGTCTCGACATCCATCGAGCCATTGATCTTACTACTCGGCGAATGCTTCCCGACGTGGATCGAATAGGTGAACACATTCGGATCATCCGCCAAAATACTGTTAGTCCCATTTCCCTGATGGGCATCGGTATCAACAACCATAACCTTGATTCCAGGGCGATAGACCTGCAGATCCCGAATCGCAATAGCGACGTCATTGAAAACACAATATCCTTCACCACGGTTCTGGAACGAATGGTGAGTTCCTCCAGCGAGAACAGCTGCCACTCCATCCTGAAGAGCGGCATGACAAGCCTGACGGGTCGCTTCCACTTCAGTCGCGCTCCGATGATAAAGCTTCGGGGTTACGGGAAATCCGAGAAGTATCTGCTCTTTCCGGTCCAACTGGCCGTAGTAGATTTTAGAGAGGTAATCATGATCGTGAACCCTCCTCAAAACGTGGCTATCAGCCTCATTCACTTCGATAATATCTTCTCCTTTCACGATACCACTACCCACTAGCATGTCCTTGGAGACCTCGAACTTGTCCATCGGGAAAGGGTGTCCGTTGGGCAATTCGAGGAAAAATTCAGAAGAGTAAAAGCAGCGCATTTCGTTCTGGGCCTAGTTTCACGCGTCGAAGCCCCGCCTGCAAGCACAGACCACGATTGACTCATCACTGAAAATATATGGAAATCCGCCAGCTTTCCCAAGGTGACGATCAAATTATTCATTACTTCAAGTTTATTGGCTTTTCCGCTCTTAGGGCAGAACGGGCCAAAGATCACAGTGGTGCCTGCGCCAAAAAATCCCTTCAAACTCCAAAAAACCACTTCATACCCTTGGAGAAAGTCGATTACCGCGACTGTTTTTTGGATCGGGGAAAAGCCGACGCAAAATAACCCGACCCCTAACAATAAATCCTCGTGGGATGTCAACTGGCAAAAAAACTATGGAGGGTTTGACAACCCTGACCCAAAGGCCCGTCTCGGATACCTTCCCCGCGGCTTAAATCCGGGGCAAAACCCTTTTTACGTCGCCCTCCCTTACAACGACTGCCTGAACCATCGTATGCACAAACCGGAAGCTGCACGCGTGATTCCTTGGTGGAATCGGATCAATCGCAAACCTGGAGAATCCGCCTGCAAAGGCCGTTGGGTTCAAATTTATTGCGCTAAAACCCGAAGAGTCTGTTACGCGCAATGGGAAGATTGCGGCCCCTTCGTGACTGACGATTGGCAATATGTTTTCGGTAACAAACGCCCCAAAAACAGGAACAACCAAGGTGCAGGAATCGACCTATCCCCCGCTGTCAGAGACTACCTTGGCATAGGGAATAAGGCCATCGTACACTGGCGCTTCATCGAATATACCAGAATTCCAAGAACTGGCCCTTGGACGAGGTATGGGAAAAACAATCCCTTCGTCAATCCTGCGGTCGACGATTCTCTTAAAGAGAGAGATCGTTACATGAAATATCTCCTGCAAAGATCGAAGAGGGCGCCCAATAATTAGCGCTAGAAAATCTCCTTCCTAAGCCTCACCAGAATCGCTCGACCAATACCTAGCCTGCCCCTGAGCTAACTAAACCACACGAACTCCCCTTTGACATTTCCAAATACAGGCCACTATAAACACGTGAAAGTTCAAGTTTCCTCTATCCTTCTGGCCTCCACCCTTTTTACAAACGCCAAAATTGACCCTGAGCCAGAAAATCGCTCACCGATGACGGCAATGCCCGGACGTTTCGGAGTCCTTTTCGGAGGGGCTTCAGAGAAAAGCGGAACCCGCAACTTCAACTGGGAGCAACTCACCCTTCAAGGTGGATTCGGTTTAAGAAAAGAGCTTAACGACGAGCTCAAACTCTTTTACGGAATAAACTACCGCTTTACTCGTATCGATGAAGGCGGTTTCTCCTCCGGAGCAGATTTATCTCATTTGCACGACCTCATCGTCCCCTTCTCGTTCATCTACAATTCCTCAAACTCTCCTTGGTCTTTCTTTGCCCAGATCTCCGGTCAGCTCGCAACCGATTTTAGTGCTATCACCAGCGATGATTTCGATTACTCGGCCCGCCTTGGCGCACAATACAAATTTTCCAACACCTTTTCGCTTAACTTCGGAGCCGCACGAGTGCGCAATTTTGGCGATGCCATGGTTCTTCCAGCTCTTGGTTGCACTTGGCAACCCGCCAAAGACTGGTCCTTTACCCTTCTCGGCCCCCGAATCACGCTTTCCCACCAAATTAGCGATCACCTTATCATTCGCGGTGGCGGATTCCCAACCGGGGGACTCTGGAATATCGAGGATGATACTGGAAACTCAGTTGATTACGGATTTGCCAGCTACAATGCCGGGGTTGGCATCGATTTTAAATTAAGGCGCGGAATTTGGCTCACCGCTTGGGCTGGAGCAAACTTCGCTAACCAATTACGCGCCGAGAAAAACGGTGATACCCTTTTCGAAGAGGACCTTGATAAGGGCCTCTTCAGCTACCTAGGCATCAACCTTTACGAGTGGTAAGAACCTCCCTCTAAAATAAGAAAAGGACGGCTCCAAAGAACCGCCCTTTTCACACACACAATCGACAATAAGAGCAGAGCAACAAACAGAACCCTGCCCTATCTCAACTCTATGTGCAGCTCGCATGCCAGTTCTTCTTTAATTATAAACCTGCTGGTAATGAATTTCATTCCGGCTCACAACTCCACCAGTTCATGACGCTTTCCCTCAAAATGAAGACCATTTTTATTGCTCTTACCCTAATCGTCCCGGCTTACGCTCAAGGCCCGGGGGTTTCCATTTTCGAACAATCTCGTAATGGGATACGCGCCGAAGAAACAAGAATTAGAAAACAAGCTGAGAAACTCTTCCAAGACGGAAAATTGCTTGGCCTTGAGGCTATTGGGGAACTCATCAAGTCTCCTGCCCCAATTAAGCTAGAGCTTCCTGTTGCCCACAATAATACACTCACGCCCACTCAGGTTGCCGAGCGCGCTAAGGCGAGCGGATACCGAGTTGGCTGGGCTTACCTTTGCAACAACTGCGACAATTGGCATATCAATCTCGCAGGAGGATATGCCCTTACCGACGATGGAGTTCTAGGCACCTGCTCTCACGTCATTAATATGGATAATAAAAAAATGCGTAAAGGAGGACTCATCGCGGTTGACCATTCCGGGAAGGTTTACCCGGTCACCTCGATTCTCGCAAATGACAAAAAGATCGATGGTGCCCTCATCAAGATCGACACCAAAACGACCCATCTTCCACTCAACGACCAGATTGCCCCTGGAGATTCTGCCTTTTGCCTGAGTCGCCCACTCAAACAGGGACAATACTTTTCTCAAGGCATGGTGAACCGTTTTTACTGGAACAATGACAAGCGTGGAGACGATCCAAATTCTATTAAAGCTCTTGGTTCACTGAAACTCAATGTCAGCAGCCGCTGGGCCCCTGGATCCAGCGGTTCCGCCGTCCTAGACGCTTTTGGTAATGCTATCGGCCACGTCGCTACCATCAGCACGATGGACAATGGAGGCTCCCGCAAGGATAACGAAAAAGGAAATATTCTCATCACTCTGCATTCCGCCACTCCAGCACGCGCCATGATGGCTCTTGCCCGGCTTTCTGAAGACCAAGACTAAAAGGCGCACATGCCAAACCCACTTGTCATCACCCAAGGCGATCCGGCTGGAATTGGTCCAGAATTGGTGCTTAAACTACTCGCTAACCCACCCTGCCCAAATCTTAAAGTCATCGGTTGTGGCAATCACTTGTCGCAAATCGCCTCCCAACTGCAACTTCCCTTTTCAGACGATCATCTAATTGATTTCCCCCTTCCCGAATCCATCAAAATCGGTGAGATTTCACCCGTGGCCGGAGAACATTCCTTCGCCTGCCTCGAGGCTGCTGTCGAGGGAGCTATGGATGGGACTTTTAGCGGAGTCATCACCAACCCAATCCACAAAGAGGCATGGTATCGCGCAGGGAAATTTTATCCCGGCCACACCGAATACCTCGTCGAAAAAACCTCTTCACCTGACCACGCTATGATGCTCACCTCAGATGAAATCACGTGTTCTCTTGTCACCACCCATGTCTCTCTTGCCAGCGTTCCGGAACTTCTTGAAGAAAAGCGGATGCTCGAAGTCATCACTCTCACCCATGAGGCAATCAGCACGATCAAGGGCCAGCCTGCCCGCCTCGCCATGCCAGGACTAAACCCCCACGCCGGCGAGGGAGGACTTTTTGGTAGCGAGGAAATTGAGCTCATCATTCCTGTTCTTGAGAAAGCTCGCTCAAGGGGCATCAATATTATCGGACCACTCTCGCCCGACACCGCCTTTCTTCCGGCCATCAGACAAGACATTGACGCCTATATTTGCCTCTATCACGACCAAGGCCTCATCCCACTCAAAACCCTTGCTTTTGACTTAGGCGTGAATGTTACCCTTGGCCTCCCAATCGTCCGTACCTCTGTCGATCACGGCACCGCTTTTGATATTGCTGGAAAAGGAATCGCCTCTGTCAGCTCGCTTATTGAAGCTACAAAGCTCGCCCAAAAACTTACCGCGTCATAACGTCGTGACAATTTGACCCCGACTGCGTCATTTTGTGATAAATAGTTGTTTCGAGAACAACGACTGGAAGAATTTTTTCCCGTAGTTAAGGGATTCGAACTGATTTTAAAGGATTTGGTCTAAGTCCTGCCAGAAAAGGTAGATGTAACCAAACACTCAAGACCAAACTAATGAATCTGACCCATTATAATAAAAATCGCTTCTTCGGAAATATCGATGATTTCCTCAATCAAACTCTCCGCAGTTTCAGCCCATCACCCATTACCCCCGCCCCTGAAGCTTACCGCTACGAGGAAAAGGATTCCTATCGACTTCGGCTAAATCTCCCTGGCTTTGCTCGTGAAGAAATCGCCATCTCTCTTGAAAAACAGATCCTGACCATCATCGCAAAAAGTGAGCGTGAAGATGCTTTTTTCTCCAGCTTCGAGCGCTCATACAACCTACCCAAAAATATCAACCCAAACGGTATCAACGCCAAACTTGAAAACGGCGTTCTCGATCTCATTTTTAAAAAACTCACCAAACAAGAACCACGCGTTCGTAAAATCAAAATTTGCTAATTTGAAAAATTAAAAGAATAAGATCATGAATATACAAATCCCAACCGAACGACCAAATTTCAAAACTCGCGCCCACAAAGAGGGCTTCGACCTCGACATTTCCCTCCCCGGCGTCAAAAAAAAGGACCTTGAGGTGAATCTTGCTAGGCGGCTCCTTACGATCAACGGAAATCGCAGGGAGCTTGAAGGCAACTTTGAAGGACGTGAGCAGGAAGCTCTCCGCTTCGAGCTCAAAGTCGAAATCCATGAAGACGTCGATGACGAAAAGATCCAAGTCACCCATCGCGATGGCATCCTCACTCTCTCACTCCAAAGGCGACAAGAGCTCGCTCCACGGAAAATCGACATCTTAGCCAACTAATTTCCTTAAGAGCATATTAAAGGTAATAGAGCCCCCGAAAGGAGGCTCCATCTTTCATCTCGCAGCTAGAGATTCCTGCTGTCCCCCTATTTGCAAGCCGATTTTTGATTCTGCATTTGTCCATTCGCTCATTCCCAGCCACTTTCTCCACATGAAACTCACCTCATGGAACGTCAACGGGATACGTGCCATTCTTAAAAAGAACTTTACCAACTTCGTCCTTGAGCACGCTCCAGACATCCTTTGTCTGCAGGAAACCAAAGCCCGTTCCGAACAGGTCGAACTCCCACTAGATTTAGCTGGCTACAAAACCTACTGGAACTCCGCTGAAAAACCCGGCTACTCTGGCACCGCTATCTTTACCAAAACCGAACCACTCTCAGTTCGCCTCGGTATCGGCTCGGAAAAAAGCGCCGAGGGCGACAAGGAAGGCCGCGTCATCACCCTAGAATATTCCAGCTTTTTCCTCGTCACCGTTTACACTCCAAACGCAAAGAACGAACTTGCTCGCCTCCCTTACCGGATGGAGTGGGATATCGCCTTCCGCGAATACCTTCAGGGTCTCGAAGCCGAAGGAAAACCCGTCATAGCCTGCGGAGATCTAAACGTTGCGCACCAAGAAATCGATCTTGCCCGCCCCAAAACTAATCATAAAAGCGCTGGATTTTCCGACGAAGAACGGGCCGGTTTCACCGAACTGGTCAATGCTGGATTCATTGATACCTTCCGCCACTTTCACCCCGATCAAACCGACATCTACTCTTGGTGGAGCTACCGTGGGGGGGCGCGTGCCAACAACGTCGGATGGCGTATCGACTACTGGATCACATCCCAGTCCCTCGCCCCAAACCTCAAATCCGCCTCAATCAACGACGACGTTCTTGGCTCTGACCACTGCCCCGTAACCCTTAACATAGAGATCTAACTTACCCTCTGTAACCACGACACTAAAATCAAGCGCCAACCATATCTACCACTCCACGTAACCTGATAAAATAGCTCGGGTCTAGCCTCCCCAAGAATACATCCCACGGCGAAAAACGGAGCTTTTAACTACCTCATTTTTGCTAGGAACTCGACATTACCATCCGTCCCAGTAATCGGCGAAGTGATAACCCCGCACCATTCTCGGCCT
>ERZ1048068.3411-NODE-3411-length-10475-cov-4.040403_pt1 | contig 10475 bp, 9 predicted proteins | sample MGYA00383098_ERZ1048068 | MGnify/ENA primary metagenome ERZ1048068 (study PRJEB29581, sample SAMEA5548368) | metagenome | biome: marine; feature: coastal; material: water | depth 1 m | study: Short-term variability in the microbial, nano- and picoplankton... | reverse complement strand
ATTGATGCGCCGTGCAATTTCCCCGCGGTTTGCGACCAGTAGTCGGCTGATTGGTTGAATTACATGCGCCATGTGCCGTACTCCTTGGTGCCTTTGACGGTGTTGTTGTGACATGCGGATAGGGATAACGCGACGACGTTGCGGGTATCCCGCGGATCGATCATGCCATCGTCAGCAACTCGGGACGTGGCATACAGGCCTTTTGAGCGCTCTTCTGCCCAGTGTTCGGCAAATGCCGCTCGTTGCGCGTCGGCCTCTTCGTCGAACTCAATGCCTCGGCGGGCGGCGGCGCCTTTGCCGACAATGGTCATCACGCCGGCCATCACCGCTGGACCCATCACGGCAATTTTAGAGTGGGGCCAGATGTAGGTGAATTTAGTGCCGAAGGCTCTGCCGCTCATGCCGTAATTGCCTGCGCCATAGGAGGCTCCAACAATCACTGTGATGTGCGGTACCTTAGAGTTGGCTACGGCGTTCACCATTTTTGAGCCGTTCTTGGTAATACCGCCTTGTTCGAAGTCGGTGCCCACGATGAATCCAGTGATGTTGTGCAGAAACAACAGCGGCACATCGATTTGGTTGCACAGTTGGATGAACTGAGCGGCTTTTTCCGCGGACTCTGAGAAAAGGGCGCCGTTGTTGCCCAAAATACCCACCGGGTAGCCGTGAATTGAGGCCCAGCCGCAAACTACAGATGGCCCGTAGAGAGGTTTGAACTCTTCAAAAGCGGAAGCGTCGACGATTCGCATGATGACTTCACGAATGTCCAAGGGACTTTTCAGGTCTTTGGATACTAAACCCAGCAAGTCCTCTGGATTGTGCTTAGGTTCACTGAAGCTGCTTTTGGGTTCTGGGCCAAGCTTGCGCCAATTCAGATGAGACACCACTTCACGACAAATGCGGATGCCGTCCATTTCGTCTTGGGCTAAATAGTCGCCTAAGCCGGATATTTGGGTATGCATGTCTGCGCCGCCCAAGCTCTCGGCGTCGGCGTCTTCTCCGGTTGCCATTTTCACCAGCGGCGGCCCGCCCAAGGACACCATGGCTTGGTTTTTGACCATGATGTTGTAGTCGCTCATGCCCGGCTGATAGGCGCCGCCAGCCGTTGCCGCACCGAAGACCACCGATACCGTTGGAATCCGCAGCTTGGACAGCTCGGATATTTCATAAAATAGTCGGCCGGATTCGGCGAAGTGCTCAATATCCCGCTGTAAATCTGCTTCAGCCTCTATGTTGGGATCGCCTTGTCCATCCCCGCTGGCCCCGCGCAAGTCGGCACCAGCACTCTCAACGAACTGAACGTAGGGCATTCGATTTTCTCTGGCGATTTCCAGTCCACGCATGAGCTTCTTTGAGTTGAAAGGATTGAAGGCTCCAGCTCGCACCGACGGGTCGTGACCCAAAATTACGCATTCGACTCCCTCAATGACGCCAATGCCAACGACGAAGCCGGAACCGATGTCGTAGGAGGAGCGCCATGCGGCAAGGGGGCTGATTTCCAGAAATGGTGAGTCACGATCCAGCACATGAGAAATACGCTCGCGAATCGGCATCTTGCCGCGCTTGCGAATTCGCGCGACGGCTTCTTCACCACCGCCTTCGGCGGCGTGGTCATACAGCTCTTGCAGCTGTGCAAGAGTCTCCAACATATCTGATTTGTTTTGTTGGAAAACCTCGGCTCTTGCGTCCAGTTTTGAATCCAAGATCGGCATACTGACTCCCCCAATGCCCCATAACTAAAATCCCTCAAGGCCTAAAGCTAGCAGAATAAAAAGCCAGCCATAAGGTTTTTTTGTGGTAGCGTTCTTGGTGCAACAAGGGGAGAGATGTGGCCGCGGAACAAGGACTACAGCAGCTTAAAAGTGCGCGTGCGCGTCAAGGCATGTGTCAGGCAACCATCGCGTTGTTGGCCAAGGTCGGCTATTCAGAAACCACCATTGCCGGTGTCGCTCAACACGCTGGCTTTTCTAAGGGCGCGGTGCAGTACCACTTCCCAACTAAGGAAGAACTCATCGCGGCCACGGTAGAACACTTGCTGATGCGTACAGTTTCCAGCGCCACCCAGCGCTATGACAGCGTCGAGAAAGCGCTGATGAACGCATGGCAACGGCTCATCAATACATCGGCTTATCGCGCCTTGCTGGAAGTGCTTAACGCAGCTCGTATCGATCGAAAACTTCGCTTGAGAATTTCAGGCCAATTGCTGGCCTGGGGCAAAAACCTCGATCAGCAATCTCTGGACATTTACGAGAGTGCCGATGCTGATCTGCCTAGGGAAGAGGGCGATGCGGAAGTGATCATGCTGCTGAATATGACCCGCAGTTTTATGCGCGGGTTGTTGACCCAGGAACAGTATGGAGTCACACCGGAAGAAACATTGAATTACGTGGCTAAATGGATCGAGCTCATCGCTCCCCTGCTGGCCTTGCGGGGCGCCAAACCAGCTTAACGGTGCCGCCGGAAAAAAGAACAACATTAACGAGGATCGAAAATGAGCACGACACAGGCGGAAATCGCAGAATTTGAAGAACAGGCGGATCGGTGGTTCGCCGAAAACAAACCCGCTAACCCCGGCTTTATCTTGCCCGAGACCTTCATGGAGGTTGGCACCGATCAGCAGTTCGAGTTTTTGCGCGACTGGCAAAGCAAGGTTTATGAAAACGGCTATGTGGGCATGTCTTGGCCAAAGGAATACGGCGGCTTGGGTATGGATCAGGTGTTTCAGGACATCGCGACCAAGGCCATGGCGAAGCATCGGGTGCCTTTTTTGCCCAATACGATCGGCCTTAACTGGGCCGGGCCCTTGATCCTAGCCATGGGCAGCGAGGAGGAAAAAAGCAAATACATCAAGGGCATTCTGAGTGCTGAAGACATCTGGTGTCAGGGGTTTTCGGAGCCAGATCACGGCTCAGACTTAGGCAGCGCCCAATGCAAGGCGGTCAAAGATGGCGATGAGTATGTAATCAACGGCTCTAAAATTTGGACCAGTCTGGGCTCCTACGCCAAGTACATGATTTTGATCGCTCGCACGTCTACGGACGGGCCGAACAAATACGCCGGTCTGAGCTTTTTCTTGGCTCCGATGCAGGCAGAGGGCATCGAACCCCGCCCCATCAAGAAGCTCACCGGCGAGTACGGTTTTTGCCAGACCTTCTTTAATGATGCGCGTATTCCCGCCTCCTGCATGATGGGCAAGGAAGGCGAGGGTTGGAAGGTGGCCATGGCCACACTGATGTTTGAGCGGGGGGCCGCGGGTGGTCAGGCCGGTGGCCTAGCGATGATGGATCTGAGCATCGACGACATTGTGGAGCTTGCCCGTCGCGCCAAACGAAACGGTAAACCCGCCATTGAAGATCCTCACATTCGGGGCCAACTGGTGGAGTTGATCACCGAAGCTCGAGGCAATAGCTACATGGCGGCTCGGGCTAAGGTGCCTGCGCTGGCGACAGATTGGCCGACGGCTATTTCTATGTCCGGCAAGTTGCGTTCGTCTGAGCTCAAGCGACGTATGTGCCAATTCGCGATTTCGCTGCAAGGTGCTAACGGTGCCCGTTACGTCAGCCCCGAAGCTGTGGACGGCGGTATGTGGCAGCGCTCTTATCTGAACGCCTTCTCGGGAACCATTGGTGGCGGCACCAGTCAAATACAGCACAACATCATTGGCGAGCGGGTACTTGGGCTGCCTAAGGGCTAAACCGTTGGCTGTCCTAGCGCAGCCAAGATAAGCGCCCACTTAAAGGAATGACGTATATATGACGACAATAGATTTTTCAGAAGAGCAAACCATGCTCATGGAAACCGCGGTAGATTTTTGCCGCAAGCACTCCCCGTTAGATCGCGTGCGTGCGCAAATTGAGCAACAAGCCAGTGTCGATCCCGGTGTTTGGCAAGAAATGGTAGACCTAGGCTGGTTGGGTATCACCATTCCTGAAAACTACGGTGGCTTGGGGCTGTCCCTCGCAGACGTAGTACCAATTGTCGAAAGCATGGGTCGGCATTTGATGGGCTCGGCCTTTGTGCCAACAACTGTGGCAACTCAAGCCCTAATCACCTCGGGCAGTGAAGCCCAAAAAGAACAGTGGTTGCCGGCCATCGCTGCTGGTGCATCAGCGTCGGTGGCACTGACCGAGGAAGACGGCAACTGGAACCTAACAGAGCTCGGCAGTCATGCCGAGATTCAGGGAAATGAAGTTCGCCTGACCGCTAAGAAAAACTTCGTGCTGGACGCGAATCAAGCCAGCGTGATCATCGTGTCAGCCAATATCGACGGCCAACCTGGCTTGGTGCTGGTGACTGCAGATCAACTGCCCGAGGGCGCCTTGGTTCGAGAAACCGTCATCGATGAAACTCGTCGCAGCTATACCTTGGCCTTGGATGGTTTAGCGTTGCCCGCAGATCAGGTGCTCAAAGGCGCAGACTTTGCCGGTATTGAGCAGGCGGCGTTGCTGCTGCTCACCGCAGAAATGTCCGGCGGTTTGTCCGGCGTGCTGCATGTGATTATCGATTACCTGACGACACGCAAGCAATTTGATCAGTACATTGGCAGCTACCAATCGTTGAAACACCCCACGGTGCAAATTCTGTTGTCCATGGAGGCTTGCCGGTCCCATTTGTATAGAGCTGCCACCTGCATTGCTCAGAACAGTGCTGGTGAAATTGAGGCAGCCCTGCGAATGGCCAAGGCTCAAGGCAGCGAGGCCTTCGCCTTTGCCGGCGATCGTGCGGTGCAGTTTCACGGCGGTTTTGGATTCACCTACGAATGTGACGCTCAATTGTTCCTGCGACGGGCTTTGTGGTGCCAATACCAATTCGGTGATGCGGCCTATCACCGGAATCTGCTGGCGCCCTTGTTGCTTGATGAAACGGTGGCTTGAGCGCGGGTCCAAGCAGCGATTGAGCAGCGAAGACTGAGATAAAGAACAGATCCAAACCAAGAACAGAAAAAGAGAAAACACCATGACAGATTCAAAAATGACGTTGTACCACTGCGCCGATGCACGCTCTTTGCGGCCTCTTTGGGCGCTGGAAGAGATGGGTTTGGACTACGAGTTGATCAACATGCAGTTTCCACCCCGGGCCACCTATCCCGGATATTTGGAGCTGAACCCCCTCGGCACCGTGCCAACGTTTACCGACGGAGATCTGGTGATGACCGAGTCTTCAGGTATCTGCCAGTACCTGGAAGACAAGTACGGGCCGACTTCCATCGGGGTGGCCAAGGATCATCCGGCCTACGGTGAATATCTGAATTGGCTCTATCGCAGTGACGCCACTCTGACTTTTCCACAGACCTTGGTGCTGCGCTATACCCGGCTGGAACCAGAGGAACGCCGCATTCCGCAAGTGGTAGAAGACTATTCCATTTGGTACTTGTCGCGCCTGCGTTCGGTGGAAATGGCCCTAGAAGACAAAGACTTTCTCTGCGCGGACAAATTCACCATAGCCGATATCGTGGTGGGTTACGCCCTGTTTCTTGGCGTCTCGCTGGGATTGGACGCCCGCTACAAACCCAACTGCAAACGCTATCTGGATATGTTGATGGAGCGTCCGGGCTTCAAAAGCGCCCGGGAAAAACAGCAGGCCTAAGCGCCCAAAAAGAGGCGCGAAGAAGCGGATAGAAGAATCGTTCCTTAGAACAAAGAAGGTAGCCATGAAAATTAATACCGGTCTGCCGGCAGAGGATTTAAACGCCGTTGGCCCCGCAGCTAAGGCGATAGAGGCCCAAGGTTTTAGTGGCGTTTCCACTCAGGAAAACCGTCAGGACGCCTTTCTGCCCTTGGCAGTAGCGGCAACCAGTACCAACAGCCTCGAGTTGCGCACCAGTATTGCCATTGCATTTGCCCGCAGCCCCATGGTGGCTGCGAATATGTCTTGGGATATCCAGCGCGCCAGCAAAGGGCGCTTTACTCTGGGCATTGGCAGTCAGGTGAAGGGCCATAATGTGCGTCGTTTCAGTGTGCCCTGGTCGGCGCCAGCCCCGCGCATGCGCGAATACGTTCAGGCCTTGCGCGCCATTTGGGGTTGTTGGGCCAATGGCACGCCCTTGGATTATCAGGGTGAGCACTATCAATTCAGCCTGATGACCCCAAATTTCACCCCGGAACCCTGTGAGCAGGGCGTACCCAAGGTACAAATCGCCGCCGTTGGCCCGGCCATGATGAAGGTTGCCGCAGAGGAATGTGACGGCGTGATGCTGCATGTGTTCTGCACCGGCAAGTATCTTGAAGAAGTCATTATGCCTCGGCTCGATAAGGGCCTAGAGAATTCCGGCCGCACCCGGGCAGATTTCGAGATCAGTGGCGGTGGGTTTATCGCCACCGGTGCCGATGATGAGGCGGTACACAGGATGTTCGAATGGGTGCGCAAGCGCGTGGGCTTCTATGGTTCAACGCCGTCATACTGGCCGGTCTTTGAACAGCATGGTTGGGAGGATCTGGGCCACAAGCTAAACGATATGTCTAAGAAGGGCCAATGGGATGACATGACCCAGGCCGTATCCGACGATGTGATACACGAGTTTTGTGTGACCGGGCGCCATGACCAAATCAAAGAGCAAATACAGCAGCGCTTTGGTGGGGTTGTGGATGTGGTTTCCCTGCCCAGTGATACACCCAGTGATCTGCTTCAGGAGCTGCAAGCTAGCTGAGCGTAGCCCTGCCAATCTAATTGGCTTCTGGGCTTTAAACTTTCGCCTCTAACGGCGGCACTATGTGGTCGTCCTGAATGATGCTCCTCTAAACCCTACGCTCATCCACTTCAAACTACCGTTCGTAAGTTTGAGCTGGGAAACATCCTCAGATTGAACCAACTTCGCCCCGTACCATCGCACCGGTCAATAAACTGAGTTATCTTTAGGCCATATTGAATTTGAAAGAAAAGGAGGCAACACAATGAGCGAAGCTATCGATACCTCTCCAGCGCCGGAGTTTGTGCGTCCTGGATCTGAGCTTGATAAAAGAAAGGGACCAATCCCCGCTGCGGCGGATATGCCCTTGGAAGAGATCAACCCTGTTTGGAACCGGTTATTCAGCGAAAACCGCATGCTGGAGTATTTTGAGCGTCTGCGTCGTGAAGACCCCGTGCACTTCAACGAATCAGAGGTTGCGGGCCGGTACTGGTCTCTTACCCGCTACGAAGAAATCAAAGCGGTGGACACCGACCATAAGAATTTTTCCAGCGCTCACGGCATTACCCTAGGCTTTCCTATCGATCAGCCCTTACCCGAGGGTGCGTTAGATATCAGCCTGTTCATTGCTATGGACCAGCCCAAGCACGACGTTCAGCGCAAGACCGTATCGCCTGTGGTTTCTACCCGAAATCTGGCGGCCATGGAGGCCTTGATTCGAGAGCGCACCTGCGAGGTGCTGGATTCTCTGCCCGAAGGCGAAACCTTCAACTGGGTTGACCTAGTATCCATTGAGCTGACCACTCGCATGCTGGCCACTTTGTTTGATTTTCCCTACGAGGAGCGCAGCAAGCTCACCCGTTGGTCTGACGTTGCTACGGCAGTTCCTGGCGGCGGTGTGATCGATACCGAAGAACAGCGCCGTGAGGAGCTGATCGAGTGTTTGGTTTACTTCACCCAGATCTGGGAAGAGCGTAAAAAGAATCCAACTGGTGATTTCGTTTCCATGCTTGCCCACGGTGAAGAAACCAAGGACATGGAGCCCCTGGAGTTTTTGGGCAACCTGATCCTGCTCATCGTTGGTGGTAACGACACCACGCGTAACTCCATGTCAGGGGGTGTGCTGGCGCTGAACGAATTCCCTAGTGAATTTGAAAAGCTGAAAAACGATCCTTCGTTAATACCTAATATGGTGGCAGAGGTCATTCGTTGGCAAACGCCTTTGGCCTATATGCGCCGTACGGCAAACAACGATTGCGTCGTAGGCGATAAAAACATCAAAGCCGGCGATCAGCTGCTGATGTGGTATGTATCTGGTAACCGCGATGAAAGCGTGTTCGAGCGTGGCGAAGAGCTTATTATTGATCGCGAAAACGCTCGTAATCACCTTTCCTTTGGCTTTGGCATTCACCGTTGCATGGGGAATCGTCTGGCTGAAATGCAGTTGCGGGTGCTTTGGGAAGAAATTCTTAAGCGCTTTGAAAACATCGAGGTAGTCGGCGAAGTGGAGCGCACGTTCTCCTCATTCGTTAAAGGCTACACCTCGCTGCCAGTGCGGGTAACCCGCAAGTAAGGCCGCAAAGCTAAAACTCGCTCCCTAGCGTGGCTCGGTCTGCGTTAGGGGGTTTCTTAACCAAGCACTCTTCCCTGTAGCAGAGCGCTTTCTTCGCCAAACACCCTCCTCCGCGAAGCTCTCGCCTTATTCCTCAAAGCACACGATGATGGCTGCGTTGGCAATGACAATGGCATCACTCCCTGGCTGGCCGGTGTTCGGATCCTCAGCTGCGGGTACATCTAGACCACCCACAACACATTCAACGGACACGTCGCCATAGGGTAGTTCTGCAGCCACGGCGTCCTTATCGATCTGCTCAGGTTCTGCCGCGCCGATTCGCGCAGTTATTTTCATGTCATTGGGTGACTTCCCCAGAGCCCGAAAAAAATTCAGGCTGGAGTGGCGAATGGCGTCGGATACCGCGCGCTTTGCTGCCTTCGTGTAGTCCCGACCGTGTACGTCTGCTCCCATGCCCATTTCCGTTACGTATCTGATCAGCGCCACAAGAAATTCTCCCTAGTGAAATTGATTCATACCTTACCTGAGTTTGATCATTGTCTTATTTAAAAAGCTCGGTGTTTACGCCAGAACTTGATAAGTTGCGCCGCCGGCAAAAAGTCATCGCAGTTTTCGGGGTGTCGGCGAAGGAAAGACTGGCCCTTCGCAGCTAGGTTGCAACCACGAAACCGTCGCTGAAATTGACAGCTATACGACAAAGGGCCAAGCAGCATGCGCCGAGCGGAGTTTGGGTAAAACCATTGGTGAGGAGTGAAACGTGAATCACGAACTACAGATTTTAGATGGCAGCATGGGGGCAGAGCTGATTCGACGGGGTATCACTCCTCGAACTGGGCTTTGGTCTGCTCGCGCCTTGCTGGATGCGCCCGAGGCGGTGGTCCAAGTGCATCGGGAGTACATCGACGCTGGTGCTCAGATTATTACCACCAATTCCTACTCGACCATTCCAAGCTATCTGGCTAAGGCCGGTATGGAAGAAAGCTATCAAGAGTTGACCGTGGTGGCCGCGAAGCTGGCTCGACAAGCAGTGGAGGCTACGGGTCAACAGGCATTGGTGGCGGGCTGTTTACCGCCGCTGGATGAAAGCTATCGTCACGATTTGGTCCTAGCGGACGAGCCGTCTCGAGAAATCTACGCCGAGTTGGTGGGAGTACTCAGTTCTCATGTGGATTTGTACCTATGTGAAACCATGTCCAGTGCCCGGGAAGGTGCAAATGCGGCTTCTGCTGCCCGTGCGGCGGATCCTGACAAGCCACTGTGGGTTGCTTGGACACTGCACGAAACTCCGGGTACCGGGTTACGCAGCGGCGAGTCTTTGGAGCAGGCAATGGCAGCCGTAGAGCAATATCAGCCGGATGCTTTTCTATTTAACTGCACCTCGCCCAGCGCCATCACAGCGGCGGTGGAAGCCTTGGCGGAACTGACGGATAAGCCCATAGGTGCCTATCCCAACAGCTACCATGTCCCCGAGGGCTGGACCCTTGATAATGAAAAGTCCATGGGAGGCCGAGATATGGAAGAAGCCGAATTCATTCGCTACAGCCAAGAGTGGCTGGCCAAGGGCGCGTCGATTATCGGCGGTTGTTGCGGCATTGGTCCCGAGCACATACAAGCCATGAGCCGAAAGCTGAAAGGGTAGGGTGGAAAGATAGGGTATCGAACAAAACCCCGGTAAAAGCCCGCGGCCAAATTAGTGCACAATATCAGCGCAAGATGTAATTGATTCGTGGAAGGAGAAAGGGGGAATCATGGAAAACCAACAAGTTCTGATCGATCGTCTGCCGTCGGGCAAACTTAAATCCGACGACTACCGTCTGGTCGACGGACCCATGCCAGAGCTAGGGCCAGATCAGGTGCTGATCAAGACCATCGCCTTTGCCATCACTGCGGGAACCCGGGCCGGTCTGCAGGGCAGTGCCAGCTATGCGGGTGCGCCAGCAGCGGGCAGGGTAATGAATGGAACCGGCGTCGGTGAGGTGATCGCTTCCAATGTGGAATCCATTGCTGTTGGGGACCGGGTAACCGCGCCGACAGGGTGGCAACAATACGCAGCGCTAAAGGCCGATCTGGTCACTGTTATCGATCCTGCCCACGATCCCATTCACTACCTTGGGCCCATGGGTGTGAACGGGCTAACCGCATACTTTGGATTGCTCGAGGTTGGTAAGCCCAAGGCGGGCAATACCGTCATGGTCTCTGCTGCCGCCGGATCTGTGGGCCATATGGTGGGCCAAATGGCGAAGATCCAAGACTGCCATGTGGTAGGCGTCTGCGGCA
>ERZ1048068.3400-NODE-3400-length-10489-cov-11.549262_pt1 | contig 10489 bp, 15 predicted proteins | sample MGYA00383098_ERZ1048068 | MGnify/ENA primary metagenome ERZ1048068 (study PRJEB29581, sample SAMEA5548368) | metagenome | biome: marine; feature: coastal; material: water | depth 1 m | study: Short-term variability in the microbial, nano- and picoplankton... | reverse complement strand
GCTTCTTCAAGATCTTCGATGGACTCTGCATATTCAACATCCTCTTTATACATATTGAGTTCATACTTACCACTATCCATGCCATGAACTTGAACATGAAAAGCTTTCTTACCATCTTTACCCAAAAGGCGATAACTATTAGTTTTACCCTTGCTGGGCTTTTTAGGTCCGGTTGCAACCTCATCGTCAATCGACTTGGGGTCTACTTCAATGCGATACTTCTTTTTTGCGAATTCATAAGCATGCGCCATTGCTGAACTAAAATCTTTATGGTAGAGTTCATATCCTGTTGACGACTTGGCTTCTTTAATAGAGAATGATTCACCCATGATCTTTTTAGCAACTGCAAGACCAATCGTAGTGGGGAATGTTTCACCTTCAAATTCAAATTCATCTTCTCCAGCAACCTTAGCCGCTGCAGCTGCGCCAACAAATTCGTTGCTTTCAAGAACTTCGTTGTTCTCACCCATGATCTTTTTAGCAACTGCAAGACCAATTGTGGTTGGGAATGTTTCACCTTCAAATTCAAATTCATCTTCTCCAGCAACCTTTGCAGCGGCTGCAGCACCCACGAATTCGTTGCTCTCTGTGACTTTCTTTTCTTCAAGCTCAACGGCTTCTTTGAATGTTTTGTCAACCTTTTTACCGTCGTCAGTAAACTTAACAAGACTCATTAGAATGTAATCAGGCTTGCCGATTTTCCGTTGTCTAAAAGCGATTTCGGTTTTAGGGGTATGAAGCGCCTTAAAGGTAATGCTATCAGGACCGATTTCTTTAACGGTTCCGTAGTTGGTTTTATCTCCAACCTTTAATTGGGCAACTCTTTTCTTAATCTTGACAACGTCTTCGTTAACAAGAACACTTTTGGCTGCTTCGGCAAGCGGATCTTTTCTATTAAATGGGTCTAATTTCATTGTTTGTTATAGGTGAATAATGATATGTCTATTTATATGTTTTAAAGTCTTACCAGAAAAATTGTCCACCACCTTTTAAGCCAAGCTCTGCAGCGTATCGAGGCATGTTACACGCCCACCAACCTGGTTTTGTTTTGTCTTTTTTGTCAGCGCAGCGGTGTCGGGCAGCGAATGATTTGCGGGCTTTCTCGTTGTTGATTTTTGCGGTTTTACCAGTGGTATCACCCCATTCGACTTTGACCACATTGCCTTTGTCGTTTCGAACGTATACGTAGTATTTTTTGCGACCGCCTCGACGAGGTTTTTCAAGATCAACCTCTCGACCCTTAAACACAGCCATCTCTTCATTGATAAGCGGATGATCAAGCGGGACTTCTTCGCCCTCGTAGATTCCGAATTCACCAATGTCCGTGGAAAGAAGAAACTGGTCAAACTCACTGAGGCTTTCGATGCTCTCGCTCAGTGTCCGAGCTGCACGAAACAGTGCGTAGTAGTTTTCCGTGTGTGGTCTAAAAACATTTTCCGCAAAAGGGATACCATTGTCCTTGTGAAACTGTAGTGCTTGCTCAATGATCGTATTCATGCTGACTGATTTAGAAACTTCTTAAACTGCGCTAATGAAATTTGTTTGGTTCCTTCAAAGTTAAAGGAGAACTTACCTGATGCGTTTGTGCCGGTTCGAAATTGAGTGTAATAAATTTCGTCTTTACTAACGTCGCTAACAACGAAAAAGTCGATGTTTAAGTATCGGTTGTTAATTGGGTTTAAGCGTAAACCTGCAACAGGAAACTGAACTTGCGAAAGCTTTTCTTTTTTCTTTTTTGAGAAGTCTTCTGCAGTGCCAAGATACTCGTAAGATGGTCCCGAGGATTTACCATACACCTTGTAAAGAGGAAGAGAGGTCTTTCCAAAGTAAACCTCCTTATGCATGTCAACCACCGAATCAATAACATCTTTCGGATTTGCTGAACCAAGAATAGAGTTCACACAGGATATTGAATAAGAGTTTGAAAGAAGTTTGGAAACGGTATCAATATCAATCTCATCCTGGGACCTAAAGTCACTTATCGCCTTACCTGACCTTTGAACCAAATAATCTTTTCCGTCAAAGACTTTAACAATAGCGCTCTTTTTATCTCTCACATCTTTAACCAATTTATTGGCGGTGCGAACATTAATTTTTTTAAGCTTCGTATTGAGTGATTCTTTGGCTTCCGTGAGGTGCTCTTTACCTTCAGTAACACCCTCAAGCAAAGCCATCTCTTTTGAATTAAGGCCAAAGACTTTTTCATATTTCTTAAAAACCTTTTTCTTTTCTGCTTCATTTGTTCTCTTCATTTTACTTGCTATTTTTGAAAAGAATTTTCGCACCGATCGGGAAACCTTGGACCAGACATTTTTTACAACATCTGCAGCGCGTTTGATAAAGTCCAGAGGACCTTCATTTAGCATAAGGCCTTCGTGAAGTGATTCACTAACAATGTCTACAAAATAATCGTCGTATCCGGGCAAGCCGTATTTCTTAATAAGGAATGAAGCGGCCTTACCTATCTGAGCTCCGGTGGCGGATTTCTTCAAAGACACCTGAACCATTTTAATTTTTGATTCATTACCAACAATTATTCCTTTTTTGTCAAATGTGAATGTGTCATTTGCCATTGCAGAAATGGTATCATTGGCAGAAGCAGATGAAACAATCATGTCTGCAGTGTTTGCCTTAACACCTGTTATTTCAACCTTATCATTTTGCTCTTCAGCCTTATAGTAGTCATTAATTCGACCGTGAATAATATTAGGCTTGAATGAAACTACCGCCTTTGTAAAGTCAGCCATGCCGCTTATAAGCGCGACCATTTCAGCAAAATTCTTTGAGGACATTGTATCAAGTTTAGGAAGGAGCTTGCTTACCCCTTTCGAATCCCAGTCTTGACCATTACCTAAAATGCTTTTGATATTATCAATAACCTTAGCGCGGTCGTCAGCATCAGATTCTACGTCCTTGTAATAAACCCCAATTGCTTGACATGTTTCAAGGGTGGGGGTTTCGCCTCCCCAGTTAATGTCCGAACCTAATTTCAAGTTATTGTAATAGCCATTAACAGCTGCTTCATACCATGCTACAACACCTACGCTTTTACCTTCTGGACCGTCAAGAATATCAAAAGCGGCTTGAAGGGGTTTACTGTTGTCGCCGATTACCACCGCGGTGTCAGGAACGTTGTTAGGGTCAAGCTTGCTAAAGACGGGGTTGGAAGGCAGTTTTATTTGGGAACCAACTTTGCCAATAAAGGTATTCGCTTTGGTTCCTTTTAGGACAAATAGCGAGCCAGGTCCGTATTTTGAAGCATTTACAGTTGCCTCATTTATAAAAGTTGAAACATCTTTATGGGTTTTAAATGAGACTAGGTTTTTAGATTCCATGGTACTTCTATTTATGAATTTTTCTTTGACTTTTTGTAAATTTGATAAGCATCGTAAAGCTTGTTTTCAAGACGTGTGGCTTCTCTTTCCCAAGGTACTGTTTCGTAAGCCGCTCCGTGATAGTAATTTTTCCCGCACCATGTATCGATCTTGTGACCGAAGTAAAGTTCCTTTCGACAGAATTGTTTTACATGGACCAATTCATGGGCCAAAGTTGTGAGGGCTTCTTTTTTAGAAACACCTGCGTCGATAAGGATGTCGAAGGAATGCGGTTCGTCCAATTGCCAACACTCCCCGTAAGTACCCGAATCCTTGATAAGGTTTTTTCTTCTTTTAATAGCGATGTGAAGCAGGCGCTTCCTAGGGATCAGCTCGTTGATAAAGAAATTCGTGGCCTCACGAAATTCCTCTCTCAGTTTGGGGTTGTCCTTGCAGCCGTAGATCCTTAGGGTTTTGTCTATCATTTTAATTATTATACGATATCCGGGCGGGAATGTAAACCATAAAATGGTAAAAAAGGCCAAAAGAGCGAAATTGTCCCACCTTTTGCTTAGGTTAAGCGTACATTTCGATCATTCGCTGAAGGTTCTTGCCCCCAACTTCCACCCCGGCGGCGATTGCTCCCGCCTTCATGTTAAGACCTCGGCTTAGCTTACGAAGGTTAGGTTCCTGCTTGCTTTTGCCTTTTCGAAGGAGTTCAACCACCGATTTTCGGTCCTTAAGGTCCAAAGTTAAACCCTCTTCCAATTTGATCTTATCAACAATCTGATCCATAAAGTCGTAAATCTCTGCTTCAGTTGGATCAATGTCGATGATGTAGGCTCGTGTTCGGAGAGCACCATCTGGATCAAGTTTTTCCATTTTCAAGTTGGTGATAAAGATGATCTTACCAGTGAACTCGAAGTAACGAGGAATGAGGTTCTGATCAAGCATTTCCTCGTCGGTGATGTCTTCTTCAGGATCAACAACGTTTTTGCCCATCTTGTTCCAAACAAGCTTACGAATCTTTTTGGTATCAGTCGCAGCCTTGAGAAGGTTTCTGCTTTCTTGATCCTTAAAGGCATCGTCGCTGTCATCAAAAAGAATAATATCGTTTTTATAACGAAACAGTAGAGAATACATGCCAGCAGCAGTTGTACTACCAGTGTTCTTAAAGTATCCTTTGCCGTCTCGCAGACCCATCTCGCCGAGAACCTGTTCGGTTGTGTGTGTTTTACCAACACCGCCTCGACCAGCAATAAAGATTGCATTAGCCGCACCCTTAACGGTTAGCTTGAGAAGGTTTTTCAAATCTTCAAGTTGTTTCTCAAAGCTGATGCGTTCGCGGTCGGCCAGGAGAGAATCGCCATTACTTGTGTCAACGATTTTCTCTGAACCACCTCCGCGACCAACTGTTGCCTTTGAACATCCAATCGAAGTTAGGATTTGTTCCTTGGAACCTTTAAGCTTTGTGATGTCTGACTTTTTTCCAACAAACGTGTAGGAAATGCCCTTGATCTCTATGAGCTTTGGATATTCCTCTGTGATGGCATCAAAGATCTTAAGGCCTGCACTGCGATACTTTGTTTTAACCTTTCCTTTCCGGAATCCGGTTCCAGTGATCATTTCTACGATGTCGTCGAACATCGCTCCAACGTCACCTGCAGAAGCGGTTGCCTCGGTTAGTAGGCTGTCTTTTGCACCCTCTGTGCTTTCATTAAGCGGAACACCATCGGGAAGAGTGTAAACCTCTTTGGCTTTAAGTCCGCCGGCTTTGATTGCATCGGCAACAAGAGGAATGGTTTTAACCAGGCTCGTATTTTTATCAAACTGGAGATGAAAAGGCTTTTTACTATTGAACCAAATGTCGATCGAGGAAAGACTTGTTGCCGTGGGGCTGCTTGTTTTCCAATTAAATCGAACACTGAGGTTATCCTTAGAGGAAAACATCCGGATGCCGTGACCAGCTCCGTTTCCGCCGGAGTATTGCTCGATGCCTGGAAGCTTAAAGAACTTTTTGCCTGTTTTCTTTTTGAGATACTTCCCAATCAGGAAAATGGCTTTATCTAGCGAACCGGTTGAAATGTCTTCTTTAATAAAGTCTTTAAAGTTAATAGTGTTCATAGAGTGTTGTGATCAATTAAAAGATAGTACTATTTATGCTTTTTGGACTTTTAATCACTCAACCTGGAAACCGCTAAAGTCCTGGCCGTTGCCACCACTAAATGGGGCGTTGGGAATCGGTGCCACTGGGGCTGCAGCCTGGATAATATTGGCTGTGGGATCGGCAATGTCGTAAAGACGCATTTTAGACCGATCGACGCCAACCGTGAAACGCTTGTTTGCGGCCAGATCGTTGTATCGATTCTTAAGCTGTTTGATCATCAATTGACCCATGCTTTCGAGTTGCTCTGTAGAAATAAGAGCAATCATAAGGTCAGCTGTTGCCGGTAGTCCAAAGCTTTCGGAAGTGTCAGTGAGATCAACATCGCTGTTGTTAAATCCGGTTCTTGTTACCTGAGTAGCGCTCCAGATGGGAACATTAGTTTCAACAGCCAGACCCCGAAGTTCTTCTGCAATGGCTTTGATTAACGAGTATGTGTTAACACCACCGCTGAGACCTTTGATGCGGGAGGATGCACAAATGTTTAAGTAGTCAACATAAACCACATCTGGAACAAAATCTCTTTTCATTTTAAGCTCCGTGAGAAGAGCCCGAAAGTGACCAACGTGTGCACTTGCAGTTGGATACTCCTTGACAACAAGTTTGCCGCTTGTCTTACTGGAAATGCTTTCGACCTTTGAGGTAAATCGATCATTGGTCATTTCTTTTAGTTCGTCAATTCGAACATCAAAGAGGTTTGCATCGATACGTTCTGCGATGCGTTCTTCTGCCATCTCGAGTGTGATGTAAAGAACATTTTTGCCTTGCGAAAGAGCAGCTGAAGCAAGGTGACACATGGCCAAGCTTTTTCCCACCCCGGTTCCAGCAAGGATCACGTTAAGAGTTTTGTTTGGTACACCACCGCCCGTGATGGTGTTCATCATCTCGAGATCAAAGGGCATTTTGTCCTCATGCTTGTTGTAAAAGTCGTAACGATCTTGAGCATTCTCAATATAGTCGTGACCAACGTTTGTGTCGAATGTAACACTGAGTGCTTTGCTTAGAATATCTGGAATAGCACCTTCGCATTTGTCTTCGCCTTTGCCATCGATAATGCTGATGGCTTCCATAACCGCAAGATGCACTGCTCGATCTTTGCACCACTTTTCAGTCGTAGTAACAAGCCATGAATCGTCTGCTTCTGCGGGTGTCTCAAACGAATTGATTGTTTGAAGGATATCGTTTACGTTTGAACGAGACGAGTAATCGGAACTTTGAAGCTCGATGGAAAGCACCTTAGAGTTGGGAAGTTTGTTATACTTGCCAACAAACTTTAGGATTAAATCATAAACCGCTCGATCTGATCCTTCAAAGTATTCGGGCTTAAGGTGCGGCATTGCCTTGCGACAATAAAGTTCATTGTGAACTAAGTTGTTTAGTATGATATCCTCAATTCTCTTCGTCATCGTGTCCGATCTTAAATTCGTTTTTGGTTATAATGCTTTCGAGGATTCTTCCAATGTGATTCTGGAATTCTGTGTTGCTTTTTAAATCCTCTTTACTGTGTTCGTCGTTACCCTCGTCAAGTTCGTATGAAAAGCTTAGTTTGCCAAAGGTTTCGCCGTTGTGTTCTTCTTCGGTTAGATTAACATTTCCATAAACGTATACAACGTTTGTGTACGTGCCGCTTAGTAATTTTACCGCAAAGTGCGAGGAATGTAAATCACTATTTACAAATTTGTAGTCGAATTCTTCTTCCATAAAAAGAAAACGGGACTGGGTACCACCACAACACCCAGCCCCGCGTTTTAGGTTTTACTTTTTGCTCTTGGCTGGGGAGTCAGCAGGATCGTCTCCCAGTAACGAGCGGTGAGCAACCTTAAATTTCTCTTCGATTGCAGTAGCGAAGTCGGTCTTCTCAAAGATGTTTTTCCAAAACTCAGCCTTAAGCGTGTCCTTCATCCGAACGTTGCCAGTAAGCTCTTCCTTTGTTTCCGGATCAACAGCCATGTACCAACCATTCTTAGGCTTGATAACATATCCCATGTCAATAGCAACTTCGGTGAAGCCAGACCAGCGTTCGATTCCGCCTTCCCATGAAACAGAGATTGGGATCTTGCTTTTCTCTTTGACAAAGCGTGATTTTTCGATGTTAACAACAAAGTCGTATCCAATCACCTCTGTGCCCGATTTCTCCTGGCGACGTCCAATGATCCAAACGTTGTCTGCGCTGTACATAACGCCGGTACCACCACTGACGATAGCCTTTGGAAATAAGCCCATCTCTTGGTAGGTGTGGTTAATAGCAATCAAAGGAATGTCATTGATCGTGAGGAACGGTGTGACCATTCTGAAAAGACCTTTGAGAGCCTTTGCTCGGGTCATGTCAGCCACGGACTTTTCGTTCATAGCATCTTCAACTTCTTTCTTAGAAGCAATGTTACCAACGGAGTCAATGATGATAATGACTTTATCTTTTCGTGTGATCTCTTTGAGCTGACTAACAAGATCGAATTTAAGTTCTTCGATGTTTGTAACAGGACAGTGAAGAACGCGGCTTGTGTCGATATCAAAAGATTCGAAGTATGCCTGGGGAGAACCAAACTCTGAATCGTAAAAGAGCAGAGCTGCGTCTTTGTGCTTTTTAAGATAAGCTCCAGCCATGAGAAGTGCGAAGCTTGTTTTAAAGTGCTTACTTGGTCCAGCAAGGACCGTGAGTCCGGAGGCAAGTCCTCCGTCAATGCTGCCGCTTAGTGCGACGTTGACCATTCCAACTGGTGTGGTCGTTAAGTCCTTTTCGGAAAAGAACTTTGAATCCGCAAGGATGTCTGCTCCTTTAACGCGGGATGATTTCTTGAGTTTATCTAGTACTGACATGTGTTTTTTGTTTTAATTATATATAGGTTACCTCTACTCCAGCCTCTTTAAAGAATCGCTGAGCAAGATCGCAGGAATCGTTCCAACGATCCCCTCCTGATTCTCTCATTACCACTCTGCTGATCCCAACTTGGATAATAGCTTTGGCGCATTCGTGGCAAACTGGTAGTCCGTAAACATAAATTGTTGAACCGTAAAGTGAAACGCCAGTGCGAGATGCGTTGTAAATTGCATTCATTTCTGCGTGGCAAATCCTTTTGTATTTCAGTTCACGATCGGCATAAAGTTCGTCAAGGTCGCTGAGACCTCGGGGAAAGCCGTTGTAGCCCTGTGAAAGGACTTGACCGCTGTCTCCAACGACCACCGCTCCTATTTGGGTTGAAGGGTCTTTTGACCAAGTTGAAACAACCTTTGCAAGATCGTAGTAACGCTGGTCCCAGTCGAGCTTTGCGGGGGAATTATCATTCATGATCGTTTTGGATTCTGCGGTTTAAAAAGTCTTGATCTGGGGATTGCCCGTCAACACCGCCACGCATGTATGAAACAGCAAAGCTTGAGTAGTTGATAAGATCTTTAAATGAGTCTTCGAGAGATTCGAAGTTGGGCTCGTAATCGGGATCAAGTTCCATGGCTTCCATAACGCTTCTAGCGCGAAGAACTTTGCCATGCATGATTTCTAAAATAGTTCTTACCCCGCTTGGGTAATAATCAGCCTGCCGAATCTTGGACTGGGGGTTTTGATAATCGTTTGATTTTTTAAGTTGAAGCTCAGCGCATTCTTTTAAAACGCGAAGGCTTTCTTTATCGTTTTTCATGAGTATATTATACCAAAATTTTTACTATTTGTAAACACCTAATTTCACTGTTTAAATGTACCGATTTTTAGCATATTATTCAACACAAAGCTCGTGCAAAAGCCAACTTAAGGATCGTCTTACGTCCTCAATAGCATATCCTTCTTCAATCAGATTTAAAATTTGTTTGTCTATCTGACTTAAACAAATTTCCCAGTGCTCTAGCTCTCTATCGGGTTCGTAATCGCTCATATTATTTTGTGATGGCCATCCAAAGACCTACATTGCTAAGTGCGTATGCTGCATAGGTAATGCCCATTGGTGTGTTGTGTCTCCAGAATTGGTCCACGCTAACAATGGTGTAAATGGCTCCGGTTATCACAATAAGCCAACCACTGTTGATCATGAGTTGCCCAGCCAAATAGGATCAAGTCTATTGAGTTGGACATTGTGTTCACCGCCAATGCGGTCAATGCAAAAGTAATCACCAGTGTCATGATCAATTTCTTCAACAATGGCCCAGACGATTCCGTCAATAAGAACTTCTGAACCGCGTTCGATTTCTTCTTTGTTTTTCATAATGTAAATTCTATTTAAGAGACTTAAGTATAAAGTCAAGCGACGTATTCTTCATTCTGCAAAGCTGAAATGAAGTAAGAGCGAATGTCTTGAATAGTTTGCATGGTAATATTATACAATATTTGTAGCCAATTGTAAATCTAAAAATCGTTGTTTATTTTACAACGTCTATGCGATCAGCGGTCACCTCGTGTTCTCCGCCAATGCGGTCGACACAAAGGAATGTGTCGTTCCAGATCTCTTCAACAATTGCCCAGATGGTTTCATCAATTAGGACTTCTTCTCCAAGTTCGATTTCTTCTGTGTTTTTCATAATTTTAAGTCTCTTCGCAAGCGATTTCGTGTAGCATCCAAGTCATTGCTCTGGAAATGTCGTTAAGAACGTATCCTTCATCAAGAAGGTTTACTAACTGGCGTTCAAATTGCATCATGCAAACTTCCCAGTCTTCATGTGTGTTTTCCTGATGGGATTCGTTGCTATTTTCGTTGTAGTCTTTCATAATAAAATAAGGGTTGGGGCTATTTAAGAGATCTGAGTATCCAATCGACCGCCGTGTCTAACTGATCGGCTTCGCGGAGGGTTAATACTTCTTCCCATGCGTGAGTGGTGTGATTGGTTACTCGTTCCTTAACCATGCCACCTTCGATAAAGAGATCGGAGTCCCAGCCAAACTCCTTGCGGAGGTATTCTATGGCGATTTGTTTTTCATCTTCGGGTGAGATGGTGATGCTGACTTGTCCTGTAACAGTTTTCATAGAGTAGTGTAGTGTGTAGTGGATTTGTGGTTGGGGGTTTTACATTGACCAGTAGGTCTCAGAAG
>ERZ1048068.3398-NODE-3398-length-10492-cov-9.319345_pt1 | contig 10492 bp, 10 predicted proteins | sample MGYA00383098_ERZ1048068 | MGnify/ENA primary metagenome ERZ1048068 (study PRJEB29581, sample SAMEA5548368) | metagenome | biome: marine; feature: coastal; material: water | depth 1 m | study: Short-term variability in the microbial, nano- and picoplankton... | reverse complement strand
GTTGTTATGGGCGTTCCAGGACATGATCAAAGAGATTTTGAATTTGCTTCAAAATACAATCTAGATATCACACAAGTTATTTCATCTGGCAATGATAATGTTCTGCCTATTATTAATAAAGGAGTACTTGTTAATTCAGAAACGTATAATGATTTGAGCTCAGACGAGGCCTCATTAAAGATTATTAACCAACTTAAATTAGATAATCTGGGTGATGGTCTTGTTCAGTTTAGGTTAAGAGATTGGGGTGTCAGCAGACAAAGATATTGGGGCTGTCCGATTCCTGTTATATATGAGAATGGAGAAGCAAAATTAGTTGAAGAAGAAGATCTTCCGGTGATGCTGCCTGATTTGCCTAAGAACTCTCCTCCTGTACCCTTAAGTCAAAATAAAGATTTCTATAATTTATCTGATGAAATTAAAAGAGAGACTGATACTTTTGATACATTTATGGATTCGTCATGGTACTACGCCAGATTTACTGCAGCAGATAATGAAACTGAAATTTTTGATGAGAATACAAAATACTGGTTGCCTGTAGATCTTTATATAGGAGGAATTGAGCACGCAATTCTTCATTTACTTTACTCGAGATTCTTTCATAAGGCACTGCGTGATATGGACATGGTTGATGGAAATGAGCCCTTCAAAAGGCTGCTTACTCAAGGAATGGTTCTTAAAGACGGGGCAAAAATGTCAAAATCAAAAGGTAATACTGTTGATCCTCAATCCTACATCGAAAAATATGGTGCAGATACAGTAAGACTATATATGATGTTTACAGCTCCACCAGAACAAAGTTTAGAATGGTCAGAATCTTCAGTTGAAGGCGCTTCAAGATTCATCAAAAAAGTCTGGAACCTTGTAATTGATAAAACATTCATTTCAATAGATGAATTAAATAAATTTTCTAAAGATGAAATGGATTTAAGAAGAAAAACTCATACAACACTAAAAAAAGTTACTAATGATTTTGAATCTAGATTCTCTTTTAATACTGCCATTGCCTCGATTATGGAGTTACTAAATGCAATTCCAGAAGATTTTAAAAAAGATGATGCTCCTGATTCCAAAAAATTCTGTCTTAATGAATCAATTATTATTATTCTAAAGACATTAAATCCTATTTCACCCCACATATCAGAATTTCTCTGGGATCATTTCGATGCAGATGGCTTAATGGGGCCTATAGAGTCTTCATGGCCAGAGATACAAGAAAGTCTACTAGAAGTTTCTGAGTTTGAACTTGTTATTCAAATTAATGGCAAGTTAAGAGGCAAGGTTTTAGTTGACATTAATCTCAAACAAGATGAAATTGAAGAAATTGCCAAGAATGTAGATAACGTATCTTCTAATTTAGAGGGGAAAGATATAAAAAAATCAATTTATATAAAAGGCAAAATAATTAATTTTGTTATCTAAAAATTTTAATAATACTTTGATAAATTTTATTCGGATAGTTAAGATAATTTAATGCATTATTCCTATAAATTTTTTTGCTTTACATCCTTATTTTTACTCTCTAGCTGTAATTTTAATCAGATAGTGATGAATTCATATGATAAAGAAAATTATATTATTAGTGTAGACGCATCAGTACCAACCCTTTTGAATCAAAAAATTAGTAATGTGTTTAACATTAACAAGAGAGGCGATAATAATGCCAGGGTTAAAATTAATATTAAAAATTATTCTCTACAAGAATACCCAATTTATGCAGGCTCGGCTTTAAGGTCCCTTGAAGAAGAAATCACTGCAACATTTAGACTAGAAATTCAAACTGCAGAAAAATCAAAAAACAAAGACATCAAAATTGTAAAGAGATATAAATCAAATGAATTAAATCCTTTTGCAGAAAAAGAAATGATAAAGATGGTTGAAGAAAATATTTATACAGAAATACTAAATGAAATTATAAGAGAGGTAAGTTTCTTTGAAATGTGAATCCTTAGCTTTAAATAAATACCTAGATAAATCACCAAATATTTTCTTTTTATACGGACCTGAGGTTGTTTTAAGGAATAATTCAAAAGATATTCTTAAAAAATATCTTAATACAATAGGTTTTCATGAAAAGAGATCAATAACAAAAGAGCATTTTGATCAAATAGAGCAGACTATAATTGAAAGTTCTAGTGGTTCGCTCTTTGGTTCTAAGTTAATAATAGATATTCATCATGATCAGGGAAGAATCCCAGAACAAATAACTAGAATCTTTGAAATAAATAACATTGATAACAATGAAAATATTGCAATAATAATTAATTCTCATAATGAAAAATTAAATAGCTCCAATAAGTGGGTCAAAAAAATGGATCAGCTTGCGCTTATTGTTGAATGTAAAAAATTAAAATCTTTTGAAGAAAAGATATGGCTTAAAAATCAGCTTAAATTTGTTGATGAAGATGATAAGAAATCTTTTATAGAGAATATTTATGAAATGAATATTGGCAATCTAGTGGCCCAACAAAATGAAATTGATATCTTGAAGTTAATTTATAAAAATGGAATGAAAGCATCTGGAATTTTTGAAAATGACTCAGCGGAGTTTCTTCCATTTGATTTAGAGGATGAGATTATTGCATTAAATACTAGCCATGCGCTTAGAATTGTTAATTCTATAAAAGAATCAGAAGCTCATTATGCTCCGTTGCTAGTATGGATAATTGGTAAAATTATAAATAACTCAACTGCAGCTAAGCAAAACTCAAGCGCCCAATCAAGTCTGCAAAAGTCAGGAGTATGGAGTAATAAAATGTCTTCATACATTAATTTCATAAAAATCCACTCTTTACAAAAACTGGTAAGTCTTCAAAAAAATATATACGAATTAGATCTAACTAGTAAAGGCTTGAATAAAAGAAATTTTTGGGACGATATAGATAATCTGATCATTAAAATGACCACTAATTAAAAAAATTTGAATCAAAAACTTTTTTAGCAATCAAATATTTATCATTATTTAGACTTAAATTACAATCTAAGTTAATAATTTTTTCTATTGGAGCAATTCCTTTTGTTGAGCTGGTTAGCCATGCTGAACTAGCAAGTTTTAAGTCATCTAAAGTAAAATCTTTTTCATAAACTTTAATATCAATATTTAACAAAGTATCTATTAATATCTGCCTTGTGATACCTGGCAAAATATTATTTGAAAGTGCTGGTGTGCATATATCATCATCTTTCACAAAAAATAAATTTGATGCTCCGGCCTCAGTTAAAATATTGTTATTGTGCATAATAACCTCATCGCATCCTTTTTCTCTGGCTTTATTCATACTTAAAACATTTCCTAACAATGAAGTAGATTTGATGTCACACCTGCCCCATCTTAAGTCCTCACAAATCATAGTTTTTAACGATTTTGTTTCAAAAGTATGAGCTAAGACATATCCAAATGTTTCAATTTCCATATCATTTGAATGCATATGTGATCTGATTAAATCTTGACCTCTTGTAACTTGGTAATAAACATAACCAGCTTTAGACTCACATAATGCAATTAATTTTTTTATCTCATTTGAAATCATGTCTAGGTTTATTTTCATAGACAAGGCACTAGCGCTCTTTTGAAGTCTTTCGATATGATTTTCGTATGCTATTGGACTTGAGTTATAGAAAGGCACTACTTCATATACGCTATCGGAAAAGGTATATGCTCTTGATAAGGGTGAAACTTGAATATTATCTAGGCTATCAAATGATCCGTTAAATACAGCCTTAACTTGTTCCATTGTCTGTCATTCCAAATAAGCTAAAAATCCATAGAACAAACTTAGACCAAAGTCTTCCAAAAAAACCTTTTGATTTAATATTTTGAAGTGCAACTAACTCAGTTGAAAAGACAATTTCTTCATTACTAACTATCTCAAGCGTACCTATTGTTTGACCAATTTCAATCGGAGCTTGAATATTATTACTGTACTTATAGTTAACTGTTAAATCTTTAAAACTTGTTCTTGGTAATGTGATAGAAATATCATCTAAAACTCCAAGCCCAAGTGTTTTCTCAACACCACCCCATATAGTAATATTTTTATATTCTTGATTGGCATTTAGGACTTTTTGAGTTGCAAAGAATCTAAAGCCATACTCCAAAAGCCTTTGACTAGAAAGAAATCTATTATTGTCAGAGTCACTTCCAGCTACAACTGTAATTAATCTCATATCACCTCTTTTTGCAGAACCTACTAAGCAATAACCAGCTGCTTCAGTATGACCAGTTTTTACCCCATCAGATGAGTCATCCCTCCATAAGAGTTTATTTCTATTAAGCTGTTTAATATTATTAAAGGTAAATTGCTTTTCTTTATATAAAGAATAGATATTCGGAAACTTATTAATAAAATCTGTTGTAAGAGTGGCTAAATCTTTGGCTGAAGAAAAATGATTTGCATCTGGTAACCCGGTGGAATTTTGAAAAATTGTATTATTCATTCCCAAAGAGCCAGCATATGCATTCATCAAATCAACAAATCCTCTTTCGGTGCCACCTGCATATTCTGCAATTGCAACAGATGCATCATTCCCTGATTGAATAATTATTCCTTTTAGCAAATCGGACACACTGACTTTTTTACCAGCTTCAATGAACATTTTAGAACCTTCCATTCTCCAGGCTTTTTCACTAATTAGCACCTGATCATCGAGAGAAATTAGGTCATTAGCAATCTGGTCTGCAACAACATAGCTTGTCATTATTTTTGTCATACTAGCAGGCTCAATCTCTAAATCACTGTTAAATTCAGCAATGACTGTATTCGTATTTGGCTCAATTAAAATATAGCTTTTTAAATCAAGCTCAGGAGCATCTGGTACAAAGCTTTGGGCATAAATAATGTTAGTTATTAGTAAAGGTATTAGTAGTTTTTTCATGTTTTTAGTTCTTCGGATAAGTAGTAAACAGCCATGGCATAAAAATGGCTTATATTATATTTGGTAATTGCAATAAAGTTATCATCTCCAATAAAATTTATATCTCTGCCACTTTCATTAAAACTTAATGGTATGAATTTTGAAAGACCTTTTGACGGCTTAAACACCTTTCTAACATTATTGGGGAAAGATTCATAAACTATTTCTCCCTCTCTTTTCCATCCATGGATATATAAGTAATTTGCAACACTGCCTATTGCATCTTCAACAGAATTAAATAAATCAGCATTGCCATCACCGTCGTAATCTATAGCATAAGCTCTATAACTTGAAGATATGAATTGACCGTAACCCATTGCTCCGGCGTATGAGCCTTTGATGTCTAAAATATCTAGCTCATTTTCACGCGTTAATAGAAAGAAATTGACAAGTTCTTTCCGAAAAAATTTTGATCTTCTTGGATAATCAAAACCAAGTGTTAGGAGGCTGTCTATGACCCTGTAACCGCCTTGGATTTTTCCATATCTTGTCTCTACACCAATAATTGCTGTTATTACCTCTTTTGGAACACCAAACTCTTTTTCAGCCTGCTCTAAAACCTTAATATTTTGATTAATAAAAATTTTTCCATTTTTAATTCTTTTTTCTTCTATAAATAGTTTTTTATATCTATCCCAAGTCCATGTAAATTCAGCAGGTTTTGAGATTGAATCAATAATTTTTTGTTTTTTTTCAGCGCCAGCTAAAACATCTTTAACATATTTCTCTTCAAAACCATGTTCATTAACGAGCTCGTTTATCAAAATATCAGCTTTGGGATGAGATAAGTAATCAGATTGTAAATATGGGGTTACTAATATTAATGTAAGTAGTAGATTCTTCATTTTTGCATCAATTTTTTATGAGTTGCCATTGAGATAATAATTCCAAAAGCTATATAGAATGATAGCAAAGATGAGCCACCTTTGCTTATAAAAGGCATGGGCATTCCTACAACAGGAATAATTCCAACAACCATACCAAGATTAATGAATAATGTTGATGCAAAGACTAAGCTCAAACCCCCTATAGTAAGTCTGCAAAATCGATCTCTTGCATTAAGTGCTAGATAAAAACATCTCAATAAAATAAAAAAGAAAATTGAAAGCAATATACATACCCCAATGAAGCCAAATTCTTCTGCAATAACTGCAAAAATAAAGTCTGTCTCTGCTTCTGGAAGAAAACTAAGGTGAGCTTGAGAGCCTTCTTGATAACCCTTTCCACTCATACCACCAGATCCAATAGCAATTTTTGACTGAGTAATATTCCAACTACTTCCATATGGGTCGTTAGAAGGATCAAGAAAAGTTAAAATTCTTTGCCTTTGAAAAGGCTCTAAAAAGTTATTCCATAAAAATGGTAATGAAAGCACTATTAAACCCAAAGATGTAAAAATAAATCTCCAACTCAATCCTGCTAAAAATAAAATATATATGCCTGCCATGAAAACTACCAATCCGGTTCCAAGATCTGGTTGACGATATACCAGAAAAAAAATAAAACCTATAAGAGCAAGAGTTATAAAAGTATGCTTTGGACTAATAGGAAGTGCTTTATTATATAAATAAGATGCTAAAAAAATAGGTAGAGATATTTTTACAATTTCAGAAGTTTGCAGTGTAAAAAATCCTAAATCAAGCCATCTTTTTGCTCCATTTATTTCTTTTCCAAAAAACATGGTTGCAAATATTAATAGGATTGATAGAACTAAAAAGGTTCCAGAAAATATTTTATAAAAATCAGGGTCTAATTGGCTTACCGCAAACATTAAAATTAAACCAAATCCAACAAAAATTGACTGCTTGATAACCGTATTTAAATCTTCTTGGGAAGCGCTATATAAAAAAAATAATCCCATAATTGAAAGTAGGGTTATTGAAATAAATAAATATTGGTCAAAATAAATAGAAAAATTTTTAAAGTCTAATTTTTTTTTCATTTCTCTACTAAGCTATTAAGCACTGCAATGGCAACTGGTCCTGCTACAGAACCCCCGCTTTCACCGTTTTCAATTACCACACTTACTGCATACTTCGGATTAGGCATTGGTCCAAAAGCAATTATTATTGCATGGTCTCTGTTACCTTCATTTTCTCTGATAATCTTATAATCTTCTTTTGTTTCTGTGCTTACAAGCTCAACGGTTCCAGACTTTGCAGCAACTGTATAAGTTTTTAAATCTTTTAATCTTTTTGCAGTACCTTGTGGGTCATTTATGACACCAATCATGCTTGAGTGAAGTTTATCCCAATCAGGGTTTTTGATATTCTTTAAAGGAAGATTTTCTAATGTTTTTAAAGTTTGATTTTCGACTAAGGTTAATCTTTTATGACTGCCTTTGTTAGCTAGAACAGAGGCATAGTATGCTAATTGCAAAGGAGTTGCACTTAAATAACCCTGCCCAACACCCAAATTAACAGTATCACCTTTAAACCAACCAAAATTAAGATTATTCATTTTCCATTCAGGCGTGGGTAATAGGCCTAGGTCAGGATTGAAACAATCTAGACATATGTTTTTGCCAAACCCAAAATTAGATAAATGATTGATTAAGCTATCTATGTCTGACTTGTATGCTAATGAAAAAAAGAATGTATTAGAGCTAACAATCATAGCCTTATTTAAATTAACATTGCCGTGCCCACCCTTTCTCCAACCCCTGTATACTCTTTGGTCTTCAGGAAGAATAAAATATCCTGGATCATTTATTGAGAAGTTCCAATCAATTAAGCCCTCCTCAAGACCGTATAGTCCTATGGCGGGCTTAATTGTTGATGCTGGAGAGTATCTGCCTTGAGATGCTCTATCAAAAAAAGGTTTATTGGGATCATTTATTAGAGCATTAAATGCATTTGAAGATATCCCATTTGATATATCATTAGTGGAAAAACTTGGCGTACTTAAGTAAGTAACAATAGACCCTGATTCAATCTCAATAGCAATAACAGCACCACGTCTATTATTCATTTTTTCATATGCTACCTTGTGAGAATTTAAGTCTAAAGATGTAAATAAACTATCTCCATTTTTTGGCTCGATATAGTTAGTTTGTTTTACAAATTTACCTCTAGCATCAACTTCAAATATTTTTTTTCCAAAAAGACCACGCAATGTTTTGTCATACTTATTTTCAATTCCAGTTTTTCCTATTAAAAAACCATTTGAATAACTAAAAATTGTTTCATTTTGTTTTAAGGCTTGTTCTTCAAATATAGAGCTTAGTTGCTCATTGCTTATTCCACCTACATAGCCTATTGCATGGGAAAATAAATGAGGATAATTGTTTTTTCTACTATATCTTTCATCTATAAAAGCATTTGGAAACTTATAACTCCTTACCTCAAATCTTGCAATTTCAACTTTTGTAAGATTTTTTTTAAGAATTAATTCTCGATTATATTTAGATCTTTGTGTAAAATTTTCTGAAGCATATTCCATTTCTTTTGGGTCTAGCTCAACAATTAAAGAGATCTCTTTAATGAAATTATTTAAATTTGGAATCTCCCAAGGTTTAATTATAAGGTCATACGAAGGTACATTATTAACAATAATAGTGCCGTTCCTATCATAGATAATCCCTCTAACTGGCTGAACTAAAATTTCTTTAGTTTTATTTTCTATAGCAGCAATCTCGTAGTCACGAAATTCAGAGATCTGTAATGAGTATGTCCTTTCCAGAAAAAATATAAATATAAGTCCAAAGAATAAGTAGATTACTATTAGTCTATTAAAAAAACTTTTCTTCTCAACTACTCTTTCTTGGAGATCAATCATTTGTGGTAGGGGCTTTTATTAATTATAGAAAATGCTCTATAAATCTGCTCAATTAAAATTATTCTAAAAAGCCTATGAGGAAATGTAAAATTTGATGCTGAAAGTACTTTCTTTGAAATTTTTAAAATACTTTTGTCGAGACCAAAAGAGCCCCCGATTACAAAACAAATTTTTAAATTATTACTCATTGAGTTTTCTAATATTTTACTGAACTCTTTGCTGCAAACTGTATCGCCATTAGAATCCCATGAAATTAAATAACTATCATCAGGTATTTTTTTTATAATGTTATCTGATTCAAGCTTCAGAACCTCTTCGATTGATCTCTTTGGATGTTGTTGACCCTTGATGTTTATAAAATTTATATTAATTTTATTTTTGAGTTGTTTTGTGTAGTAACCAACCCCCTCTAACTCCCATGGACTGAGCTTATTGCCAATGGAAATAATGGTTAAATTCATTTAATTCGAATTATTGAGCAGGGTATTTCCACCCCAAAGGCCCTCTAAATCGTAGAAATCTCTGATGTCGCTCTTCATGATATTGATTACAACTTCTCCACAGTCTACCAATATCCAGCCAGACTCAACCTTTCCTTCAACCCCCAGAATACTTTTCCCACTTGCTTTAACTGATTCAACCAATTTCTCTGATAAAGATTTAGCATGTCTATTTGAATTAGCAGTTGCAATAATAATTGCATCAGCAAATGATGAGATGCCATTGATATCAAGACTCAAAACATCCTCTGCTTTATTGTTAATTAATGTTTCAGTACAAATGTTTTGAAGATTTTCTTTTGGCAAAATTATATTATTTTTTAATAATTTAAAATTAAATTATAGTCAGAGTTATACTAAATCATTATTTATAAAAAAGGTGATTAATTATGGAAATAACCTTACTTAATTCATTGCTTGAGATTTTTGAAGCATATAGAAGTCTAATAATTTGGTTTGGTTCAATATCTTTATTTATTTTTTTATTTAGCCTTTTAACTATTAAATGGTTGGTTGCTTTAATTCCTGAGGATTATTTTATAAATAAAAGGGTTTCAAAAATAAGATCAATTAACCCTTTGCTCTGGTACATTTTTTTAATTATTAAAAATATTATTGGTTACTCTCTCATTCTTGGTGGAATTATGATGCTTGTGCTTCCTGGCCAAGGAATATTTACGATAATTATTGGTTTAATGCTGTCTAACTACCCTGGTAAATACTCAATTGAAAGAAGATTTATTGCCATCCCCTCAATTTTAAAATCAATTAATTGGTTAAGAAGAAAATCTAATAAGCCCCCAATTAATCTTTCTAAATAGTTGAAATCTTTTCAATATATTTAGATAAAATTGAAAGTCTCTGTGAGGCATCAAATGCCTCAAGCAAGTTTTGCCTTTGTTTCATTGATAGAGGAATAAGCCCTGCTAAATGATATGCTATCGAATCAGCTGAATTAAAATCAACTTTTATAGGAAGTTCATTAATTTTAGGATGCTTTATAAGTTGAGATAAAATATTAATGATCTCTGGATACTCTGCTATTAGGGCTTGATTATCGACCTCGGGATCTATTTCAGGTTTAATTTCTGCAATATGCAGGCCATCTTCAAGCTGATATATATTTTTAATTGAAACCTTATTTTCTGACTTTACGGTAATTCCGAGCAGTCCATTTGGAAGATTGTTAAAATCTATTATCTCAACATAGGTGCCTTTTTTTGATATTCCAAAGTCTGTACTTTCGTTATTTTGAAGCACTATTACAAAACCATGGTCATCGGACATGCATGATTTGATCA
>ERZ1048068.3391-NODE-3391-length-10504-cov-6.992344_pt1 | contig 10504 bp, 1 predicted proteins | sample MGYA00383098_ERZ1048068 | MGnify/ENA primary metagenome ERZ1048068 (study PRJEB29581, sample SAMEA5548368) | metagenome | biome: marine; feature: coastal; material: water | depth 1 m | study: Short-term variability in the microbial, nano- and picoplankton... | reverse complement strand
ACATCATCCCAGTAATAGGTTTCACCATTGCCCGCCGAGCCATAGTCAAAGTAAACCGACAATGTGTCATAGCTAAAGCTGGTGTTCAGAGCGGTGGTTGCAGCCACTTGATTGCTGAAATCGAAGATTAGCACTTCCCATTGATTAGCAACCGTGGTGAGCATTTCCGTTTCAACGCTATGAGAGGCATTGCCAGACTCCTCAAGCCTGATGCGTACGGGAATATTAACCAACGGCGAGTAAACACGCATGGAAATGCGCGTTAATGTATCCGTCAGAGGGTAAGTTACGGTGCCGCGAGCAAGCGTTGTGCCTGCGTTAAAATCGCTAACTTTTGACGCTGAGACAACTGAATTGCTGCTGTCCTCAGGGTCGGCGGTAATTTGGCTTGTGTTATCACCAAAATCCACCAGACCATAGTCTACGAGTTGATCGTTAAAACTGATTGTCTCGTCGATATTGAGTACTGCATCGCTGCCAGTGCCGATATCACCGCTGTCGGCACCTGTACCGTCACTGTCGGCATCTGTATCAGCGCCGGACGTTTCATCTACCGCCACGATCGAAACGTTATCAATCGACACGCCAATCGAGCCATAAGACGCACCACCGGATCTGAACAGCAGGTAGTAAGTTCCTGCTGTGGCTATATCGAATTGCCCGGGGTTGGCATTGCTATCGCAGCCGGTCGCTGTAGCCACACCAGAATAGCTAATCGCATCACCGCACTCCCATGCATTAAATACTTTTAAGACCTGTTGGTCGCCACTGTAATCGGCGCCATTGACCGGCTCGGCAGAGCCAATGTAAACCTCGCCCCAAAGATCACTGATACCCTCATAGACAATATCCATCTCGAACTGATAGGTCCCTGGCTGCAGGGTAAGCGCCGTGTATACACCCATATGTTTCCAATCACCCGCTGAGGCTGTGTCGGTTTCAACCAGCGTCGCGACGCCGTCAACAAAATTGACTGTTCCATTGGTATTCGCCGCTTCATAGTGATTGATTACGGTCCAGCCGCTGGCACTGTCGAAACCAGCATTGGCAACAAAATTATCACCACTGGCGACTGGTGGCTCTTCGGGTGGTTCCTCTGGCGGCTCTTCGGGCGTTGTCACCGGCACCGGATCAACCACAGAGCTGTACTTTATTTCCGGTGCCACCTGTTCGCCTTCCTCTGCTTGTGAAGACTTTAATACATAGGCATTCCAACCATCCAGGAAGGCGTTTTCATCGCCTCGATTAACACGCAAGAAGATATAGTCACCCGCACCATTACCACCGTCGTAGCGGGCATTCAGATAGCTGACCAGCTGCTCATTTGCCGCGGCTGATGTGGAGACTCGACCCAACTCAGCAGCTGGCGTCAGATAGCTGCTCTGTATCAGCGTTCCCGCGGCAGCATTACCGGTATCCGGGCCTATATACCAGTCACTCAGCAGTAGGTCGGGGTTGCCAGAGGAGCGTACTGCCCAGAGATCGGCATCAAAGTCGAGGCCATCGCTCTTCTGGTCCAGGGTCATATCAAATTCGGCGCTCAGGAATGGATCACTGACCTGACCAAAATCGGGTAGCTGGAAAACCATCATACCCAGCGTCATACCGTAATTTCCGCTGGAGCCACCATACCATTCACCGACATTAAGCTTCCAGGCGTCATTACCAGACAGGTTATCGCCGTGGAATGACAGCGCACTACCATCTGCTGAATTGGCGATACCATCCGCTAATCCAGGGGTGTTGCCAATATCAGTAGCTCTGGCTTCCAGCATGCCGTCGGTTGCCTGTGAGAACATTGAGAATGTTTCCGCGGGATCGGGCTGTGGCGATACAGGCTCGTCGAGGAAAGTTACATCATCCCAGTAATAGGTTTCACCATTGCCCGCCGAGCCATAGTCAAAGTAAACCGACAATGTGTCATAGCTAAAGCTGGTGTTCAGAGCGGTGGTTGCAGCCACTTGATTGCTGAAATCGAAGATTAGCACTTCCCATTGATTAGCAACCGTGGTGAGCATTTCCGTTTCAACGCTATGAGAGGCATTGCCAGACTCCTCAAGCCTGATGCGTACGGGAATATTAACCAACGGCGAGTAAACACGCATGGAAATGCGCGTTAATGTATCCGTCAGAGGGTAAGTTACGGTGCCGCGAGCAAGCGTTGTGCCTGCGTTAAAATCGCTAACTTTTGACGCTGAGACAACTGAATTGCTGCTGTCCTCAGGGTCGGCGGTAATTTGGCTTGTGTTATCACCAAAATCCACCAGACCATAGTCTACGAGTTGATCGTTAAAACTGATTGTCTCGTCGATATTGAGTACTGCATCGCTGCCAGTGCCGATATCACCGCTGTCGGCACCTGTACCGTCACTGTCGGCATCTGTATCAGCGCCGGACGTTTCATCTACCGCCACGATCGAAACGTTATCAATCGACACGCCAATCGAGCCATAAGACGCACCACCGGATCTGAACAGCAGGTAGTAAGTTCCTGCTGTGGCTATATCGAATTGCCCGGGGTTGGCATTGCTATCGCAGCCGGTCGCTGTAGCCACACCAGAATAGCTAATCGCATCACCGCACTCCCATGCATTAAATACTTTTAAGACCTGTTGGTCGCCACTGTAATCGGCGCCATTGACCGGCTCGGCAGAGCCAATGTAAACCTCGCCCCAAAGATCACTGATACCCTCATAGACAATATCCATCTCGAACTGATAGGTCCCTGGCTGCAGGGTAAGCGCCGTGTATACACCCATATGTTTCCAATCACCCGCTGAGGCTGTGTCGGTTTCAACCAGCGTCGCGACGCCGTCAACAAAATTGACTGTTCCATTGGTATTCGCCGCTTCATAGTGATTGATTACGGTCCAGCCGCTGGCACTGTCGAAACCAGCATTGGCAACAAAATTATCACCACTGGCGACTGGTGGCTCTTCGGGTGGTTCCTCTGGCGGCTCTTCGGGCGTTGTCACCGGCACCGGATCAACCACAGAGCTGTACTTTATTTCCGGTGCCACCTGTTCGCCTTCCTCTGCTTGTGAAGACTTTAATACATAGGCATTCCAACCATCCAGGAAGGCGTTTTCATCGCCTCGATTAACACGCAAGAAGATATAGTCACCCGCACCATTACCACCGTCGTAGCGGGCATTCAGATAGCTGACCAGCTGCTCATTTGCCGCGGCTGATGTGGAGACTCGACCCAACTCAGCAGCTGGCGTCAGATAGCTGCTCTGTATCAGCGTTCCCGCGGCAGCATTACCGGTATCCGGGCCTATATACCAGTCACTCAGCAGTAGGTCGGGGTTGCCAGAGGAGCGTACTGCCCAGAGATCGGCATCAAAGTCGAGGCCATCGCTCTTCTGGTCCAGGGTCATATCAAATTCGGCGCTCAGGAATGGATCACTGACCTGACCAAAATCGGGTAGCTGGAAAACCATCATACCCAGCGTCATACCGTAATTTCCGCTGGAGCCACCATACCATTCACCGACATTAAGCTTCCAGGCGTCATTACCAGACAGGTTATCGCCGTGGAATGACAGCGCACTACCATCTGCTGAATTGGCGATACCATCCGCTAATCCAGGGGTGTTGCCAATATCAGTAGCTCTGGCTTCCAGCATGCCGTCGGTTGCCTGTGAGAACATTGAGAATGTTTCCGTTGGATCGGGTTGTGGCGGTTCTGGCGTTACTACAGGTGTCCCATCTGTAGGCGTAAGCTTTAGCCAGTTGAGGTTAAATCCACCAGATGGCGTTTCAAGCCGCAGGGTATATTCACCGGCAACTAAATTGACAGTACCGCCCAAAAACGTCTGCCACACCTGCCAATCACCGCTACTCGGCACCGCCGTTGTATCTATCAAACTGCCATCGAGATAAAGGTTGATGCCTGGACTGCTTCCGCCTTGGCTTGCTGCTCTGTATGACAGTTGGTATAAACCATCTTCCGCCACGACGAGGGTATATTCCATCCAGTCGCCGGCATCAATCCAGCCGACATTTAGACCGCCGCCATCATCCTTGGTACCCTCGGTACCAACTTCACCATCAGGTAACTGAATTGAGCTATTGTAGTTTTCTGCCTCAAGGATAATCGAACCGTCATCAACACAAAAATCGTCCTCTGCCTGATTGAATCTCATCCAGTTAATATTGAAACCCTCTCCAACCGCGTCGAGACGCAGCGTCTGAGTTCCCTCGCCGAGCTCGACGGCACGCTGGAATGTGACCCAATTTGACCAGCCACCGGTTGTCGGCACTCTGAAGCTATCTTTTACAACACCATCAAAGCTGATATCGAAACCAGCACTACCCGACTGGCTGGCAACTCTGTACTCTGCGGCATAACAACCGGCAGCTGGGGCTTCAATGACGTATTCGACAAAATCGCCCTCGTCAAAGTTACCCACATAATCGCTGAGGTCACTATCGGTGGTGGCACCAATACTCAGGGTACCATCTGGTGATCCGATAACAGTATCCCACTCTTCAGCTTCGACACGAATATCATCTGGCTCCGGTGCTACCCATTCACAACCAGACCCGTGATCTTCTCCGCCACCTCCGCCGAGCTGAATATCCATATTCATTAAGTTCATATTGCCGCCACTGACAACACGCAATTTCTGCAGGCCAGCCTTTAAGGTGACATCGACCGTCATGTCCTGCCAGGTATCCCAACCATTGGTATTTGGTGTTACTAATTTATCAGTAAGCTTCACGCAGTCCGACTCGAGAGAAATTGCGCCACCGACACCACTTCCCGAGGCTGTGCGCAAGGTGATTTGGTAATTGCCGGCCGTTGCCACATCAATGGTGTATTCGAGCCACTCATCTTCCTCAAAAAATCCTACTGCTGTGTAACCTTCACCACTTGACTGAACATCAACAGCCTCATCCGCACGATAGGCCTCGCCGAGGTTTACAGCACCGCTATCGTGGTAGGCGACGCCTTCGCCACCATAGTCATAGTCCGAAGCCCAGAGACGGCCATTGGGCGCCAGGCTGTCAAGAGCATGCTCTCCATCACCATTTGTAGGCACGGGCATTGGGCTACCATGGAAGGGCCCCGGTGGGATTTCCGGAAGATCTTCAAGTGGCGCGATTGAGCTGGTATAGCTGGTGGCGACTCGGTAGGTGTTATCGCCATTGCGCTCCACACCGGCACCTATCACACCGCTGACACCGTAGTTTTCACCGTCAGTGGAAGGCAGCGTACCAACAAGATGCGCCGAACCACCCCAGGGGCGTAGTGCAATATCCCCGGTGGGCAGCTCAAGCCATTGGAATTTCTGATTGACGCCAATTTTACTGGCCGAAGCAACTAGGGGCTGACCGAGACCGCTGACAGTAAGGTACTTACCATTGGCGGCACGCAGGGCAACTGAGCCATCATCACCGGCATCGATAACAACAAACTCATCAGCGCCGACACCGTCATAGTCACGATCATCGGCAATCACCTGTAAATACTCATCCAATCTCAGAAAAGCCTCATCAGCACGACTATAGAGACCTACGGGCTGATCAAAGGCTATCGTCGGCGAGCCACTGGCCGGCCAATTGGTGGCAGGATTCTCCGGCCGCCAGGTGGTGCCAAAGTCATCCAAGTAGCCCTTAAACCGGTCTAGCTCAAGGTCATTGGCACCGAGCCATTCAAACTGCGTCCAGCCGATATGATGGCTCTCAAAAATTTCATTAAAGCCTTTTTTGGTGTCTCCGGGATAGAATTCGGTACACATCAGTGCAGGGTATTTTGTGCTGGTTTCAAAGGCATTGATGGTGCTTTCAACCTGGGCTATATCCCAGTAGGCGTGAAATGCAAAACCGGCATTTTCCCATATACCAGGAAATTGCTCAGCCAGGCCATCGGCTCCGCTGATCGCCTGGGAACCGCCAAAAAATGACATGAAAGAACCCAATAAAACCATGGTATCAGGGGCGACACTGCGAATAGTGCGATACATATCCGCCTGCCGTTCCCAGTCTTCTGATGTCCAGTTACCATTGATGCCGGTAACCGGTTCATTGTGAGCCTCGAAGATCACATGGGTCTCATCGGCATATTTTGCGCCGTAAAATTCCCAAAAATCCAGGGTCTTCTTCATGCTGTGAATAGCCCCGTTCTCACCGTTATTACCCATGGTAATAATCAGGTACATTTTGGCTTCGCGAGTCAGCGCCACCAATTGATCGGCAAGCGCTTCGTTAATACCTACAGGGTCAGGGTTCTGACTGGCATCCCCCTCGAGATAGACATGAACTGTATTGAAGCCATACTCAGTGACTAAGGACTCCATCTGTTCTGCCGTGGGCATATTAGGCTCGATACTGCCGTAGGGGTCTCCGCCATCAAAGGACAAACTAACCCCGCGCAGAGCAGTATTTAAATCGCTGCGGATAATATTGTAGCCAAGCGACTGATCAATATGCGGACGACCGCGAACAGAGATATCCGCCAGTGTACGGTCGACAATTTCACCTAGCGGGCCAGTATTAACCTCAGCGTTAGAATCAACGATATTTTCAGGCATGTCTAAAAATTCATTATCATTTTTAACGCCACAACCAGTCATAGCCAGTGTGCCAACGGCTAACAGACAAGTCCTTGCGAAAGTGCTGAGCCTAAAAGCGCCAAGTTTTGTGTGATTGTTTAGCATTAATCTTCCCCCAAAATATATGTGTGGCCTTGCGGCGGCCATCTCTGCCCTAGGGCTTTAATTTTTTTATTTTTCGCGCTGCACCATCAATTAAAATGAATAGCGCATACCAAAGTTATATCGGGCATGGCCGACAGCATATTCTCGCAACTGATAGGTCGAACGGCCGTGTATGCGCTGATCTTCTTCGGTGAGGTTTATGCCCTCAATAAAGATCGAAAGCTTGTCGCTAACTTCGTAGCTGATATTCATATCCAGCTGGAAGTACTCTTCGACAAACATCGGGTCGCGTGCCGCTGAAGAGAGAAATTGCTCGCGCCAATTCAAGGCCATTCTGGCCTGCAAACCATTCTTGTCGTAGAAAGCCACCAGGTTAGCGGTATTACTCATACCTGGAACAACCCACTGTTCTTCGTTGAGATTGATATCGTATTCAAGGTTTCCATCAACAATGGTGTAGTTGGCCTGAAAACCAAAACCACTGTCGCCAAAGGTGTGCTGGGCCATCAACTCCAAACCCTTCACATTGGTCTCACGCTGGTTTATGGGAATGGTGATATCAAAGGTAGCAACCGGGTCACCTTCCAAACCGGTAACAACCACCTCTATATCCTCGCCCTCGCCTTTGATCTTTACCCCCGGCTGTGACGCATAATTCTCGGCGTAGTACTCATTGAGATCGCCGAGATCAAAGTCAAATCGCGGATCGCCGCCAGTCAGATCTTCAACCGCTTGGTTGTAAAGTGCACCGTCAATAGGCGTGAAAAGGTCACTGAACAGAGGCTGATTTTCAAAGGTATTACTGACAATAAAGTTGTTTACATCCTTGGTCCAGAAACCCGCTGAGACATAGCTGCCCTCGTCGTAGTACCACTCAAGAGAGATATCGAGATTGCTCGACTCCATCGGCAATAGCTGTGGATTACCCCTACGACCACCGCCACCATCTGCGCCCAGATAGTCAATAATCAAGGCGCCTTTAAGGTCGTTATAGACCGGTCTGGTTACAGACAGGCTGTAAGAAGCACGCAAGATCAGATCATCGATAAGCTCAATATCAAAATCCAGGCTTGGCAGTACCATGCTGTAGGCCCCGTCGATTTCGGAAAATCCGCGGATAGTGTTACCCGCCTCATCCTTCTGCTCATAACGGTTAAAGCGGTTATCGACAATGCTCCACTCAATTCGGTCATAGAGTGGCACCAGAGCTTCTGAATGAACCTCGGTCTCTTCGTAGCGCAGACCGTAGAAAATATTTACCGGCCTGTTCATAAAGTCCCCGACCCAGTGAGTCTGCAGGTACATTGAATTAGAGGTTTCGACGGTAATCTCATCGACATCGAAATCATAGGAAGGGCAGAATCCCGTCAGACAGGGACCGCCATCATCGACCACATCACCATGAGAGCCATCGCGCAACAGCTGTTCGGCTCGGTCAATCAGGGCCTGGAAATCCCAGGTAAAAAACTCGGTCACCAGACGAGGATCATCACTGCCCTCAATGCCATCGAAGACACCCTCAATAGTATCAACGGATAGCAGATCGGCGATATCTCCCGGCGTGCCAACGCCACTCCAGGCATTGCGACCAACCCCCTTGGTCTGTCCACGGTTGGTGACTTCAACTGTGGCCATACCGAAGCTGACACTGTGCCCCTGGTCAAAGACATACTCGCCATCAAACTGGAGCTGCTCAACATCCATGCGGCTGTTAAAACTGCCAAATGAACTGCCCGAGAGCTGCATATCATTGGCATCTACCTGGTCAATTCGGGAAATTTGGTTGTAGGAGTTTCGCTCGCCTAGCTGCACTTCCAAAACTGGCATACCCGTAGCACTAAAATAGCCCGAGGTGGTGATACGATTCAGGGCCGCTACGGCCATAGAACCGCCGGAACCATGCTTGCTGTTGGGACGTGATTCACCACTGGACTTATGGTAATCCAGGTTCAGCGTCAAATGGTCGCTGGCCTGCCATTCCAAGTTAAAGCCGGTAGATTTATTCTCGTCAATCGAGGCATAGAGCCCTACGCCCTGGAGATTATCCTGCGCACAGCCAACCTGGGTATAACTGGTTGGTGACCAGATATTGCCTTCCTGGATCCACTCGCTCTCTCGGGTGGCACAGCCGGGATCAAACCAGGCCGATAAATCCTGGTGTTGAGTATTAATTTGGTTTTCGGCATAGGTGTAATCCAATGTTCCGGTCAGTGTTTTCGTTGGTCGCCACTGGAATGTCAACTGCCCGTTGACACGTTCGCGGTGAAAATCATCGAGGTTGTACTGAATATTGGTGGGAATAGCATAGATGCCATCGGAGACTTCACTGGGAAAATTAGTTGCCGAGGGATCACCGACGGGGATTGAACCCCATTCAGCATCCGCCATGTCGTTATCAATATCGTCCTGGGTAACAAAGTTCCTGCCCATAAAGCTCTGAGTAGTCACCGACTGCGTGCCACCATCGCGCTGCTGGCTGCTCAGGGATAGTGCCACGCCAATCGTATCTTCGGCGAAGGTCTGGCTGAACAGACCGGCAACTTCAGGACTGATGCTGCCACCTTTGCGCGTACCAGGGTCATGGACAGCCTTGGTGCTGACCACTGCGCGAAATCCTGGCATTTCCAGAGGCTTGCTGGTTTTAACATTGACCACCGCACCAATACCGCCGGTAGCGACATTAGCTCGGCCAGATTTATACACCTCAACGGCAGAAATACCCTCGGAGGCAATATTGCCAAAATCAAAGGAACGGCCACCGGTGGTAGGCATCTGGCGACTGTTAAAGGTTACAATATTAAAGTCTGGGCCAAATCCCCGAACGGTAATCTTGGAGCCTTCACCACGATCGCGCTCGATGGCGACACCGGTAATTCGCTGCAGAGACTCAGCCAGATTGGTGTCGGGAAATTTACCAATGTCTTCCGCAGAGATACCATCGACAATACCCTTGGCATCACGCTTGATATCCATTGAGCGCTGCAAACTCGCCCTGATACCTGTAACCACAACCTCTTCCATCAATTGATCAGAATCGCTCTGGCTTTCCATATCAGTGTCTTGAGCATTGACGCTAGCAGCTACTGCCAGGGCAATGCTCCCGGCCAGCAACTGTCGCTTGAATTGGGTTTTATGAATCATAGTTTTTCCCCACTAGACCTACTTTTTTCTCGTTATTTTCTGTTTTAGGGTGTCGATTATTTTCTTGTCAGTCGAATCCAGTTGAGATTCAACTCGCCACCAAGGAAATCCAGGCGCATCACTTGATCACCAGCAAGCAGATCGACTTCCGTACTTTGCGTTATCCACTCCTGCCAGCCACCGGTTGCCAACAGCGTCTGGGTATCTACCACCACACCACCAATTTTGGTGTCGAAACCAAAGGAGTCCTTGTCACTGGCCAGTCGATACTCAATCAGATAGGTTCCGTCAGAGGGGATATTAAAGCTGTATTCAACAAAGTCGCCCTCCTCGATATAGCCAATATTTTGACCGCCCCCATCGTCGCTGGTGTCTTCAAGACCAATGCCGCTCTCATCATCAAAGTTTTCAGCTTCGATAAAGATCTCGGTAATTGGCGGCAATAGCTCGAACCAGTTTAAATTCTGCCCGCCATCGAGGAAGTCGATACGCAGGGTATAAAGCCCAACCACCAGATCAAATTGCGCTGAGGTTATTGTTGTCCAGTTCTGCCAGTCACCGGTATCCGGGACTTCCTGCTGGTCGACTACCACACCATCGATAGAGATTTCAAAGCCTGCACTGCCTCCAATACTGCCGACACGAAACTCAATGCTATAGGGACCGGTACCCGGCGCCTTCATACCTTGATCGAGATA
>ERZ1048068.3389-NODE-3389-length-10510-cov-3.728647_pt1 | contig 10510 bp, 5 predicted proteins | sample MGYA00383098_ERZ1048068 | MGnify/ENA primary metagenome ERZ1048068 (study PRJEB29581, sample SAMEA5548368) | metagenome | biome: marine; feature: coastal; material: water | depth 1 m | study: Short-term variability in the microbial, nano- and picoplankton... | reverse complement strand
ATCAGTTGTTTTCTTTTTTGTGTAACTCTCTGAATTTCCCTGGAGTCGTATCGTATTTTTTGCGAAAGCTATTAATTAAAGAATTGACTGAATAGAAGCCGCAGTTTTTTGCGATGGTATCTAAATTTGCATTTGTCGTTTTCAATAAGAAGGCAACCGCTTCCAATCGCTGATGTCTGATTTCATTGCCTGGACTTCGGATATAATTTACGGCAAATGCTTTTTGCAAACCCTGTTGAGTGACATTCATCGCTGAGGCAACATCGGTCGCTTGTATCCCTTTATAAAAATTATTTTGAATCCAATGCAATGCGTTTGAAACTAGGGGATTTCTCACCGCATAACAATCAGTGCTTCTGCGTGTGACCACTCCTTTTGGAGGATGCCTAAAAATTTCTTCATTTGTTTGTACTTCACCAGTACTTAATAAATTATGCATTAATTTAGCAGAAGATCGGCCTAATCCTTCTTGATCACTATCCACACTGCTCAGTCCTAGGATGAGACTACTTATGATTAAATCATCATTATCCACCCCAAGGATCGCTATGTTTTCGGGAATGCGAATATCATTTCTTAAGCAAAGAGAAATCAAATCAGCCGCAATGGCATCGTTATAAGCAAAAAAACTTAATGAAGATTCTCTAAGTTTTTGCCCTCTTTCTTCTAAAATTGTTTCTAATTCGTGAAGAATCTCATTCTGAATCTCGGATGCAGATTTTAAAATAGTTACCCTGCAGTTATTAATCCGAGAATGTTTCTGGAGTGATTTCAATCGCTCTTTAAACATCATGTTTTTACCGTGATCGATTACGAAAATTTCCTTGTGTCCAAATTCACGAAGGTGTTCGGCCGCAAGTTTACCAATCTTTTCATTATCCGTAATCATACGAGGAATCGGTATTTGGTGATCCCTAAGCCCCATATCAATTAAAGGAATTTGTTTACCTCTAAGGTATTCAAAGGTTTCATCACACTCAATCATGGCGATACAGCCGTCTCCATCCCAATCTTTCAAAATTCCTGACTTAGAAGATATGTTGTTTTGATTCTTTGGGCAATTTAATTGCCACCCATATTTGCGAGCCATTTGTGCCACGCCTTTATGAATTCGGTAATCATACCATTCCAGTAAGAGTAATATATGTTTGGGTTTTAGCATCTAATAATTTTATACTTATTTTATGAAAATCGGTTACTTAATTATATAAGCCTAAAAGTTTCATTAATAATAATTAATGATTTTTAATTTAATAAATTGAACTTATTAAGCAAGCAAAATAGCAAAAGAAGTTTCATTTTGGGTATATTTTGATTCATTAGTATTAATTGTTGATGCTTTAACAATTTGGTAAGATTTAGCAGTTAATTATCTTTACCCTATAATCTTATACCCTATGAAAATCTTATTAAATCTTACGATTGTTTCTTTATTTCTTGTTGGAAACATCTTTGCCGTAAATTTAGAAATTGGCTTTAATGATGCGAATGGAACTAATTTAAATGCTACAAGTGCCCTTGGTGATGCGACTGGTGCATGGAATTTCGGCGGTGCGTCTACTCAAACAGCGGGCTCTAATACCTCAGGAAGTTTGAATATCGGATATACATCCAATTATAAAGGCCTTTTTAATAATGGTGCCGGTGAACCTCAAATTGATACTGGAGATGTCACTAGGCGATTCACATTAGATAATGCTATCACTGGAGATACATTTGCCTTCACAGTAGTTTTGGATACATGGCAATTAAATGACCCAAAGACTGCTAATATGGGTATACTATTTGGCTTAGAAAATGGTGAAGGTAATTTTGCGGCTATCGCTCTTAAAGCAGGATCTGGAAATTTTGCACAAGCATACAGTCAAAAAGGAGGTACCGCAGTCGGTGCATTTGGAGGAACTACTTCAGGTATTGGACTTAATAATTCTTACAACTTTAATGGTTCAAATGATAATAAGGATTTAACACTTCAAATAAATGGTGATTTGTCCACAGGCGAATGGTCTGCCAGATCTTCCCTAGGTGTTAACAATGATGGCGCTGATACAGATTCACTTTCATGGACTAGTTTAACTTCAGGTTCTGGACTGACTTCGATTACCGGATTCCAAATGAAAATTTCAAATGGAGGGGGCGCTTGGGGGAGCGACTCATCTGGAGGTTCAACAGGAAATTGGGTAGCGGTGGATAATATTGCATTATCCACAGTTCCTGAGCCATCTACCTACGCTCTTCTAATCGGATTTGCTTCTTTTCTCTTAGTAGCAATTCGTAAAAGAAAGTAACAGTAAGTTATATAAATTTTCTAAAGTGGAGAAGGGTTGCCTTCTCCACTTTTTTTATTTTTTAAATTAATGCATCTAAATATTAAATGACTTTGAAACGGCAAATCCATCTAGATTTTCACTGTTCGGAGTATATTGAAAATATAGGCGAAAGCTTTGATAAGAAAGTATTTCAAAAGTATTTGATAGAGGCCAAAGTGACTTCGATTAATCTTTTTGCGAAGTGTCATCATAGTTGGAGTTATTATCCCACCAAGATTGGTAGAATCCATCCGAATTTAAAGTTTGATTTACTAGGTGCTCAGATTGCAGCCTGTAAAGAAATAGGCATCAAAACATTTATTTATTTTACGGTAGGTTGGTCTTCAAATGATGCGGAAGATCATCCTGAATGGTGTGTGAAAAATAAAGATGGTTCTTTCATTGTTCACGGTGCTTTATCAGAGGAAGAGCAAAAGCAAAAGACTCAAAAATTACCTCATTTTTATTGGAAATTCATGTGTTTGAATACTGCGTATCATGATTTAATCCATTCCCAAATTAAAGAATTATGTGATACCTATTCAGTAGATGGATTTTGGTTTGATATCTACCAAGTGCACCGGCTTTGCTATTGCGAGAAATGTAAAAAATCCATGATATCTTTAGGTCTAGATATGGGGGATCTAGCTACTGTGGAAGCCTTCAATGCCTCACAGATGAAACGTCATTGTAGCACCTTAAGTACTTTGATTCATGAAAAGATACCCAAGGCAGAAGTATTTTTTAATGGTACAACTGCAATCGATAGTGGGGCGAATTTTCGTCACCGAATGTACGAAAATAACACTATTCAAGACCTTGAAGATTTGCCGACGACTTGGGGTGGGTATGACAAGCTTCCCATGCAGGCTAAATTTTTTCTTAATGCAGGTTTTCCCATAACGGCCATGAGTGGAAAATTTCATACAGACTGGGGTGAGTTTGGAGGATTTAAGCATCCCGATGCTTTAAAATATGAAGCAGCAGCAATGATTGCCTCAGGAGCCAATTGTAATTTTGGTGACCAACTCCACCCCAATGGGATAATTGATAGCAGTACCTATGAAAATATTGCTTATGCTTATAATTATGCTGAGCAAGTTGAAGCGTATGGAATCGGAGGAAAGCCAATATCTAAGCTGGCACTTTGGCGATCTTTTGACCAAGAGTCTGATGAAGGTTTATCTAAAATACTTTTAGAAAATCAAATCGATTTTGATGTGGCTAATTTTAGCAAAGACTTCAGCGAATATTCGGTACTTATTTTCCCCAGTAAAACGCTACTATCTTCTGAGGAAATACATAAGGTTAAGGGTTTCATAAAGTCGGGTGGGTCGGTGATCACTCTAGCTAAAAGTCTTTTGAATTTCACTGAAGATAAAGTTTCCGAAGAGTTCGGTGTCGCATATGTAAGTGATTCTAATTTTGATTGTGATTACACTTTGATTAAGGATGCCTTGTATCCAATTTTTGTTAAAACGCCATTTTTGAATTATGATGCGGCCATTCAAGTAAAGCCTACATCGAAAGTAGAAGTCCTGGCTGATATTTTCGAACCGTATTTTAACCGTACCTCGGAGCATTATTGTTCCCATCAAAAAACACCCTTTAAGGACACTACGGCACAACATCCCGCCATCGTAAAAAAAGATAAGTGTATCTTCATTGCTCATGAATTGGATGCAATGTATCATAAACATGGTGCGCGAATCCATCGAGATCTGTTCAAGAATTGTTTAGATTTAATCTACAAAAATCCAATAATTGAGGTCGATTTACCGAGTGCAGCTCGAATTAATTTACTTCATCAAGCCAATGAAAAACGCTACGTGCTTCATGTGCTTTACAGTACACCTATTCGTAGAGGCATAACTTCAGTTATTGAAGATAGCGTATCCTTAGAAAACATTACCATTGCTTTCCAATTTCCTAAAGAAATTAAGTCAGTATCTCTAATTCCCGATAAGCAAGAGCTTGATATTCTACAAAATGATTCAATGTATGTTGTGACGATTCCACGGTTCAAAACGCACTGTGCATTATCGTTTCATTATCTTTGATATTCATCTTAAATTTTATTGTAATTAATAATAAGCCTAACAGCATTAAATACAATTTTAGCCCAACCTATTCAATTATTAATCATGAAAAATATATTATTATCCATTCTCATTATTTCTTTTTTAGCCCCCATGGGACTCTTTGCAAATGATGCTAAAATCAAACGGTTTAAAAAATCATTTGATCAAAACTCTGACGGTGTCATTTCTCTTGATGAGTACCTAGCAGTAAGGGCTAAGTGGGGTAAATCAGAAGATGAAAGTCAAAAATTCTTCAAATACCGCGATAAAAATAAAGATGGAGGAATTACTTTAGAAGAATTTTTAGCTTCTAAATAAATTATTCCTAAAATCTTATTTTTTTAATTTTCAGTCCAATAAGCCATTAGTGCTTATTGGGTTTTTTTTCGACGCTTGCATATTAGTGATCTAGTTTCATAAAATGTAATTAAAGAGTCATTTTGAACTGTTGATTAACGGACTCATACTTCGTATAATGTATATTTATGATCTTTTTTACTTCTCAACTATCCTATGCATCTTAAAGCCTACCCCTATATTGTTTTATCATTGTGTTTTGTCAGTTCTCTCTTTCTCCAAGGAAATGAAAATGGCGAAGAAGAATTTTATATTTTACCCGATTTTGTGGTCACGGATGACGATGACAAAGGTTACTATTCTGCAAATACATTAGCGGGTACTCGGACTAATGAATTGACGAAAAATATCCCCATGACCATTTCCACTGTGAATGCGGAAATGATTGAGGATTTTAAAATGAAAACCTTGGAAGACTTGGGTAATTTCGTGCCTAGTATCGAAGCAGAAGGGAATGTTTATAATAATCAAGAAATTCGTTTCAGAGGATTATTAACTAAGAATCAGTTGTATGAATTCATGCCTAGATATTCGCCCTTAGATTGGTACAATGTAGGACGTTCTGATATTATTCGCGGTGCGAATAGTTTGATCTATGGGCAAGCAGATCCTGGAGGTAAGGTGAACGTAATTTCTAAAACGGCTAATCTCAATAAAGACAAAGCAAGTGTGGCTATTGAAATCGGTGACAAGGATTGGCATAAATTTAGCTACGACGTAAATAGCGTGTTAGGAGATAATACGGCAGCTCGTTTTATGTTTGTGGATAAGCACAGAGAGTTTGATGCCAATTATAAATATCAATCATTCACCGGTGGTACCCTTGAGTTGATGCATAACATCAGCCCGAAAACTCGGCTTAGATTACATTTGGAAACCGGAGTTTCTGAACGTTCTTTGATTGGTGGTACCTTCAAAGTAGGGTCAAGCCCTACAGGGCTTCCTAATGGAATAGTCGCTGATCCCAAATTAGCTGACTTAATCAGTGATGAGTTTTTACAAGAAATTATTAATTATTCAAATGTGAATCAATTTGATGGGCAAAATTACGATTCAATATATGCAGACCCTGAAGGGGAACTGAATGGGATATATGGCTTTATAGACGTAAATAATGATAATAGAGTAGAGCGCAATTATACAGATTGGAATGGTAATGGTCGCTATGATACCAGCGATGTTTGGGTGATTGATGCTCAAGCCGATGGTAGTTCAGCGGCTACGAATGGAAATGGTATATGGGATCCAGGGGAAACCAATTATGTGTTAGCTCCAGGAGATGGCATTATCGATAGAGGTAGTGAGCCAATTGAAAATTCACTAGGAGTGGATGCTGACATCAATCAAGACGGCATCTACAATGATTCTGATTACGCTTACGGTGGGTTGATGACACGATCCAATAATCCTAATATTTGGGGAATCACACCTTCCGGTGGTCCTTTAGTTCCTGATTATATTGATAGTCGGGAAGATATTCGAAATCTCTTTAGGGGGATTGATTACTCAAACTCAGGAACTGGATTCGGTCCAGATTCGTACGCTAGGAAAAGTTTTTATTATGTCTTAGCTGAGCTAGAGCATTCTTTTTCCTATAATTTTAGCGTGAAAGTCTCACTTTCTTTTGAAGACCTTGTGGACAATCAACTGTCTTCTGGATGGTCAGCTAACCAACTTAATTTTTCATCAGGTTATGGTACTACCGTTCGCTTTCCTACACTTCGGTCACTTAATGAATATAATGCGAATCCTATTAATGAGGGTATCCAATCTCCCTACGAAAGTGTGTTGGTTGATTTAACTAATGCAAATTACGCCCATCTTATCTTAGATACAATTGAAACTAAGGGTATTGAAACTATTCGTGCGGATTTAAAAACAGCAGTAGCAGCTAATTGGACAGGAAATGTTAACCTTCAGGCATTTGGCGACGTCAATGCAGATAGTAAGAACGATAATGCTATCACTAACGATGAAATGATTGATTATTTTGTCGATAACTTCCTCGATATCTCTGATGCAGAAACGCAATTAGAAAAATTTTATGAATTAGGAAAATTTGGTGGACGAGTCCAAGATTTCTTAAAACAAAGCCACCCTAATTATGGAAGTGATTATGGATACGCTTGGGGTAATGTTCCATCAGGTGGTGGTCAGGCATTAGGTGATATTTTTTATAATGTCTTAACGGACGGTGAGCAATCCGCACCTGCAGGTAAGGCAATCAGTGAATTGTTCAATTTGGATCGCTTTGTAGATGTCTCAACATATCGAACACAGCTTCAAGACTACGCCACTCCAGAAGATTTCGCAGAAAAAGAAGCACGCACCGGGGAGCTTTACGAAACTTTAGATTTTGAAAATTCTTTTTATAATAATTTTATCGATAACCCTATCCCCATTGATCCAGAAAATGGTATATTTTTTGACATTACATCAGAAGACTTTGCTTTAACTGAAGACGGCGAAAAATTAATTTACGATTCGATTCCTACTTGGTTGATTGCTGGATTAAATGGTCAAATCCGTGATATGAATACTCTGCCTGGTGTGGAGATCAGTGGATTGGCTACTAATGTATTTGATAATAAGGTAGATGGAAATGATCCAGATGAAGTTGAGCTACAGAAACGAGCCATTGCAAAAAAAGTTTATGATATACTGGTAAACGAAGTCGGTGATCCCGATAGTGATAATGAATTTTGGGATGCCACTAGTAAGATTGCCGATTTCTTTAAATACGAATTACATGAATCACTAGACTATTCATGGATGTGGAAAGATTATATTCAACCAGGACTGATTTTGAAGTTAGACGCAGTACTTGAAGATGAAGATTATTTAGATGAGGAGAGTGAATTTGTTGATATTGATGATGATGGGGTACGCGATGCCGCTATGCCATCAATCTCTTCTTCCGCAGTTGAAATGTTAGAACCTTTTATTAAGAGACAATGGAAGAAGTCGAGTAATAAGGATACGAATCAATCCGCTAGAATCACTTTCAATTATAATGAAGAGATGGACTTCATTCCTGGGAAACAGCAATTCTTGTTCGGGATTGATTTGGATCATCGAGAAGCCAGTCGCTCTGAAGAACAACAAGTGAGTTTATTTGCTCGTGCTTGGGGTGATGCTGAAAATCTTTACTTAAGAGATGATATTCTTTCAGATTATGTACTCTTATATAATGTCATGAACGGGACAGAAGGTGATAGTGCCTATTTCAATGCAATCATTGAGGGGCAGGAATTAAGTGGAGCACCCAACCTAATCACCAACACGAAAATCCCACTCGGCGTATCCAATGTCGCTGAATGGCAGAAAGTATATCAGGCAGATGCAACCGTTGATTCCCAAGGACTATGGTTTGCTGCATCTGGATCGTATTTAAATGGTAAGCTTCGTACATTGATTGGCGTTCGCCGTGATTCAATTGAAACGCAGAGTGAATATTCAAGATTCACTCTCAGAGCGGTCGACAATACCAAAGAAGATTTGGGTGCTAATTTAGAAATCAAAAGCCAAAAGTACGATGAGACGATTTATTCACCTTCGATCGGTGGCTTATATTGGTTCACACAAAATCTAGCGATTTTCGGTAATTATTCTGAGTCAGTAATTTCGCCCAATGGATTCCAATTTGATGTATTTGGCGATATCACACCCCCTGAAACTGGAAAAGGTAAAGAAATTGGCTTTAAGATGAGCACTCCAGATAATGTGCTCAATGGGCAATTAACCGTCTTCAGTATTGATAAGAAAAATGAGCAAAGGCAGAACATTAGTTGGCCGATGTTAACATCATTGTATCCAGCGAAGAATGCAAATGGATCTATCCGGACCGAAGCTTACGACAATGGATATCTTCCTAGCGAAATCTATGATTTTTATTATTATGTGGATCGATTTGGAAATCCTCAAACAGCAAAAGTCGATGGAGAAGATGTTGAATTAATTAGAGCGGTCTTTAATCCAAAGGGCTTTCGTGTAGCCGATGAAGAGGTTCGCAGTGAAGGCTTAGAGTTAGACCTTTACTATAACCCGACACCAAATTTATCTTTATTTTTAGGCTATGCTTACTTAGAAACAACGGTTTTAAAATCAGCATTAGATGCTTTAGAGGGATTGCCCACGGCTGGAACATCGGATCATAATATCAACTTTACGTTGAAATATAATTTCAAGCAAGGTCGACTCAAAGGTACCTCTATTGGCATGAATCAGAAATATCGTTCGGCAGCATTGTTAAGCCATTATTTCACAGACCAAGATGGAGATAGCCAAGCAGATTATATCCCCGTAGCCGTCGATGATCCTCAATCTTCAGGCAGTGAGCAAATAATTCTTGAACCTACATTCAATACTCTCTGGCTGGAAGACCAATTAAAGACAGATATTTTTGTTAAATGGTCTGGAAAGCTTAAAAAGCATCATCCTTGGACCGTTCTACAATTAAATGTGAATAATATTTTCAATAGCAGAGACTTAATCAGTACAGGTCTAAATAATGCTCGTTACACGGAAGGTAGAAATATTGTCCTTTCAGCAGGATTCTATTTCTAAGTCTACTAAGCATAATCGCGTGAATTTATCAAAAGAAGCATCCTCTTAAAGAGGGTGCTTCTTTTTTGGGTAGCTCAAGGCCCAGTCTTGCAGGTCTCACATTGGTGACATTAAGAATAGCTCGGTCGGAAATATCTCGATTCAGAATGATTAGTCATAGCTCTCGATCAATTGATCGATTCACTGAGCTTAGTGACCTTTAATTAAAGTACTAAAAGCATCGATTCAATTTCTTCGATGGCCTTTGTGTATAGCTCTTTATGTGATTCATTTGGCTTAATCACTTCTGAACTATTACTGCAGAAACTTGCTTCTAATGACTCTAAAGAGTGATGTAAACAATGCTGGGCTGCTCGGATCGCACCACCAAGTGCAACCGAACCACTGACTTCAAGTCTTTGTACATCTGCTTGAAAGATGTCCGAAAGGATTTGAATAATGGCGGTGTTTTTTGAAGCACCTCCTGTGACATAAATGATTTCTGGCACCATTTGCATCCAATCAGTATGCACTTTCATATTCATAAATTGGCCTTCAATACAGGCACGAATTGCAAGCTTAGGACTACGCCAATTTTCGAAAATACTAGTGCCTTTGAGTACGGGGCCATTGCCATCATACAGTGGGCTGATCTCGGGGCTAAAGAAAGGTAGCATATAATTGCCATTGCATCCGGGAGGTGTTTCCGAAAGGGCATCTGTAAACTGATCCCATGAGTATTCATATTTATCTTTTACGTATTCACGAGCGAGTGAGCCATTTAAAAAGCATTGGAGAGACATCGATCCTCCACTGGGGTTCCCAAAAACATGACCGAATCCGTTAGGGTCTGATACTGTACTTGGCATAGCCGCAAAAAAAGTATCTGAAGTGCCTAAAGAAATAACTGTTTTACTAGGGGTACTTGCTGCAGTTCCAACAAGGCTACTTGGGTTATCTCCAGTGAATACCACTACGGAAACTTTCTCAGAAAAACCATATTTTTTGACAAAGTAATCTGAAATCTTTCCTACAATTGTCTCCCCTTGAACAATATCGGGTAGTTTATCTAAAAGATTTGGAGCCGTTGCATGAACTAAATCATCGTCCCAAGTATTCGATTTTAGATTCATCAAATTCATACCAGCACCATCGCCTGTATCGATAGGGGCGTCTTGCCCAGAAAAGATCGAACAAAGGAAAGAACTGACTAGATGA
>ERZ1048068.3387-NODE-3387-length-10518-cov-9.607092_pt1 | contig 10518 bp, 8 predicted proteins | sample MGYA00383098_ERZ1048068 | MGnify/ENA primary metagenome ERZ1048068 (study PRJEB29581, sample SAMEA5548368) | metagenome | biome: marine; feature: coastal; material: water | depth 1 m | study: Short-term variability in the microbial, nano- and picoplankton... | reverse complement strand
CTGCCGCCAGCGTTCAATCTGAGCCATGATCAAACTCTTCAGTTGAAGAATCTTTAACCTCTGCCGAAGCAAGAGGGGATGGTTACGCAGAAACTTGCTTTACCACCCAAATCTCAGCTCAGAAACAAAATCTAGAATCATTAATTCAATGAATCGATGAGTCACTTGTTGTTTCTGAATAGTTAGTGACAACTACTCCAACAAGTGCCCACACATCTGTCTTCATCTAATTGTTAAGTATCAAGTCGCCGCTAGGACTGACTTTTTGATAAGGGCTTCGCCTTACCGAGGTCGCGCATTATACGCACCGTTTGAAACCGCGCAAGTCTTTTTCGAAGAAAAAACCACTTTGATTTCATCCGGCTCAGATTGGATCATACCCCCCCCTGAGCGGAAGCGCGACTATACGCGTCACGCGCTGCAGCGCAACCCTTTTTAGCAACATATTTTAAAGTTTACGCTTTGCCATCTCGACTACCGATTAACGCTGCACACCTGCAGTGCGGTTAACTAGCGTCTGGCAGTGAAACGGCGCCTTAAAACAAGTGCCGCCCGCCAGCATAGCAAGCCTCCCAACAGCACCCCGTAGAGCACAGCGTCGCCGATGTCAGACCGCGATAGCCACAACACATGCAAAACCCCTAAGACGGCAACCCCATAAACCAGCTGGTGCAGCTGCCGCCAATGCTGACGCAGCCTACGCCGCATGCGGTCTGTCGAAGTCACCGCCAAAGGAATGAGCAACGCCCAACCCGCAAAACCTACCAGCACGTAGGGGCGCTCGATCAACTCCTCCAGCAATATCGCCAGGCTCCAGCCAACGTAAACCTGTGCAAACACTACCAGGTGAAGGGTGGCGTAAAAAAACATAAACAATCCCAGCATCCGCCGGTACCGAAACAAGGCAGGCCATCCCCATTGCGCCACAGGTCGAGCAGCTAGAACCAGTACAAGCAGGCGAATAGCCCACTCTCCGGTTTGATGCATTAACGCCTCTGCGGGGTCGGGCCCAAGAGTATTGCCGAGCACACCATAGACGATAAGCAGGAAAGGACTCAGCGCTAGAGCAAACACCAATGCCCACCAAAGCCGATCTGACCAAGGTAAACGGTACAGCGGAACACCCACTAGCCTAGCCTCTACTTAGTAATATTTGCTTAGGTCCATACCCGCGTACAGCCCAGCCACCTGCTCGGCATAACCATTGAAGAGCTGTGTCGGTACCCGGTTAGGCTTAAACAGCGACGACGGTAACCGCCTTTCGTAACGCTGGCTCCATCTGGGGTGGTCAACTTCGGGATTTACGTTACTGAAAAACCCATACTCATGAGCAGCCAGCTCCTGCCATGAGGTTTGCGGTTGTCGGTCGGTTAACTCAATTGACACTATCGACTTAATGCTTTTGAAGCCGTACTTCCAGGGCACAATGAGCCGTAGCGGAGCACCACTTTGGTTAGGCAACGTCTTTCCGTAGAGGCCCACGGTCATCAACGTTAAGGGGTGCATTGCCTCATCCAGTCTCAGGCCCTCTTTATAGGGCCAATCGATAACCGAGGTGAATGATCGCGTACCGCGCATTTCCTCAGGCCGGTAGAGCGTTTTAAAAGCAACATAGCGCGCGTCTGCCGTGGGCTCAAAACGCCGCAACAAATCTGCTAAGGGAAACCCAATCCAAGGCACGACCATGCTCCACGCCTCAACGCACCGAAACCGGTAGATTCGCTCTTCTAGATCAAAACCACCCAGAACATCTTCTAGGTTCAGCTTGCCCGGCTTGTTGACCAATCCAGATACCTCCACCGACCAGGGGTCAGTGGTCATAGTATGGGCGTGCTCAGCGGGATCTGATTTATCAGTCCCAAATTCGTAAAAGTTGTTGTAGCTAGTCGCGTCCTCGACCGGCGTCAGCGTCTCTTCTGTCGAACAGGCATCACACTTAGCTTGGCTGTAAGACAAAGGCTTTGCGGCAGGTGCTGCAGCAGCCTGAGTGGGCAAAGTATTCACCAGCGCCCCTGCAGCTGCTGCTTTCATCAAATTTCTGCGATCGAGCCAGACCGACTCTGGAGTTATTTCAGAGGAAGCAATCTGAGGCACATTAAGAATCTTGCGTGGCACGGGCTTCATCCTCCTTTTGGGCTCTCTGAACAACATTTTGACGCAGGTGCTGGATCGGCCCTGAAACAGCAAAGAGAAAAGAAAACACCCAGATAAACAACGGGGGGTCCAGAGCAATGAGGGCCAGCACGCCTACCATCAGGAAAATACGAACAAAAGGAACGCGGCCGTCCAGCTTGATGCTTTTAAAACTGAAATATGGAAATCTGGCAATCATAAGAAAACCTAGGCCCGCCAGCAGCACAGCGTGGAGCCAGGCCAGCGGCAGGATAGAAGCGGGCAACTCATGGGTCTGACCCAGCCAAACACTACCCGTCACGGCAGCCGCCGCCGCGGGACTGGGCAGCCCCACAAAATAACCCGCATCCACCGAATCTCGTTGCGTGTTGAAGCGAGCAAGCCTCAATGCCGCGCAGGCCGTGTACAGAAACGCAGCGACCCATCCCAGCTTCCCCGTATCCACTAATGCCCAATTGAACATGAGCAACGCAGGTGCAATACCAAATGAAATCATATCTGACAAACTGTCGTACTCAGCGCCAAAAGCACTGGTCGTGTGCGTCAGCCGTGCGACTCGACCATCGAGCCCATCAAAGATCATTGCCACCAAAATAGCGACGGACCCCGCATAGAAATCCCCCTGCATACCCGCTATTACTGAGTAAAAGCCGCAGAACAGGGCGCCGGTCGTGAACAAGTTGGGCAGTAGGAATACACCACGAGCAGGGGCCGCAGCCTCCGACCCGTGGGTTTCTTCGTAATCGCCTACCAGCGACGTTAGGGGCGCCTCAATCTGTTCGGCAGCGCGCTCAAAATTGTCGTCTTCTTTGTTGTCAGCGTCAGTAGTAGACATAGGACTCTTTCGTTGAAAATGCATCCATAGTTTAACAGTGCCAGATAATCTGCGGGAGATTTGCAAAAAAAGCCTCGACACAAAGGCCACAACAAGCTTTTTTTGATGTCAGGGGGTATACTCGGCGCCGATTTTTCAAAGCAGCACACCTTCAAAAACACCCTCAGGAGAACACGGTGAGCAATTATTTCAATACGCTACCCCTACGTATTCAGCTCGAAGAGCTTGGCAAATGCCGATTCATGGACCGCTCTGAATTCGCTGACGGTGTGGATGCCTTGCGCGGCAAGCAAATTGTTATTATCGGCTGTGGGGCGCAGGGCCTTAATCAAGGCCTTAACCTCAGAGACAGTGGGCTTGACGTAGCTTACGCACTGAGGCCCGAGGCGATTACTGAAAAACGGGCGTCATGGCAGCGGGCCACCGATAACGGCTTTAAGGTCGGCGATTACCAAGCACTGATCCCCACGGCAGACGTGGTGATGAACCTTACCCCCGATAAGCAGCACACACCTGTCGTCAATGCTGTCATGCCACTTATGAAAGAGGGGGCGTGCCTAGATTACGCCCACGGCTTTAACTTGGTCGAAGAAGGCATGCAAATCCGGAAAGATCTCACCGTGGTGATGATGTGCCCCAAATGCCCGGGAACTGAAGTCAGAGAAGAATACAAGCGGGGCTTCGGGGTTCCCACCCTGATTGCCGTGCACCGTGAAAACGACCCTCAAGGCAAAGGCATGGCCATTGCAAAGGCGCTTGCAGCGGGTACCGGTGCCCATAAGGCTGGCGTTCTCGAGTCCTCTCCCATTGCCGAAGTTAAGTCAGATCTAATGGGTGAACAAACGATATTGTGCGGCATGCTGCAGTCAGGATCGCTACTTTGCTTCGATCGAATGGTCGCACTAGGCACTGACCCGGGATATGCCGCCAAATTGGTACAATACGGCTGGGAAACTGTCACTGAAGGTCTCAAGCAGGGCGGCATTACCAACATGATGGACCGCCTGACAAACCCGGCGAAAATCAAAGCTTTCGAATTGTCTGAGAGCATGAAAGACATCCTTCGTCCACTTTTTGAGAAGCATCAAGACGACATTATCTCTGGTGTGTTCTCAAGCACCATGATGGCAGATTGGGCACAGGACGATGCCAACCTATTAAAGTGGCGCGCCGAAACCAATGAGACAGCCTTTGAAAAGCAGGCGCTCACTGAGGAAGACATCTCGGAACAGGAGTACTACGACAAGGGCATTTTGATGATTGCCATGGTCAAGGCCGGTGTAGAGCTGGCATTCGAGACTATGGTAGATGCCGGCATCATCGAAGAGTCGGCTTACTATGAGTCACTCCACGAGACACCGCTCATTGCTAATACGATTGCTCGAAAAAAGTTGTACGAAATGAATGTCGTGATATCTGACACCGCGGAATACGGCTGCTACCTTTTTGACCAAGCCGCCAGACCTTTGTTGGCTGAGTTTATGCAGTCCGTGGACAGCGATGTGATTGGCGGGGGCATGACGGGCGACAACGGCGTCGACAATAAAACGCTCATTGAGGTCAATGCTGAAATTCGCAACCACACGGTAGAGTTAGTGGGCGAGGAATTACGAGGTTACATGACGGAAATGAAATCCATCGCCTGAGTCGTTTCAAAGCACAAAAAAAAGGAGCCCGAGGGCTCCTTTTTTTATGCCCAATGTCATCGGGCGTATCACGCAAGCAAGTGCGACCTAAATCAAAGCAGCGGCGCTATCACGAGGCTGACAATTGCCATCACATTAATCAAAATGTTCATGGAGGGGCCAGAAGTGTCTTTGAAGGGGTCGCCCACTGTGTCGCCAACGACAACGGCGGAATGAGTATCGGAACCCTTGCCGCCAAGATTGCCCTTTTCAACAAACTTTTTGGCGTTATCCCAGGCTCCACCGGCATTCGCCATCATTAGTGCCATCAGAACGCAGCCCAACAAGCCCCCTGCCAACATGCCACCCAAAGATTCAGGGCCGAGACCGAAGCCCACGACCACAGGTGCAAGTACGGCAATCGCCCCTGGCAGAATCATTCGCTTCAGGGCCGCCGTCGTCGCAATGTCGACGCAGCGCTCGGTATCAGGATCAGCGGTGCCCTCGAGGAGACCGGGAATTTCTCTGAACTGCCGGCGAATCTCATTAATCATGTCAAAAGCCGCCTCGCCCACCGCTGTCATGGTAATTGAAGCAATAAGGAACGGTATCGAACCACCAATGAACATGCCTATCAGAACCTGAGGCTCAGACAATTCAAGGGTGAAGCCGGGATTGAGCACCGATACGGTGCTGACATAGGCCGCGATGATCGCAAGAGCAGCAAGCGCTGCGGCACCGATAGCAAAGCCTTTACCAATGGCCGCCGTGGTGTTGCCCACCTCATCAAGACCATCCGTGATTTTTCGGGTGTCCTCACCCATGCCTGACATCTCAGCGATGCCACCTGCGTTATCCGCGACAGGTCCGTATGCATCAATCGCCATAGTAATACCGACAGTAGAAAGCATACCCACCGCTGCGATGCCCACACCGTACAGCCCTGCGAGCTCGGTAGAAGCATAAATAATCGCGGCTAGAGCCAAAATGGGAACAACCACCGACTCCATGCCAACAGCAAGACCCGTGATCATGACCGTCGCGGGTCCGGTTTCCCCTGACTTCGCAATCTTGCGAACGGGGCTACCGCCTGTGTAGTACTCGGTAATCAGCCCGATAGCGACGCCACCGACAGCACCTGCAACAACCGCCCACCAAACCTTGGCTTCTAAGCCTAGAGATTGAACGAGAAACCATGCCATAGCGGCAAATACGACGGGAGCTGCCAGGGTACCGCTGCGCAGTGCATCTTCAGGCGCTGCAGAAGAACGGGCGCGTACCAGAATAATGCCGATAAACGAGGCCAGCAGACCCACCGTAGCTAAACCGAGCGGCAACATCATCAGTGAAGTTTGCTGGTCGGCGGCGACAGCCATCGTCGCGGCGATCGCAATACAAGCGATCATCGAACCACAATAGCTCTCAAAGATGTCCGATCCCATGCCGGCGATATCGCCCACGTTGTCGCCCACGTTATCCGCGATCACACCTGGGTTGCGAGGATCGTCCTCAGGAATGCCGGCTTCCACTTTACCCACCAGGTCGGCACCGACATCCGCACTTTTGGTGTAGATACCACCGCCAACGCGTGAAAACAGTGCCACAACCGAGGCACCCATGCCGAACCCATGAATCGAGTGGACCGACTCAACATCAGTTCCGAAGAAATAGAAGAGTCCGCCTAAGCCAATTAAGCCCAGTGACGCTACGCATAGCCCCATGATTGAGCCACCATAAAAGGCGATGTTTAGTGCCTTGGCTGGCCCATGATCATTGGCCGCCACTGCGGTTCTAACGTTGGCACGGGTCGCAGCATACATACCAAGGTAGCCAGCAGTTGCGGACGACACGGCGCCGACAACGAAGGCAATGGCGGTATCTTGTCCCAGTGGTGACAGGAATATGCCCGCGACTAGTACCGCAGCGAAAGCCGCTAGCATCTTGTATTCGCGATGCATGAAAACCATCGCACCGACGTGAATTTGGTCCGCGATACGCTTCACGTTATCGGGTCCGGCGTCATGCTTGGACATCACGTTATAGATGACAAAAGCTATGACTAGGCCCGCCAAACCAACTATCGGCGGCATAATTAGATCAAACGCCATAAGGTATTCCCCCAGTGATTATTTTATTTATCGCGGGGAGTCTATACGCTGGACCCCCGCCGCCGCAATGTAAGAAAGGACAGAGGCGTTATTAAAGGCGCTTTGATTAAGGTGCCAGGACCTTTTCCCCGCGTGCCATACCCGCGACACCTGAGCGCACCACCTCCATAATTTCAGCGTCGCCCAGCGCTGCAACAAAAGAATCCAGCTTTTCTGTAGGCCCCGTTAACTGAATGACATAAGTCTCTGGCCCCACATCTATGATCTGGCCGCGAAAAATATCGGTAGTCCGCTTAACTTCATCTCGCTGCGATCCGACGGCGCGGACCTTCACCAGTAGAAGATCTCGTTCAACGTGGGCACCCTCAGTCAGGTCAACGACTTTAACGACATCAATCAGCTTATTTAGCTGCTTGTTGATCTGCTCGATTTTTAGATCGTCCCCTGAGGTGGTCAGCGTTAGACGTGATAAGGAATGATCGTCAGTAGGTGCCACATTCAGCGATTCAATGTTGTAACCGCGCTGCGAAAAGAGTCCCACGACACGGGACAGGGCTCCCGCTTCATTTTCTAGTAATACAGATAGAATACGTCGCATGTTAGGTTCTCTCCGTCTTGCTGAGCCACATATCTTTCATCGCACCACTAGGTGCCACATGCATTGGGTAAACGTGTTCGTGGGGCTCAACGAAAACATCCAGAAACACCAGTCGATCTTTCAAGGCGAATGCCTCGCGCATCGCTGCTTCCAGGTCGTCGCGCTTCTCCACCTTCATGCCCACGTGGCCGAAAGATTCAGCAAGCTTCACGAAATCAGGCAGCGAAGCCGCGTAATGACTTTCTGAATAACGGCCTTCGTACTGCATGTCCTGCCACTGCTTGACCATGCCCAGATAATTATTGCGCAAACTGATTATTTTTATCGGCGTACCGTACTGCGCACAGGTAGACAGCTCTTGAATATTCATTTGAATACTTCCCTCACCCGTCACGCAGGCTACCTCTGCATCGGGCAGGGCCAACTTAATCCCCATGGCTGCAGGCAGACCAAAGCCCATGGTTCCCAGCCCGCCAGAATTGATCCAACGACGAGGCTTATCAAATTTATAATACTGCGCTGCAAACATTTGATGCTGCCCAACATCGGATGTTACGTATGCATCTCCCTCGGTCACCTCATAAAGGCATTTAATAACGTCCTGAGGCATCGCCAACTCACTTTCCCCGTAACGACGTCCGTGCCAAAGTCCGTGGGCCTCACGCCAACTTTCGATCTGCTGCCACCATTGGGCCAGTGCAGCGGGTTCGGGCATTTCGCGATCACTCCCTTGCAATTGGGCATCGATCTGACTCAGTAGCTCAGTCAAAACCGTCTTAACTGGACCCACGATTGGGATGTCGACGGGCACAATTTTGGCAATAGATGCAGGGTCTACATCAATATGAATAATCTTTGCGCCCGGACAAAACTTACCCACCGTATTAGTCACTCGATCATCAAATCGAGCGCCCACCGCCAAAATAACGTCGGAATGATGCATGGCCATGTTCGCTTCATAAAAACCATGCATTCCCAACATACCCAAAAACTGTCGATCAGAACCGGGGTAAGCACCTAACCCCATCAGGGTATTAGTGACCGGGTAATTCAGTTTTTGCGCCAGCGTAGTCAGCAGCTCACAGCCCTCTCCCTGAATCACCCCGCCACCTGCGTAGATCACAGGTCGCTTGGCCGACAACAATAATCTAGCGGCCTTGCGAATCTGGCCTGTGTGTCCTTTATTTGAAGGCTGATAAGAGCGCAGACTGACACTTTCGGGATAGTGGTAGTCAAACTTTTGTTCCGGATGGGTCAAATCCTTGGGGATATCAATCACTACCGGGCCCGGCCTTCCGGTAGTTGCGATGTAAAAGGCCTTCTTGATGATTGAGGGGATATCCTCAGTGCGTTTCACCATGAAACTGTGTTTGACGATGGGGCGCGACACCCCAACCATATCGGTTTCTTGAAACGCGTCCTCTCCGATTAAATGCGTCTGAACCTGTCCCGCCAACACGACCATGGGAATCGAATCCATGTAAGCTGTCGCTATGCCAGTGATCGCATTAGTCGCACCCGGGCCCGAAGTCACCAGGACAACGCCGGGTTTGCCGGTCGCACGCGCATAGCCATCCGCCGCATGGGTAGCTGCCTGTTCGTGACGTACTAGGATATGGGGCACCGCGTCGAGCTTAAAAATTGCATCATAAATATGCAGGGCTGCTCCGCCTGGATATCCGAAAACATACTCAACGCCTTCGTCTTCCAAAGCCCGGACGATCATTTCGCCGCCAGATAATTGTTCCATGTTTCGCTCCCACCGTTGGGGGTGTCATACACTGACGGGAGCTACAGGCTTACGCCTCTACCCCACCGCCGCTGCCTGTCGCACGAAACACTGGTCGGATCAATTCCTAGCCACCCAGCCAGAACAGCGATCACGAAACCCGTGTATCGGTCGGCCTGCGGGGTAGCGCAGTGTCGAGCCCGAAGTGCGCAAACGCACCAGACGGAACCCGCAAACAGCCCTCATAACTATCCCGTCATGGGGGTGGGCCAGCGGATGAGGGTACTCATCGTTAGCCGTTGCCGTTCGCGTGACGGGGAACATAGTGGAAAGGTGCCGCAAAAAAGTCAAGAAATGCTCAGCATTAACACCGTGTGATATTGCCGAAAAGCAAAGATCACAGTAGCTTGAGTGTCGTAGAGTTAATTTTGGGATCCGCTATGTCGACAGTCCTCAGCTGGGCAGCCACGCTCGCCACCGCATGCCTACTCTTCATGCTGGCACATCCCACAGAGGCTGCAGTGATGTATCGATGGAATGACAGCAATGGCAGGCCCGTGATTAGCGATCGACCACCGCCCCCAGGCACACCGCATACAACCCTCAACAGCGCCCAATACGGCCAAAGCGGTGCCAGACCTGATCAGATGCAGCAACCAACCTCAAACAAACAGCAAGCAGGCGTTAACAACGCTTCCAACCAAAGCACAAGCAATGACAACACTCCAGCGGCGTCTGTGCGTATCCAGAAAAATGCTGATCTTTGCAAACACGCTCAGGACAATATTTATACCTACGAGAATTTTTCGAGAATACGTACAGAGGACCCTGACGGTACCGTGCGATTTATGTCTTCAGAGGAAATTGAACGGAAGCTGAATGACGCTCGCCAAGTAGAGGACCGTCACTGCTAAGTTTCATGCTTACAAACGATCAATGTTTTCCACCCGGAAAGCCTCGTTGAGAACTTCGGCACCCAAGGGTTCAATCTTGACCGGATCAAAGCCTTTGCATCCAATGCAAACAGTGACCACATCATCTGTCAGCTCGCCAGCTCCACATCCAGTACCCTGACAACTACTGCCATTAGAATCTAGCCTCACCGTTACTATGATTGGCGGAATGGGTATCCCTTCACCAAACTCCTCACCGACATCATTTTTCGGCGTGAACAAGGGAATACGGTAGGCTTTTGACACCCCTAAATTGCTGCACATCCCACTATTTCCACCATTGGGCTGAAACGTGTTGAAAAATACTTGCCCGCCACCGATCGCCGACTGATTCACAACTTGCTCGCCACGATCCAACAGGTCGATATACCAACCGTCGTAATCGGTGATCGCGGCTCCCGGGGCCAACCCCAGCGCGGCGTTCAACAAGGAACCGCCATCCAAGTTTATGGTTGGGCGTGCCGCCAATTCAGTTTCGTTGCCTCCAACAGTGGGACGATCAATAAAGACATAAAAACGATTAGCGACCTGTTGCTT
>ERZ1048068.3386-NODE-3386-length-10519-cov-5.488914_pt1 | contig 10519 bp, 10 predicted proteins | sample MGYA00383098_ERZ1048068 | MGnify/ENA primary metagenome ERZ1048068 (study PRJEB29581, sample SAMEA5548368) | metagenome | biome: marine; feature: coastal; material: water | depth 1 m | study: Short-term variability in the microbial, nano- and picoplankton... | reverse complement strand
GAAGCATTAATTACAGTTGAAATGGTAGCTGATGTAACTCAGTGTCCTTTTGGAATTTTTTCGATTACTATCGAGAAAGAGAACGGAACTCCTGTGAATAATCCAGTCACATGTGATTATCTCGGAGAAACTCTTGTCGTAATGGTTACCGACTTGTTATCTGCAAATTCTGCTTGGGGTTATCTTCAAATAGAAGATACAGAGGCACCTGAGCTTTTGTGTGTGTCACCCGTAACAGGTGCAAATTGTTTTGATATACCGGACAGTGCTAGTGCATTAGGAATATCTGATAATTGTACACCAAGTGCTGAAATTGATTTACAGGTTTTAACGGAGACTATAGACCTTAACTCAGATTGTGTCAATCCAGATTTAGTTAAAACTATAACTAGAACTTATGTTGCGGTTGATAATTCAGGAAATGTATCTGAACAATGTGTAACAGTAATTGAAGTAAATACAATTGCAAGTACTAGTTCTGCTGGACTTGCTGATGAAGTTCCAGTTCTTCCAAATTATGTTGGAGTAAATGCTCTTGATTGTAGTAATCCAGATATTCCACAAGGTGAAATTCCACCAACATCATTAACTGGAGGTGTTCCAACATATAATGGTACTCCTTTATATCCAAATACACCTAATAGTTGTCTAGTAGTAACAAAGGATGATGAGCTATTATCTGCATCTGGACCAGGTCATCCTGTTACCAAGTATATGAGAACATGGAAAATTTATGAGTGGAGTATTTGTGGAAATTCTGATCCTATTAGAGTTTTAGTACAAATGATTGATGTTTCGGATCAGACAGGCCCGGTAATTACAGATGTACCTAATGACTTCTTCGCATCTACAAATAATTATGAGTGTAGTGGTTTGGTATTTATGCCATCAATCACTGCTGTTGATGATTGCGGCCAAGTAGAAAGTGTGACAGTAACTTATCCTGATGGACCGATTCTAGAAGCGAATGGTGGATTAATAGAATTACCTCTCGGAGTAAATGAAGTTATTTACACAGCTTATGACAATGCATATAACTCAACTTCTGTAACTGTTACAGTTACTGTTGAAGATCTAACACCTCCTGTATCAATTTGTAATCAGTTTACTACAGTTGGATTGACTAATGATGGTTTTGCACATGTACCCGCTTCAGTATTTGATGATGGTAGTTATGATGAGTGTGATCTAGAAAGAATGCTTGTAAGAAGAATGAGTCCAAATCCCGATTGTGGTGATTGTGGAGCTCCAGAGTTTAGTGATTTTACTTCATTAGGAAAATTTAACGGACACTACTACTATTTATCTGATAATCCTTTATCTGCAAGATCAGCTGAGAAGCATGCAGTGGCTATGGGTGGATATGGTGTGTCAATTGAGACTGAGGAAGAAGATGATTGGTTAGAAGCAGAATTGCCAGGAAATATAAATGTCTGGATAGGACTTAGTACAAATGGTGGTAATGATTACAGTTGGGCAAGTGGGTCTGATCTTGATTATACAAATTGGTTTGATGAAGCGAATAATGCATCACCTTATGTAGCAAAGTCTGCATCATTAAGTCCAGGTCAATCTCAATGGATAGCAGGTTCTTCTTTGACTAGTGCTGAATTTAGATATGTAATTGAAGTACCAGAAGAATGTTCATTTAGCGAGTACACGACATTTTGTTGTGATGATGTTTCCGACCTACCCTTCGGTGATTTCAGAATGGTAATTTTCAGAGTCATTGATGAAGCAGGAAATTATAACGAATGCATGGTTAATGTGGAAGTGCAAGATAAGTTAGGACCTGTAGTAATAGCTCCGGCTGATGTTACATTTAGTTGTGATGAGCAAATATCAGAGGAGGATTTGTTAGCTTATGAGGATGACTTACAAGTATTCGATAACTGTGGTTTTACTACAGAAGTTGTTATCGACACTACTAATCTTGCTAACTGTGATGTAGAATATACTATTACGTATACTGTTACAGATGATGGAAAAAGAACTTCTACTGATAGTCAAACAGTATTAAGTGATTATGATTACGATATCACTGCATCTGATTTCGATGTTTCAGCGATTGCTAATGTAGAATTTGCAGATGGATGTGAAATGCCTGATCCAGCTGATTATGGAACGGATGTTACTGGTACAGTAGGTTTCCCGTCTGGAGTTTGTAATCAATTATTAATGTCAATCGATGAAGATGTATATTATTTTGGGGAAGAGCAATCAGGTACATGCTTTAAAATAGTAAGAACATTTGAAATAATTAATTGGTGTGAAACTAATGTGTCTACTGGTTCACATGACATCTATACGTTTACACAAACGATTAAAGTGTCTAGTGATATATCACCAACTTTAGAATGTGAAGATAAGATAGTATTTGAGTCGCTAGATGATACTTGTCAGTCTGGAGAAGTATCTATAACACAGTCCGCACTTGATAATTGTGAGTCAGGAAATGCTATGAATTGGACATACAGTGTTGACGGTGGAGACTTAGTACCTGGAACTGGTACAGATGCTACTGTGGAAGGAACATTTGATGTAGGAAACCATGAGATCCAATGGACTTTCACTAATGCCTGTGGAAATTCTAGTACTTGCGTTCAAGAATTTGAAGTTATAAGTACGGTTGCACCTAGTGTGATCTGTTTTTCTTCTATAACAGTAGCTTTAGATGACGAAACTTCTGAAGTGGAACTGATGGCATCTCAATATGACAATGGTACAGATCATCCTTGTGATGATTATACTTATATGACTTCATTCTCTGCTGATTCTCTTACAGATAATGTTATGTTATTAAGTTGTGCTGATCCAGATACTCTAGATTTAAGTGTATACTACACTGCAGTCGATGGGAATGGAGTAGTTGTACTTGACAGTAATGGCGATTTTGTACAAGATTTTTGTATGGTTCAAGTTGTAGTTCAATGTAATGGTAGTACTGGTAATAAACCAGTAGTAGAAGGACATATATCTACAGCACAGTCAGATATGATAGATGATGTAAGAGTTGATCTATTAGGAGATGAAGTAATGTATGAAATGACTGATGACGGAGCGTACGCTTTTCCAGAAATGCCAAATGGAGGAGACTATGTTATTGACCCTGTTAAAACTGATGGTGTGAACAACGGTGTATCTACACTAGACTTAGTATTGATTCAGCGTCACATTATTGGATTAGGAGATCTAGAAGGTGTTTATAATTTAATTGCTGCGGATATCAATAATGATGACAAAATTTCATCAGTTGATATCGTTGATCTTAGAAAGGTAATACTTGGTGTAAAAGATACATTCACTAATAACGATTCATGGAGATTTGTAGATGCTAATCATCCATTTGTTGACCCAACAGATCCTTGGTTTACTGAAATTCCAGAGTCATACAATATCAATAACCTTAATGGAGATATGATAATAGACTTTACAGCGATTAAAGTTGGTGATGTAAACAATAGTGTAGAATTACCAAATGCTGTGTCTACAAGTACTGAAGTGAGATCTAATAGTATTTTAAGTATGGTTGCTGATATGACACAGACTGAAGATGGATCATTATCTACGATACCAGTAATTACTGAAGAGGCAATTGATCTAGCAGGATTACAAATGACAATTAATCTAGGTACTGATGTAATCTTTGCTTCCATAGATGCAGGAGCAATGGATATTACTGATGCTAATATAGGATTAAGGTATGCTGATAGAGGAATAATTACATTATCATGGGATAACACTAACGGTGTAGTTCTAAAAGCGGGTGATGTACTATTCAATGTAGTGGTAGAAGCTGCTACATATAACAAAAGTACTATTGCAGTGACTTCTGATATTACTAGAGCAGAAGCATTCAACATTGATAATGAAGTTATGAATGTGGAATTATCTGTGAGAGATAATGCTAATGAAGGTTTTGCATTAATGCAAAATACACCAAATCCATTTAACGAATTTACTGTGATATCATTCAACCTTCCTAAGGCTATGAATGCGACACTTACAGTATATGATGTAAATGGTAAAATACTGAAGACTATATCATCAACATATGATGAAGGAATTAATAACATTCGATTAAATGATTCTGAGCTTGGAGCGAGCGGAATATTATATTATCAACTACAAGCTGGAAATTTCACAGCAAATAGAAAGATGGTAGTATTTAACTAGTCAAGTTGAATTATGTAATTTAAGAATTACTGTTTTTGGGATGGGCCCTCTCTATCAATAGATAGAGGGGGTCTTTTTGTATAAATATAAGTTAGTTGAATTATGAATAGATATTTTTTTACGGTTATATCTGTTCAAAATGCTATCGCATTGTTTTTTTATTAGTGAGTCGAATTATCTGTCTATATACGCAGTTCTAGATAATGGTATTAGTATTTTTGTGTGACATATGGCTAGAATATTATCAATAGACTATGGTAGAAAGAGATGCGGTATTGCGGCTACTGATCCTTTGCAGATTATTGTGACAGCTATAGATACAATAGCTACACACAAACTATTTGATTATTTAGTACAGTATATGTCAGATGAAGAGGTAGAGAAGATAGTTTTTGGGAAACCAACTCATGCTGATGGAAATGAAACATTCTTGATGGAAGATATAAGATTGTTTACAAAGAAGCTTCTAAAAATAATTCCTGATTTAGAAACTGATTTTCAGGATGAGTCTTTTACTTCTATAGAAGCTAAGCATATAATAATGCTGAGTGGGGCTAAGAAAAAAAAGAGACAAGACAAGGCTTTAGTAGATAAAATAAGTGCAGTTATAATTTTACAGAAATATTTAAATCATATATAGAGAGATGGTATTACCAATATATGCATTCGGACATCCAGTACTCAAAAAAGTAGGAGAAGATATCAATGCTGATTACGATGGGCTAAGTGATCTACTAGATAACATGTGGGAAACAAGGTATCATGCTGATGGGGTAGGCCTAGCAGCTCCTCAAATAGGTAGAGCTATTAGGATTTTTCTAGTAGATACAGTACAAACCATGAAAGAAGGTGAAGAAGATAAGGGAATCAAAATAGCTTTTATCAATGCTCATATAGTAGATGAATCAGGAGAGCCTTGGTCTTACGAGGAGGGTTGTCTTAGTATTCCTAATATCCGTGGTGAAGTATCACGACCTGAATCTGTTACAATTACATGGGTAGACGAGAATTGGAAAGAGCAGAAAGAAACCTTCAAAGGTATCAATGCTAGAGTGATTCAACACGAGTATGATCATATAGAAGGCCATCTCTTTACAGAAAAACTCAAACCACTAAAGAAAAAATTGATCAGCCGTAAACTAGAGGCAATTAAGAAGGGGAATGTCAAAATACATTACAGGATGAAGTTCCCTAAATAGAGTTGAGAAACAAATTTTGGTATTACTTACGTCCAAAATCAGCTGGGATTTCTCCCCAAGATTTTGTTTCCCATTTTATGATAGGGTTTCTGTAGGTATTGGTTTTTAGCCATTTGATTCCACGATCTATGAGTTCAAACAGAATATCATTTTTCGCTGTTTTTTTGAGCATCGTTTTGACTTTCTTATTGCGTACCCAAGCCATAGCTGTCCTACTGTCAGTATATATTGTGGTAGTCGTGTCTTTTTTCTGTTTTAGCCATGCTAAACCATGTATAATTGCTAAGAACTCTCCTACATTATTAGTCCCTTGAGGAAAAGGACCTTGTTTGAAATGCTCAACTTGGGAATACGTATCGACCCCTCGGTATTCCATAATTCCAGGATTTCCACTACATGCAGCATCAACCGATATGCTATTTTTAATGATCACAGATTGATCCCATGAGGTCATCTTTTTTGAGGACTTAATCCCTGTTTTGTAATGTTCGCTGTAGTTGTCGCCATATGCGTTCTCTGCTTCAACTAATGATTTGAAGGATTTGTACTTGGCCCCAGGAAATCCCTTTATTTGTAATTGGCATTCTGTCCAGTTGTTGTAAATACCTGGATTATTCCCTTCCCAAACCACATAGAACTTTTTAGCTTTACCCATCCTTTTACTTATTATTCTAATATACATCAAATATAATATGATAATAGATACACATGCTCATGTCTACTTAGAAGATTTTGACGAAGATGCAAGTTTGATTATCGAGCGAGCAGCGACTGAAAATGTAGAACAGATACTATTGCCGAATATAGATATGAGTTCTGTCGATAGATTACTTGGTCTATGTGATAAACATCCTCAGATATATAAACCTATGATAGGTTTGCATCCATGCTATGTGAGAGAGGATTACAGTGATCAGTTAGCACAATTAAAAAAATATTTAGATCGAGAAGATATAGTGGCTGTAGGAGAAATCGGTATAGATTTGTATTGGGATAAGACTTTCGAAAAAGAACAAATACAAGCTTACAAGACTCAGATTGAATGGTCTAAAGAAAAGTCGTTGCCATTCGTTATTCACTCTAGAGAATCTTTAGATCTAACTATATCTATCGTAGAGAAAATGCAAGATGGCCATCTGAAAGGTGTATTTCATTGTTTCAATGGTACATCAGAGCAGGCTCAAAGAATCATGGATGTAGGTTTCTATATGGGAATAGGTGGAGTAGTGACATTCAAAAATGCAGGAGTAGATAAAACTGTCGCTAAGTTACCTATGGAATATTTAGTAGTAGAGACAGATGCTCCGTACCTCAGTCCTGTACCGTATCGAGGTTCTAGAAATGAACCATCATATGTTTCGAAAGTGGTTGATAAGATCGCAGAAGTAAAAGAAATGGATAGGGCTGAGGTGTGTAAATTAACTACCGAGAATGCTCGAAAATTATTCTCACTATAATGTAGATTGAAAATTATGTGCATTACAGATAAAATTACCACATTTGTCTTACAAATACGGAGAGTTGGCCGAGTGGTTTAAGGCGCTCGCCTGGAAAGCGTGTATACTCCAAAAGGGTATCAAGGGTTCGAATCCCTTACTCTCCGCAACAAATGTTTCTGATCAGTCGTCGTAATTGCCTAATTATATTGATGGTAGTTTTATATTAGAAACGTTAATGATGCTGCCTCTTAAAGGCAATGAATAGAAAGATCATTTCATTGAGCTCGCTCGCTCTAAAGATTTGATCTTTTTTCATTTTAATGTAATGCGAAATATTTTTCTGATATTACTACTCTTCAAAACGGTAGAATGACTGAAATACAAGATAGCAACATTTTTTGCCCTGATTGTATCATAAATTTAACTTAAGGTTAATATTAAATCATTCCAAAATACAATCTAGATTTATAATACATGATGAATTTTTATAATATATAAAATATTTAATAAACAAGTATTTATGTAGGTATTAAGGTAGATTTAGCTAAGTGTCAAGCAATAGCAAAATGTCGGCGTACAATTATGTTAAATTAAAAAAACATATCAGTGTGCTATACTTTATTAAAGTTTTCTAATTTTAGACCTATTTTAAACAATTTCGACCAATTAAATATAAATTATACAGATCATGCGAAAGTTATTAGTACTATTTGGAGCCATTATGTTTGCAGCGAGCGATGTCTCAGCACAAGGTGAAGGGTTTGGATTCCAGACTTTAAAGGAGAAATTTATTGAAGGCGACTGGTTCTTTATGAGCTTTGTACTTATATGTTTGATCTTAGGATTAGCATTCTGTATTGAGCGAATAATAACATTAAACATAGCAACTACTAACACAGATGCACTTCTCAGTAGAATCGACGAAAAATTAGCTGATGGAGATACAGAAGGAGCAAAAGAAGTATGTAGAGCGACACCTGGTCCAACAGCTAGTGTACTTTTAGAAGGATTAAATAACTCAGGTGGAGGACCAGAAGCTGTAGAGAAGGCAATCGTATCATACGGTTCTGTACAGATGGGACTTTTAGAGAAAGGTCTAGTATGGATTTCTCTATTCATTGCGATTGCACCGATGCTTGGTTTCATGGGTACGGTAATCGGTATGATTCAAGCATTTGATATGATTGAAGCGGTAGGGGATCTTTCTCCGGCGGTAGTTGCAGGTGGTATTAAGGTTGCCCTGCTTACTACAGTATTCGGTCTTATTACTGCGATTATTCTTCAAGTATTATATAATTACATAGTATCTAAGGTAGATGGTATCGTTAACAAGATGGAAGATGCGTCTATCGGTCTTGTAGAGATGATGAATAGAAACAATACTTTCGGAAGATCGTAAGTGCTAACCCTTAAATACAATTACAAATTATGTATAAGTTATTAACAAAATACGGTCAAACCGGAGCACTGTTACTAGGAATAGCTGTAACGGCCATATTCCTTATTACGGTGATGTCAGGACTTAGTTCTTCTGGGTATGATATGGGTACTGATCTAAACGCATTAGACGACGAGGCTAAAGCAGCAATAGGATTCTTTAATCCTGGACTATGGCTGACTATCATACTTGCAGTAATCGCAGTAGTGTTAGCCTTCGTGGTATTCGGTATTTGGGATCTTATTAAATATCCTAAATCTGCAATCAAATTCCTTATTGGGTTTGTAGTGCTATTAGTTATCTTTTTTGCACTCTATGCTTCAGCTAATCCAGAAGTTGTAGGATTTGAGGACAAGATGATGCAGAACGATATAACTGATGGTATAAGTAAATTTATTAGTGCAGGAATTTGGACTACTATTGGTCTACTGACAGTTGCATTCTTAGCGATGATTCTATCTGAAATTAGAAACGCATTTAAGTAATCCTAAAAACCTTACTCAAATGGGAAAAACAAATTCAAGAGATAGAATAAAAAATGAAATCAATGCAGGGTCTATGGCCGACATTGCTTTCTTACTACTTATTTTCTTTCTAGTAACTACTACGATCGCTGAAGATAGAGGTGTACTAGTAAAGTTGCCACCTTGGTCAAATGAGCCACCTGATACACAGAAGATGAATACACGAAACGTGTACTCAGTGTTGGTGAATGCAGATAATCAGTTGCTCGTAAGAGGAGAGCCTGTAGATATAGAGGATTTAAGAGAAAATACTAAGGTATTCATTATGAATCCACAGAGGCTAGATAATATGGCAGAGAAGCCTACAAAGGCAATCATCTCGCTAAAAAACGATAGAGGAACGGAATATACTACTTATCTACAAGTATACAATGAGCTTAAGGCAGCTTATAATGAGCTTAGAGATGAAGAGGCAGAGAAGACGCACGGAATAAAATTCGAGTTTTTAGACAGTGATCAGAGAAAGGCTATCAGAGCTAAGATTCCTTTAGTAATATCTGAAGCGGAGCCAACTAACTTCGGTGAAGAAAATTAATTTTCTGAGTTACTTAAAAATATAATAATGGCAAAGTTTAATAAAAAAAGAAGTAAAGCAGAACCGGAAGTATCGACGGCATCATTGCCTGATATTATTTTCATGTTACTTTTCTTCTTCATGGTAGTAACTGTACTAAGAGATAGTGAAAGAAAGGTAGATGTAGTTACTCCTAATGCAAGTGAGTTAACTAAGTTGGTGAAGAAATCTTTGGTTAACTATGTATATATCGGAAGACCCAAAGATGCTTATAAAACAACATATGGTACGAAGCCAAGAATTCAGTTAGGGGATAAGATTGCTGATTTATCTGACATACCACTTTTCTTAGAAAAACATAAGGCCAAGCTAGCAGAGAATGAGAAAGAACAAATTACCTCCTCCCTCAGAATAGACGGTTCGGTTACTATGGGAATTGTATCAGATGTTAAGTTAGCATTAAGGAAAGCTAATCAGTTGAAAATTAACTATTCTGCTAAGCCTCCAGTTAAATAGCATTAACAAATAGTAAAACAGTATTTGAAACAATATTAAAACTCTTTGCGATTCGTTCGCAAGGAGTTTTTTGTTTTAATAACTTCTTGATAATCATATTTTAAATTTCGAAGAGTATCTACAATATCATCTAATTGTTTAGCTTCCATTTAACGTTTCTGATACACGTTTTCATTTCAATTTTTGAATTGTGACAACCAAAATCACAAACATATTATACCCAAAACAGAGCAGTTAGGAATAAAGAGCTCTATTATAATTTAGCTCAATGTTCATCATAATCACTCACAACTACGCATAAAATTTCTTATCTTGAACCAAAGATAATATTGAGTATATGAAGGTGAAATTTTGTGTAGCTGCGAGATAAGTTGAAGTTAGCGCGCACTTAGTTATATTTGATATTGGATATACGATACTAGTAGATTTTGGTATGTTTTATGGTTCTGATAAGAATCTTTGAGAATGGCATAACACATGGCATTTGATCCGTACAAAGTAGATTTGTTGTTATTGTCACATGCACATATAGACCATACTGGTCGTGTATCTCAACTTGATAAGCACGGTGCTGTAGAGAATATTCATTGTTCAATATACAACTTGAGTTTTAGAAATAGTTTAAAAATTTTGGATTTGGAGATGTAATTATATCAGAAAAAGGACAAGAATTCGATTTGAAAAAGAGTTAAGTAGACGATATATCTAGATAT
>ERZ1048068.3379-NODE-3379-length-10533-cov-5.095629_pt1 | contig 10533 bp, 3 predicted proteins | sample MGYA00383098_ERZ1048068 | MGnify/ENA primary metagenome ERZ1048068 (study PRJEB29581, sample SAMEA5548368) | metagenome | biome: marine; feature: coastal; material: water | depth 1 m | study: Short-term variability in the microbial, nano- and picoplankton... | reverse complement strand
TGATCGTACCGATGAAGATTCTATTGTATACTACCCTTCTTTTAGTTTTGACAGAATCTTCCAATTAGGTACGGGTCAATATTCTTGGATATACCGTGAATGGGAGGAAGATTCTGATGGCAACAATATAATTGCAGATTCTGTATATGCCTCATCAAGCGATACTATCACAGAGCAAGGGTATAAAGTATATTATGATGTCTCAAAAGATTCTATAGCCGCAATATCTTCAAGTGGAGATACAACGTGGCATAAGGACGTTATTTCAGGCGCACCAGGTATTAGTTTCAGGTTCGGGATTAACAATAGAGTTAGATATGTATTTGATCCTGCACAAGTGGCAGTGCCTTTGCCGCCTGCAGTTCCGCCAGTACCCAACAGAGACTACAGGCCAAATATATGGCGAGTATGGTCCATGGGAGACAACTTTGCCCCGCAATGTACTACTGATAGTAGACCTTGGGTAAATCAAAATGTGGGTATCAATTGCAACTACCGTATAGATAGTGCACCGTGTCATTGGTACACTCCTTGGGACGAAATTTACAGAACATTCCAGGACGGAAGGAACTACACCCAGCCTTTCCGAGAAACACGTATTAATAAAAATCTAAAAGAATGTTATCAGGTAAATATTTATGCAGACGATAGCATGATAGTTGCTGGGGACACGATTTTAACTATCCCAATAGACTCATCTTACACATACAGAGGTGTACTCATACCTGCTGGAGTGAAATATGACGAAAATAGGTTAGGCAATTGGATAGTGAGGCGTCCTCCGTCCGCGTTCTACGGGACCAAGTTGTATTACGATACTGTCAGAGATTCCTTCATCACTGCCAATAATATTAATCAAGGCGACACACTCTACTGGAGTGCAGACTCCCTAGGCAGAAACAACCCTATTGCTGGTAATGGAACTACGAAATGGACAGTAACATATCACGAGATGGAATTTACCATTCCGGCTGGGGTGACAATTAGTTTGTTAAAATTAGAACCACCCGTAGGTGCTGCCCCCGGAGGAGCTGCCCCAGGCACCACTCAAACTCTTACTGGACCGCAAACAGTGACAATAAATGCAGATTGGCAATTTTGTGTTGCATCAGAAGATAGTCTCTTTACACGCATTACAGTAAAAGAAGACGGACCAGACACCACGTATGCTCAACCTTCTAGTTACGTAACCCAAGAAGTGATATTTGGTATCCTGACCCGTGTAGTAAAACAAGCAGTATTTATCGATTCTGCTGCACATAGAGAAAATTGGTTCTTAGATAATGCTACCTGTCACGTTGTCGAACTTTGGCAAAAAGATACGATCCATCCATTAAAGTGCGAATCTGAAGGCACAAAACAGTTGGCCCTTATACCGCCGAATGCTAGAGGCCTAGAGTTGGTTTCTGGTTTCCCATGTCCATTTGACGGTGTAAATCTCACATATGTTTTAGAATTTAGCATAGCAAATACAAAACCCGGTTGTACACAACAATGGTTTGCTGTCAACTTTGATACCTTTAGTTTTGACCCAACTTTAGACGCTTCGTGGAATGTGTATAACGGTGGGGGAGTATTTGGTCAAAAACCAAACATACCAATACCATTTGTACTGCCATATGACGATGTCGGCAATACAGGTACTACATTCTTCAGAGGATATACGCCAGGACAAATAGGGGACCCATATGCCCGTAACCCAATCGGTTCTTTCGGCCTTGGACTTATTGTTGGTAATGGTACTCCGATACCAGGCGATACAATCAATCCAGCAAGATGTTTAGATACGTTCTACTATCCGGATTTATTTAGAATCTTACCCTTGGATGCAGCGTTTGAGATTATATATCCCCTGCCTACTCCAGAAGGGAAATATTACATGTGCCCGGGAGATACTGCTTATTTTAAATTCAACTCTTCACTACAAGATAGTATCAAGAACATTCGATGGAATTGGGGTTACCCAGCCAACGGATTTGGACGTGGCCCACTTGTATCCTACTACTTCGAAGATTTTAAGTATTACCAACCTTACAGCGGACCTGTTTTAGGACGCAATGATGAAAATGTTGTCTACAATGGTGAAGATTGGCTTTACAACTATGTTGTGCGCACAAATACATATGCAGTGCGCAGAGAGGGCAAGACAGATGTATTCATAACAGATACTATAGAGACCCTAGTTACCTCCATCATCAAGGATTGGAAAGTAGTTGCAATAAAAACTAATGCAGAGCAAATTATTAAGGACTTGTTCGAACAACAATTAGGTCTTAACTACAGCGAAATTCCTGCAGACGAAGTTGCTTACTACTTAGGCCCATCTGGCACTACTTGTATAGACACTTCAGGCTTAAGTGAATTCTTTAGTTTTGGAATTCAAGTATATTCTGACAAAAATAAGGACTTTGGTGTGACGCGACAAGGTGACAGAATCTATCGACTGGATACAACTGTTATTCCAAATCTAAATATTGAAACCCAGCACATCTTGCACTTTAGGGATTCATCTGTCATCGGTTTTGACACCCTACTAATGGATACCTCCTTTAATGGAGTAAAAGATACCCTCACAGGTTTATACCGTCATATCTATAAATACACTGAACTCATAAGCAATGATGAGTGCAACCCAGATGTATTGGATACCGTATTGCTTTACGGAAACGGTCCAATGACTCCTGGACCTATCCTCAATAGCACTACAGGGTGTGACGCTCGGGCAGCAAAATTTCTAAACGTAGGCTTTACCAACCGATTTAGTTTGCAAAACGAAACATTGTGTAATGGTTTAGAAGTAGTTGTTGATGATTATATCCGTTACTACCAGTATGGTGAAGAAGATCCATTTACCTATCCAATAGCGGAAGACAAACAATATTGGAATGACCCAATTCGTTACGTGGCTAGTCCTCCTTTAGAGACGTTCCACGCAGACTGGGATGCCTCAACTATTTTATTTGACAGTACTAGATCACTACCATTGCGCTGGACGTACAACGCCCCCGGAGAGTATGAAATTACTGTAGTTGCGGAAGACAGCATCGGTTGTACGGACACTACTCGTCTTACAGCATTTATATCTAAGCTCAATCCTGACTTCACATTTGGCAATTCCATAGTGAATTGTGCCTCGATTGTATCATTCAAAGACAGTACCTGGTTTGTAGATCCATGTGCCGTCAAGGATACTTGCTCTAACGGTACCGATTTATCATGTGAAAAAATAACCTCTTGGCTATGGGACTTCGGAGATGACACCCGAAAAAGTATCCTTCAGAATCCAGTACACAACTTTACCTCAACCGGCAATTTTGAAATTACGCTTATTGTAACATCTGAACTAGGGTGTATAGATAGTATCAAGAAAACTATTTACATACCCGGACCACAACCAGAGTTTGGTTTTAGAAACGTCGTGGATAGAGAAAGAGACTCTGCTGTAATATGTTTGGGTGACACAATAGAGATAATAAACTTTGGAAAAGGAGATGTTAATACTCCAACTTTCCAAATGATTTGGGGAGACAACACAAATGAGACTCCAGGACAAATTGGTGACACATTCGGGCATGTTTACACTACTCCAGGCACCTACGAATTGTACATCATACAAGAAGACAGAGTGCCAGGTAGTGCCAATCGTTGCTCGCGTATCTTCCCAGATACTAGTGAAGATTTACTTGTAAAACGTAAGATTATAGTGATCGTATACCCAAGACCGGATGTAACAATTGCTGCAGATCCATTGATCGTATGCCCAGAAGAGCTAATTAATTTTACGGCTACACTCGATGATCGCTACACCAGAGCAGAGTGGCTATGGGGTAATGGGGATTCAACGTTAGACAACGATGATCCACTTACATTGACTAGGTCTTTTTCTTATTCACAGCCAGGCATTTACGACGTAATACTCGCTCCAGAATATGATGAATTACCTAGATGTTGGGATAGAGATACTGTAACCGTTGAAGTACAGACTGTTAATGCTAGCTTCGATATAGACAGCTCTGGCCGACCAGAATTCTGCTTCACAAACAAGTCTACAGGAGCCACTTCTTATAGTTGGACTTTTGAGGATGAGCCAGTACCAGGAGGAAGTACCGACGAAAATCCTTGCTACAACTGGGACGATAGAAAAGGTACTTGGGAAGTATGTCTCACGGTAACAAATGACAGAGGATGCGAGGACGACACATGTCAGTTGATACAAAATACGTTTTTTAGAAAACTAGTACCGTACAATGTATTTACTCCTGGAGACGACGTAAATAATAATACCTTTATAGTAGATGGTGAAAGCATAGCAGAGTACAACATTAAGATATTCAACCGTTGGGGAGAGAGAGTATTTGAGTCAGAAGATATTAATATATCTTGGAACGGTAAGGTAAACAATACAGGGATAGAATGCCCAAGTGGAACGTACTTTTACATTATTAACTATACATTCGAGTTTGGAGAAGAAAATGACAATAACGGACCAATCGAAGGCACCGTTGATCTAATTCGCTAATCCGAAACAAATAAAAAAACCCGCGACTAAGCTTTAGTTGCGGTTTTTTTATGCCTTAATTTAAGATACCTTTGCATTGCTTATAAAGAAAGACAGAGGGATTAGGCCCACAGAAGTCTTAGCAACCTGAGAGTCAACACTGACAACAAGGTGCTACATCCTATCACGACTGTAAATCGCGAACAGATAAGCCTCTCTGTACTCCTAATTCTGCTCACAAATTTTATCTATGTCTAGACAAATCGAAAATTATCTACGATTGAGTGGTTTGGAACCGATGGTCCAAACACCAAACATCAATTTTATTAATATAGGAGAACGCACCAACGTAACGGGGTCCAAAAAATTTGCACGCCTAATACTGAATAATCTTTATGACGAAGCACTAACCGTAGCTCGGCAACAAGTAGCAAACGGTGCTCAAGTGATTGATATTAATATGGATGAAGGAATGCTTGATGGTAAAGAAGCGATGGTAACATTTCTAAACCTGATTGCTGCTGAGCCAGACATAAGCCGTGTGCCCGTAATGATAGACTCCAGCAAGTGGGGAATAATTGAAGCTGGACTGAAAGCAATACAAGGTAAAGGCATTGTCAACTCCATTAGTCTAAAAGATGGAGAAGAAACTTTCAGACAGCGTGCAAGGAGCATAAAACGCTACGGAGCTGCTACAGTAGTCATGGCTTTCGATGAGAAAGGACAGGCAGACTCGTACCAAAAGAGAATTGATATTTGCAAACGGAGTTACGAAATACTCGTAAATGAAATAAATTTTCCTCCGCAAGACATCATTTTTGATCCGAATATACTGACAGTAGCAACCGGGATAGAAGAGCACAATAATTATGCGGTAGATTTCATAAAAGCTACACGCTGGATAAAAGAAAATCTACCCTTTGCCAAAGTAAGTGGAGGAGTCAGTAATATCTCCTTCTCTTTCCGAGGAAATAACGTAGTACGTGAAGCAATGCACTCCGCATTCCTTTACCACGCAATAAAGGCCGGACTAGATATGGGAATAGTAAACGCGGGAATGGTTGAAGTATACCAAGAGATACCTAAAAAACTGCTCACTGCCGTAGAAGACGTTTTGCTTAACAGACGATCAGACTCTACCGAAAGACTAGTAGAACTTGCCGAAACAGTAAAAGGAGATGGTAAAAAAATAGCAGTAGATCTTAGCTGGAGGGAACAATCGGTAGAAGAGCGTCTAAAGCACTCACTCATAAAAGGAATAACCGAATTCATAGACGAGGACACTGAGGAAGCTCGACTCAACTATGAAAAACCGTTGCATGTAATAGAAGGGCCACTAATGGCCGGCATGAATGTAGTAGGAGACCTTTTTGGAGCAGGTAAAATGTTTCTACCTCAAGTGGTAAAAAGTGCTCGAGTAATGAAGAAATCCGTTTCTCACCTGCAGCCTTACTTAGAAGCAGAAAAATCCGAAGGACAGACACAAGGAAAAGTACTCCTTGCCACTGTGAAAGGAGACGTACACGATATAGGCAAAAACATAGTAGGCGTAGTACTCGCTTGTAATAACTACGCTATAGTAGACCTAGGCGTAATGGTACCTGCAGCTAAAATACTAGACGAGGCAATAAAACATAATGTAGACGTAATCGGGCTAAGTGGTCTAATCACTCCTAGTTTGGACGAAATGGTAGATGTGGCAGCTGAAATGGAGAGACGTGGCATGAAGTATCCATTGCTAATAGGTGGAGCCACTACCAGCCGTGTACATACCGCAGTAAAAGTAGCCCCAAACTACTCCGGCCTCACTGTGCATGTGCTAGATGCTTCTCGCTCGGTGCCTGTAGCCGGTCAGCTTATTGGAGAACATACCCGTGGTAAGTTTGAAGCGGATACCAAAGCAGAGTATAAAGAATTGGCCAAACAGCACGCTGCACGCCAAGCAGATAAAAATATTCTACCCTTTGAGCAAGCACTGTCAAATAAGCCTAATTTTTATTGGGACAGCTACACGCCTCCTGCTCCCACTCACCATGAAAAAGTTAAAGTTTACGAAGACTTTGATTTAGAAATACTCAGAAAATATATAGACTGGACACCATTTTTTCAAACGTGGGAACTACGTGGCAGATACCCTAACATATTTGAAGATGAATATGTAGGCGAAGAAGCTAAAAAACTCTTTGCGGACGCTAAGGAATTGCTAGATGATATCATCACTCATAAAAAACTAAAAGCTAAAGCTGTGCTCGGAATATATGAAGCACACGAAGAGAACGGTGATATCGTACTGCCTACTGAGAACAAAAAATTTAACTTCTTACGCCAACAGCGAAAAATGGGCAATGGGATACCTAACTTGTCGCTTGCCGATTATATAGCGCCAAAACACACAGGTAAGAAAGACTACCTTGGAGCTTTCGCTGTAACTGCGGGAATAGGCATAAAAGATATGGTAGAGCAATATGAGGCAGATCACGATGACTACAATTCTATCATGGTAAAAGCTCTTGCAGATAGACTTGCAGAAGCGTTTGCAGAGTGTCTGCACCATGAAGTAAGAACTGACATCTGGGGCTACACTTCGGATGAGCAACTTACCAATGATGAGCTCATCCGAGAAAAATACCAAGGTATACGACCTGCTGCTGGCTATCCTGCAAGTCCTGATCATACCGAAAAAGCTACCTTATGGGAGCTAATGAACGTAGAAAAACATACCGGAATAAGCTTAACAGATAGTTTTGCGATGTATCCTGCCGCCTCTGTTTCTGGTCTGTATTTTTCACATCCAGAGAGTAAATATTTTGCCGTAGGCAAGATTAGTAATGACCAGGCAGAAAACTACGCAGAGCGCAAAAAAGCTGACCTAAAAGCGACCAAGAAATGGCTTGCTCCAAATTTATTTTAGCATACAAAGGAGCTCACGGCTGAAGCAAGTGTTCTACATCTTCTTAGGAAAGACATTAACTAAACCAAAAGTTTGCCTAACTAATCCTAATGTCAGACTTTTGAGCTTACCGCACAATGGTTTCCTTTTACTTCTGACAAAATTCTACTCTACACTGAGGATGGAAATAGCGTATACCAAAAACCTAAACACGAATACACAGCCATAATACGTAATGCCTATATAATAGAACATAACAACTTATACGATTTGTGGAATGTGCAAGGCAAAAAGGTATTGAGTTTAATACTAATTTTTTTGTGCTTAATCTATTAGTTTTCAAACAAGAATACATTCATCTTTGCAACTGCATAAGTATGAATATTGGTATAGTTTGTTATCCCACATTTGGTGGTAGTGGTGTAGTAGCCACAGAACTTGGAAAAGCACTTGCAGTTAAGGGCCACTCCGTTCATTTTATCTCATATGATCAACCGGTAAGATTAGGTATTTTTAATCAAAACTTATTTTACCACGAAGTAAGTTTTAACAACTATCCTCTTTTCAAGTTCGCGCCATACGAGATAGCCCTTACTAGTAAAATAGTAGACGTTACCAAAGTACACAAACTGGAGGTTCTCCACGTTCATTATGCAATACCGCACGCTGCTGCTGCTGTAACGGCAAAGCATATATTAGCAAGAGAAAATATAGACCTAAAAATAGTAACTACGCTACACGGTACTGATATCACTTTAGTAGGTAAAGATCAGAGTTATGAGCCTGTAGTAAGCTACTCGCTACATGAGAGCGATGTAGTAACCGCTGTGTCTGAAAGCCTAAAGAGAGACACATATAGAAACTTCAGTTACAATGGAGATATTCGTGTTATCCCTAATTTCATCGATTTTAATCGCTTCAATAAACAACCAAAGGACCATTTTAAGAGGGCAATAGCTCCCAATGACGAAAAGGTACTCGTACATACGTCTAACTTTAGAAAAGTAAAGAGAGTCCCAGATGTGCTTGCTGTTTTCAGAAAAGTGGTTGCTAAAATACCGGCTAAACTGCTGTTGATAGGTGATGGGCCAGAAAGAGCAGAAATAGAAGAGGAATGCAGAAATTGTGATATATGCTCTAACGTAACCTTCCTAGGCAAGCAAGAAGCTGTAGAAGAAATATTAAGTATAGCAGATTTGTTCCTCATACCCTCAGAAACAGAAAGTTTTGGGCTGGCTGCACTAGAAGCCATGGCATGTGAGGTGCCAGTAATAAGCACCAATACAGGCGGATTACCAGAGGTTAATATAGATGGTGTCACTGGATATATCAGTAACATTGGCGATACCGAAAAAATGAGTGCAGATGCCCTCGAAATTCTAAAGAACGAGAATCTTGCCCAATTTAAGAAACAGGCAAAGAAGCATGCGCTGAAATATCAGCTCAATAATATCCTTCCTTTGTACGAAAAACTTTACTGAAATCTACTCACTATGGGTTGATTTTCCTTGTAAATGCAGCATCTTTTTGTCTCTCTACTACTAGTTGGCACACTAAGCTTATACGCTCTAGAAATCCGTTTGATAGTGGGTGATCGTGGGGATACAACTGCGATCGGGAATCACACATGAAAAAAATATCTACCCTATGTACTAAGCTCAAAATACCGACTAACCCAAAAGCCAATATAGACTTACTTCTCTTTACCGTCGACTGGCGAGGCATACCATACTGCTATGGCGGCAATAGCAAGAAATGTACAGATTGCTGCGGTTTTACGAGTAATGCCTACACGCTAGTATATAAAAAAGTATACCCCGTGTATCTAGAGACATATTTGCCAATTCTAAGCCAATATGCAAATATTATCTCTATCAAGGGGACCTAGTATTCTTTGCTACAGCGGGAGGCTCACGCATTACACATGTGGGCATCCACCTATGGGACGGTTATTTTGCACATGCTTCGAATAGCCAAGGTGTAACCGTAAGTAATCTAAGGCAGGGATATTATATGAAAACCTTCACAAGTGGTGGTGCTTGGATAGAGTAATCTAGGTAATTTATTTGGGAGAACACACTCCGGTTATCGCTCTTACAATACCAATATTTTTAACTATTTCTCAATGGTAAACACTACATCAGATGTGGCATCTAATGTGAAGAATTGCGTCGGAATCTGTGTACTAAACTCACCTGAAAAAATTATTTGGGAAGATGAACTACTCACTATGGCTATGTCTTTTCCTTCATCGTCAGTGAGTGTTATTTCACCGTTACTCTCTGTCCACGTTCCACTACTCTCTTGCGTTGACACATCACTCTGCTGCTCTTGCTGCTGACCCCCAAGATCTGCATCTATGTTTGCAGTAAAAGATAAGCTAGTCATATAGATATTCGGATTTTCAGTAATAACTACTTCTCCAACTAATTTGCTGCCTGTCCCCGTAAAAGTTCCGATATCATTACCCATGATTCCTAGGATACCGTTGGTGAGGTCCACCTTAGTATAATCCCACTTACCCACAAACTCACTTACTACTGCTTCACCTGTTCCTCCACCAGAATTATTCCCTTCACCAGTATTTATTTCCACTTCCATTAATGGAAGTGGTGGTTTCTTACAGCTGTGTAAAACAGTTAAAAATGAACATAAAAATGATAGTAAAATTACTTTTTTCATAATAATAGTTGCAAGATACATAATTTATCTCACGCTTTCCAAATATCCCATGCCTTGTCTGCTTGCTTTTCAAGCATCTCCATTCCATTTTTTATCCTTGCGTTATTCGTTTTGGCCATGCCAAGAAATTTCGTTTCTTGCGGTGTATAGATTAAATCATAGCAGAGGTGCTTGTCCTCAATTGCATAGTAAGGAATAGCTACACAATCTTCTACACCAGGATACGTTCCCAGAGGTGTGGTATTGATAAGCAATCTATGTTCCTTTATTATTCTTGGAGTGATCTCATCGTAGGTGTAATCTCCGTTAAGCCCTCTAGAGACAACCTTGTACGATACATTCATTTGATTTAGGGCATACCGCACAGCCAAACTACTGCCACCAGTTCCAAAAACCAATGCATTGGCTTCATCCAAAGGCATCAGCCCCTTTAGGCTGTTGCTAAAGCCTATGTGATCTGTAT
>ERZ1048068.3376-NODE-3376-length-10539-cov-4.863506_pt1 | contig 10539 bp, 8 predicted proteins | sample MGYA00383098_ERZ1048068 | MGnify/ENA primary metagenome ERZ1048068 (study PRJEB29581, sample SAMEA5548368) | metagenome | biome: marine; feature: coastal; material: water | depth 1 m | study: Short-term variability in the microbial, nano- and picoplankton... | reverse complement strand
CGTGACGTCAATATTCTCGTCAGCGAGACCAATACAGGAAATGTCAATTTCGGGATGGGATTTAGCTCGGTGGATAACATTGTGGGCTTTGTGAACTTGGAGCAAACCAACTTTGATATCACAAACTGGGGTCGATTTACCGGGGCTGGACAACGATTTAGTGCCAGTTTGAGAGCGGGCGCCGAGCGTAAGGATTTTCGTATCTCGCTGGTCGAGCCATGGTTCATGGGGAAGAAGTTAAAATTGGGGGGCGAGCTTTATTATCGCGATCTTCTTTACCTGAGTGACGAATATGATCAGACAAATGCCGGAGCCTCGATCTGGTTGGGTAAGCAGGTCGGTCGGAGGGCGCGCATTGAGGGAAGGTATCGTTTTGAGAAGATTGAAATTGATGTTGAGAGCGATGTTCCTCTCGGTTCTGATTTCAACGAGGAAGAGGGGACCTACACCAAGAGTGCATTGTCGTTCAATTATATTTACGATAGCCGGGACAGTAACAAGTTACCGCGGAAGGGGGAAAAAATTGACGTAGGGGTCACGCTGGCCGGTGGTGTTCTCGGTGGTGATGTTGATACATACACTGTCACTGGAGCTGGAACAAAGCACTGGAATCTTTCGTGGGACACGATTCTCACCGCGCGGGGATCATTCTCGGTTGTTGACGAATATAGTGGAGACGGAACCGCTCCCATTTTCGAGCGCCAATTTCTTGGCGGATCCCGCGATCTGCGTGGATTTGAGTATCGCGATCTTGGTCCCCGGGATACGGTGACAAATGAAGTGATCGGTGGCGGAACCAGTGCCTTTGTCTCTCTGGAGTTGACCTTCCCGGTCACCGAGCGGGTTCGCGGTGCCGTCTTCTATGATACGGGATTTGTGAATGTTGATTCCTGGGATTTTGGTGGAGGGAATCTCGCCAGCGATGCCGGGCTTGGCCTGCGTATGGATCTTCCGATCGGCCCCCTCGCGGTGGATTACGCCATTCCTCTTTCGACTCCTGATGATGAAGCGGATAATGGGGGACAGTTTAACTTCTATTTGAATTACCAATTCTAGGAGCGCCGATTGCCTAAACTTTGTTGGAGCCCGCCTTCCTTTATTGGATGGTGGGTTTCTTTTTGTAGGCACTGCTGTGGTGGGAGGTGCACTTTAATCTCAACGTGATCTTGCTTCTTGTTGCAAAAGTGGAGGATGCGTCTCTCACTGGTGCAGATTTTTTCAAAGGTGCGGCTTATGAGATCAGTCCTGATAATTTGGTGCCTTCTGATGGCGTCGCGTTGTGAATGCGCGGGGTGAGATCAGTCTGCGAAGCGAGCCCGGCTGCAAGAATGTCCAACGATTGAAGTTGGGAGAAGAAGGAGTTGAGTTCAACAAGGGACGGTTGGATCTAGCGCGTTTCCGTTGGGATCCTGAGGTTAAGATAGGCGAGAGATTTTCCGGAGGAGGCTCATCCGGCTTCAGGTGAGCGGGGTGGCTTTGCGTAGCTTGGGGTCGGCGATGAGTTCGCGGATGCGCCAGAGTAGGATGCCTGTTCCGAGAGTAGAGATCGCTCCGCAGACAAGAAAGGCGCGATTGGCAGGCAGGTGCATGAGATGTTCACCAAGCATGACCGGAACCAATAGGGCTCCAATCGAACTGAAGACGAAGGAGAGAGCATTGGCCGTGCCGAGAAAGCGCCCCCGTTCGCGAGGAGGAGCGAGGCGCTGGAGGAGGGCCTGGAGAGGGACGATGTAGAAACCAGCAAAGAATCCGGCTCCTCCAATGAGGGCGGCGATGGTATTGAATTGGACGGGGACGAGGCCGATGAGAGAGAGGCAGATGGTCATACCAATCGCTCCCGCCGGGATGAGGCGTGGCTCAATATGTTTCCCTGAAATCAAGCCCGCAACGACGCTGCCTAGTCCAATGGAAATGGCAAGGACACCGATGAGCAGGTTGTTCTTTTCAGCTGAGATATTGAGTAAGTCTTCACCTGCGAAATCCGGAATGAGGAGGAGGGCAATCATCCCGATCAGATAGAAAAAAGACCAGGCAAGTGCGACGGTGAGGAGAGAGCTGTGCGACATTTCCTTGAGCGCGATCACGTAAGGACGGAAGGGGTTGAAGTCGATTTTCAGGTTGGTGTTGAAGCTCTTGAGTTTTGGTAGGAAGAGGGAGGGGATGAGTCCAATGAGCGCGATGACAACAAAGATAATTCCCGGGATCCACAGAACGGATGAGTCGATGCCGGCGTTTGGGTCGTCGCCGGGGAATCCGGTCGCGTAGGTTTGGTAGATGGTACCGGCAAAAAGGGATCCTCCGATGACTGCGAGGTTTGTGAACATGTTGATGGCGGCGTTTGCCTGGCTGAGATTGCCGTCTGTAACGAGTTCCGGGATCATACCGTATTTTGCGGGGCCGAAGAAGGCGCTTTGGATGGCGAGAAGGATCAAGGCTGCCAGTCCTGCCCAGAGGTTCCCTGCAAGGAATGCTCCAAGGGCAACCATGGCGATTCCGATCTCAACGATCTTTGCCGCGATGGTGATTTTTCGTTTGCTGATACGGTCGGCAAGTTGGCCCGCAATGCCCGAGAAGAGGATGAATGGAATGGTGAGGCACAGGGCGACATAGCCTTGACCTCCTTCCCCAAATTGGCTTTGCCAGATTCCACCGGAAGCAACAGCCAAAATGAGGATCTGTTTCAGGACACTGTCGTTGACCGCTCCAAAAAGTTGGGTGATGACAAGAGCCAAGAAGCTTTTGTTGAAGAGTCGTTCGCGTTTGGGCATATTCGGAGGGAGTAACGCAAGGTGGGGGCGGACAATGGCTGAAGGCCAGAACCAATTACCGGAGAGTGAAGCGGTAGTTGGGTAAGTGGTTTGGTTTAGCTTTCTGCGATCTGCTGTAACGCCTTGAGGTCAAGTTTTCCGGTCCCAAGGTAAGGGAGTTTTGCTACGGAGAGAAACTGCCGAGGCTTTGGTTTCCAGAGATTTGGGATCGGCGCATCGGCGATTTTTTTAAGGACTTCGTCGAGGAGTTCCTCGTTCGCGGTGTGAATGACGACGAGTCGTTCACCTTTCTTCTCATCAGGCAGGCCGGTAACAGCAAAGATCTGTTCGTTCTGATCGGCGAGTTCGTTGAGGGTCTCCTCGATATTGCCATGTGGCACCATTTCACCGCCAATTTTACTGAAGCGACTCAGTCTACCTTCGATCCATAAAAATCCCTCCTCGTCCTGGCGGACAATATCGCCGGTATCATACCAACCATTCTGGAGGACTTCGGCTGTTTTGTCCGGCATCCCAAGATAACCGAGCATCACATTGGGGCCTTTGACCTTCAGCAGGCCCGCTTCGCCGATCGGCAGTTCAATTCCGCTATCCGGGCTCACCACCTTGGCTTCCATGTCATGAAGCAGGCGTCCGACCGATCCCGCTTGGTTGTTGTCGAGTCCGTTCAATGCCACACCGGGTGAGCATTCGGTGCTGCCATACCCTTCCAGCGGCCGGCATTGGAATTTTTTTTCAAAGGCATCGGCCAGGTGGTTGGGAAGTTTTTCTGCACCAACGACGACGAGTCGAAGATTCTTGAGTTGTTCGGGGTGCAAGCCGCGCAGGTAAAACTGAAGAAAAGTGGGTGTGGCGATCATGATGGTGATCCCGTGTTTTTCGCTCAGTGGTCCAATGACCTTGGCTTCCATTGGGTTGAAATGGTAGGCGCACCCAAAGCTTGCGACGGCCGGACCGGCGATCGTTGCCATGAATCCGAAGGAGTGAAAGAAGGGAAGGACGCCCAGCATGCGGTCGGACTGAACGAGGGAGTAGACGTCGCTGACCTGTTCGATGTTACAGATCAGGTTGCGATGGCTCAGCATGACTCCTTTTGGTTGTCCCGTGCTTCCACTACTGAAGATGATCGTAGCAAGATCATCCGGGCCAGCCTTGGAGCCACCCAAGAGTTTCAGGAGACCGTACGCCGAGGTGCATTTTCCCAGGAATCCCGTCCGTAGTTTTTCCATCAGACTTGGTTTCTTGGGCAGATCCTCAAGCAGGTGCACCCGGACGGGGAGTTCGAGCTTGAGGCGTTTCATGAGTTTGCCTGACACGACGACATCAGTGATGCCACATTGTTCGATGCATGAAGTGATTCCCGCTTGTGACAAGGTGTAGTTGAGATTGACCGGAATTTTTCCCATCAGCAGAGCCGCCCAATTGAGAAGGGCTCCCCCGACCGAAGGTGGGACTAGAATGCCGACCTTCTCCTGATCGGACCAAATAGACCGCAGCCTTCCGGTGAGGAAAATACACTTCGCCAAAGCCTCCCCGAAGGTGACTTTTGCCCCGCTCGAATCGGCCATTGCCAATTGATCACTGAACCGTCGGCATGTTTGGATCAAAGTTCCCTGAAGGGTGTTGTCGCTCATCTCAAGATAGATTTAAACAACAACCAGGAACAAAGTGAAATTGATTTGAGGACAGGCGATATCGATTTAATCAATTTTTTGAAATCTGGCGGAGTGGCTTTCCGGCGGTGGTGTGCCATCCCGCGAATGTTCTCTTTGATTTCAGGTTTCTTTGAGGCGGGGAGTTGAAGAAACTTTCTAAGGCATTTTGACAAACTCGAGTCGAGATATGGGGGCTTGGTGAGGATTTGCCTTGGGATGATGGTCTAATGGTATTAGTGAGATGTTGTCATGAACGAAGAGGGAATCATTGCAGCTGGGAAGAAACTCGTGTTGAGCGCTGAGGCGCTTCGCAAATCCTATGGGGATGTGGTGGCTTTGGATCAGGTGTCCCTGGAGGTTGAGAGTGGCGAGATGGTAGTGCTTTGTGGTCCGAGTGGGTCGGGGAAGTCGACTTTGCTCTTTATGATTGCGGGGTTGCTTTCACCGGATGGTGGGGCGGTGGAACTGTCGGGGCTGGATCTTTACCATCTTTCAAGCAGTGGGCGAACCGGGCTTCGTAGCCGGGAGATTGGGATGGTATTTCAGGATGCCCGCTTACTTCCTTACTTGGAAATCGAGGCTAATATATTGGCGGGCGGCGGAACTGCCGAGCGGGCGAATGAATTAATCGAGGAGTTGGGACTGGGTGATCGCCGAAGCCATGTTCCCAAAAAACTGAGTGCCGGTGAGCAACAACGGGTTGGTTTGGCGCGGGCTTTGGTCACGAATCCGAAGCTCCTGCTGGCGGATGAACCGAGCGGGAATTTGGATCAAGGGAGCACGGAGTTGGTGCTGGCGGGATTGGAAAAATTTGTCGCGGAGGGAGGAGCTGCCTTGGTGGCAACCCACGATCCGGAGGTCATTAAGATGGCGGATCGGGTGCTCACTCTTGAGAAGGGAATTCTGCAAGGATGAGTTACGAGGAATTCTATACCTGGCAGGAGGATGTGCCGGGATTTGGAAAGGCGGCCCAGGAAAAGCTGAGGAATTGCACCGCTTTGGTGTCGCGGGTTGGTGGTCTGGGCGGGCCCTTGGCTTTCTCCCTGGCGGCAGCGGGAGTGGGGCGGATTATTTTGGCGCACGGCGGTGAATTGCGACCCGATGATTTGAATCGCCAGATCTTGATGACTCACGATGGGCTTGGAGAATTGCGCCATGAGCAAGCGGCGGAGACTTTGCGTCGCTTTAATCCTGATCTCGAGATTGAGTCGGTGGGCGAGAATATTTCGGAGGAGAATGCCGCGGACCTGGTAGGGAAGGCTGATTTGGTGTTCTCCTGTGCTCCATTGTTTGAAGAACGGCTCTTGATGAATCGCGAGGCGATGAGGCAGGGGAAGTTCTTCGTCGATGGAGCGATGTGTTCCATGGAAGGGCACGTCCTGGCGGTGCGACCCGGGGAATCAGCCTGTCTGGGCTGTCTCGTCAAAGAGCCACCAGCCTACTGGAAGCGCCGGTTTCCGGTGATCGGTGCGGTGTCGGCGATGGTGGCTCAGATTGCAGCGCTGGAGGGAATCAAATTGGTGACCGGTTTTGCAGAACCTGCGCTGGATCATTTGATTCATGTTGATACGATCGCGCTGCGGATGAAGAAGGTGAAGCTCTTGCGTGATCCTGACTGTCCTCACTGCAGTAATCCTGTTTCATGAAACGTCCGATTCTTGTTCTGGTATTTCTACTCGCCTTGCTCGGCGGGGCCTTGTGGTGGCTGGTAAATGATCAAAACGAGATCATGCCGGGCAAAGGAAGTTTGCTCGTTCATTGTGGCGCTGGAATGCGCAAGCCGATGAATGAAATTGCACGGCAATACGAAGAGGAGTTTGGGGTGAAGATTATTCTGCAATTTGGAGGTTCCGGAGCGCTGGAGAGTCAATTGGAAGTGGCTGGAGGAGATCTTTATCTGCCGGCGGATCAAAGTTATTTGGAATCGATTCGGAGTAAGGGACTACTGCGGGAATCGATGCCAGTGACGAGGCTCTCGGCAGGGATTGTCGTGCCGAAGGGAAATCCGAAAGGGATTGCCAGCTTGCAAGATCTCGGGCGTGAGGGGATGAAGGTTTCTCTCGGTGAGAAGTCGGCTTCGGTTGGAAAATATACCTGGAAAGTGCTGGCGCAAGAGAACCTGCTAGGAGTCATCGAACCAAATGTCATCGTGACGAAGCCCACCGTGAATATGATCGTGGAAGATGTTGCGATGGGTGCGGTGGATGCATCGATCGCCTGGGATGCGGTGGCTAGGAGTTTCCCGGAAGTGGAATGGATTCCGGTGCCCGAGTTTACCAAGCGATCGAAGTTGGCCGGGATCGGGGTGTTGACGGCTAGCAAGAATGTCACCCGGGCGCTTCACTTCGCGCGTTATGTCACTTCACGTGATCGTGGGCGGAAAGTGTTCGTTGAGATGGGCTTTGAGATTCCTGATGAGGGTGATGTCTGGGCTGATATTCCGAAGGTGACTTTGTTTTCCGGTTCGATGCTTCGGCCTGCCATTCAGGAAAAGGTTCGCGAGTTTGAAAAGCGGGAAGGTTGCCGGGTGAATACCGTCTTCGAAGGATGCGGAACACTGGTGGGAATGATGAAAGCGGGAAGCAAGCCGGCGGGGTATTTTTCCTGTGATGTGAAGTTTTTGGAAATGGTCGATGAGCGATTCTTTCCCGGCACGGTGATGACGGGGAATGAGATTGTGCTTTTAGTAAGGAAGGGGAACCCTAAGAACTTGTCGTCGCTTGACGACCTCTCGAAAGAGGGCGTGAAGTTGGGTGTGTGCGATGAGACCAAGAGCGCTTTAGGGCAGCTGACTCACCAATTGTTCACGAGAAGGAAGGTCAGTTTTGAGAATGTCACGGTGAAGGTGGCGAAAGGGGATGATTTGGTGTCTGCGATGCAGGCGCGCTCCTTGGATGCGGCTATGGTTTATCGCAGCAATGCTTTGGCGAGTCCTGTGACTTTAGAGGAATGTGAAATTGTCGAACTTAACGACGAGTTGGCTTTTGCGGAGCAGCCTTATGCGGTGGCGCGTAAGACCGGGCATCCGGAGTTGATGAAGCGTTTGGGAGAATTGCTCAGTAGCGGGGAATCTAAAAAAGACTTCGAGAGGCTGGGCTTTACTTGGAAGCTGGAGAGCACAAAGTGAGAACGGTGAAGGAAGCAGGAAAAAGCCCACGGCCTTGGCGGGTGAAGCCGGAGCTACCTTTCGTGCTCTTTTTGACCGTCGTTCTGGTTGCCTATGTCGGGATGTTGTTACTGATGGTTGGGGCGAATGTTCTGACGGTGACTTGGGGGGACCTGGGGAAGATTCTCAAAGATGACGATATTCTGCGATCGATTAAGCTCACGGTCGTCACCTGCACTGCAACTGCGATTCTTTCGGTCTTGGTTGCTGTCCCGCTGGCCTATCTCTTGTCGCGCTACCAATTTCGGGGGCGGGCATTTATTGATACGCTTCTTGATATTCCCATTCTGCTCCCGCCTTTGATTGTGGGCTTGAGTTTGCTGATTCTTTTTAATCGGGTGTCTCCCGCCACCTGTTGTTGGATGATGGCCGGAGGTCTCTTGTTGGCGGCTGTAGTTGGATTTGCATTGCGGGGGAAGGGAGGCGGGCTAGCTCTCGTTCCCGGGGCGTTGGTTGTTTTTGCCGTGATGTTTGGAATTGGAGCCGTGATGATGAGGGGATCGGGATCTCTGGAAGAGGTGAGCAGCGGAATGGGTTTTCCGATGACCTTTCACCCACTCGGAATTGTCCTGGCGCAGTTTCCAGTCGCGGCAGCATTTGCAGTGCGGACGATGCGAACGACTTTTGATCAAATTAGTCCGAGATACGAAGAGGTGGCGATGACCTTGGGATGTCATCGCGGGCAGGCATTTTCTCGTGTGGTTTTGCCTTTGGCTGTGAAAGGAATGGTAGCCGCAGGCACGATGGCCTGGGCGAGGGCGCTCGGAGAGTTTGGGCCGGTCTTAATTTTTGCTGGGGCGACCAAGGGCAGAACCGAGGTTCTGGCGACGTCTGTCTTCTTGGAAATCAATATCGGAAATCTTCCCGGCGCGGCTGCGATTTCATTGCTCATGATCGTAATCGCTGTGGTAACCTTGTTGCTGGTGCGATTCTTTGTTGGGAGAGGAGGGGCGATATGATGCTGGAGATTGATCGTCTCACGCTGAAGGCGGGGGAGTTTTTGTTGAAGGATTTTTCCTTGTCGATTGAGGAAGGAGAATGTGTCGCGCTAATGGGTCGAAGTGGCTGTGGCAAGACGACCGTGATGGAGGCGGTTTGTGGCTTGCGAGCTGAGGGCGTGTTGAGTGGGCGGATCTCTCTCGGTGGGGAAGAGATTACTCACCTGCCACCGGGAGCGCGGAAGATTGGTCTGGTGCCGCAGGATGTGGCGCTTTTTCCGACGCTGACGGTGAGAGAGCAATTGGAATTTGGTCCGAAGCTCCATCGCTGGGATCGAGATGAAATGAAGAGTCGGGTGGAAGGACTTGCTGCGGACCTTGGTCTATCCGATCTGATGGAGAGATTACCGAAAGGGCTTTCCGGAGGAGAGGCCCGAAGGGTGGCCTTGGGGCGGGCTCTGTCCTTGAGGCCGCGTTTGCTTTGTCTGGATGAAGCCCTGACCGGGTTGGATGAAGCCCGGCACGATGAGGCGCTTCAGCTTATTCGCGAAATGATCGATCGGGAAAAGGTGACGGCCTTGCACGTGACCCACTCAAGAAAAGAGGCGGAAGCCATTTCGGATCGGATTGTCGAGATGAGTTGATCGACTGTTGCCATCGTTATGGCGAGTGATTCTCTAATCGTGTCGCAGGATCGTGACGGGATCTTTGGTGAGGGCGTAGATGGTGGGGAGCCAGGCTGAGGCGGCGCTGGCCAGGGGGGTAAGGACCCAGGTGATGGGCGGGAAGGTGAAGGAGGACGCGATGGAAATGATGAAGGCGAGGAATGTTCCGATGAGGCCGAGGAGGGCGGCGCGGCCGAGGAGGAGAGCACCTATTTTGAAATGGCTGACACCGATTGCTCTGAGGGTTCCGATTTCGGGCAAGCGTTCGCGGACATTGGAGAAGGCGAGGTAGAGAAGGGCGAAGAAAGTCCCTCCGGCGATCAGGGGAGTGATGATTGAAGTGAAGCGGGCGCGTTCGGAGCGCGTGGCGTTGCGGTTATCGAGAATGGCTTGTTTCGAATCACGGGCACGGTCACCGGCTTTGTTTCGGGCTTCGGCGCGGACCATGGCTGAGGAGCCGAGTTCGATGATTTGGACGTCGGGGAGGATGGCTGAGATTTCGCTACGGATTTCGCCGAGGCGGTCGATGCTGGCGCAGTTGCATCCGAGGGCCAGGATGGCGTTGATTTGATTTTTTTGGTCGAAGATTTCCTGGGCCTCATCGAGGTGAATCCAGGCGGATCCGTCGTCGATAAAGTTCCGTGGCGTGTGGGTTTGGGCGACGAGGTAATCTTTTCCGTTGAGAGTGGCGGTGTCTCCTTTTTTGAGGCCGAGTGATTGGTGGAGATCGTGTCCCAGATTGATGGAGCCGGGGGCGAGGGGATCCATGATGGGCTTCTTTTTGCTCCGGTGCGAGATGGGGACTTGTCCCTCCACTCCGACGAGGAGGATGGAGCGGTTTTGTTCCTTCCACTGAATGCGGCGGGAGAGTTGAGGTAGGAGGTGGTTGACGGTGACGATCTTGCTCTCGGCAAGTTTGTGAACCGAGTCTTGGGACATGGTTTGTTCCGAGTATCCGCGTTCTTTGATTTGCCAGAGTTCTTCACCTTTGGGAAAAAGGAAGACATTAAAGCCGAGGCCTTTCATCGTTTTGCGAATGTCATCTTCGAGTTTTTTTAATTCGGCATTTGTTTTCTCTTCCAGTTCGACGAGTTGGGATTCGGTGTTGCTGTCGAATTCGGCGAGGCTGTCGGAGGAGGTTAGCCAGACGGTGACAGCAGCTGCGACGGCGAGGACGCCAAGGAAGAAGTGGATTTTCCGGTGTTTGATTTCCGCGATAAACATGGCGTTTAGTTTTTCTTCAAAATGAGGACTGTCCCAATAATCAAAATGACTCCGATACCGATGATCAGAATAATCGTAAATTTGACAGAGGGTGAGTTCAGGGCTGCTTTATCCTCCGGCCCA
>ERZ1048068.3374-NODE-3374-length-10543-cov-3.771930_pt1 | contig 10543 bp, 10 predicted proteins | sample MGYA00383098_ERZ1048068 | MGnify/ENA primary metagenome ERZ1048068 (study PRJEB29581, sample SAMEA5548368) | metagenome | biome: marine; feature: coastal; material: water | depth 1 m | study: Short-term variability in the microbial, nano- and picoplankton... | reverse complement strand
GAAGTGACGAAGACGGCTTAAACCGCATGGTCAACGACATCAACGGCAACGGCGGCAGTGCGTCAGGTTTTTTGTTGAACGCCATTGAAGACAACAGCATCGAAGAGCGCGTCGCTGCTGTCGAGGCGGACATTGGCCCCATCGATACCGTGGTCTTTAATCTGGGGGCTCAGATTGGTGATCGCCCACTTGCGGCGACCACTTATAAGGCCTTCGAAATGGGCTGGCGCTTGGCAACCTTCGGTCTATTCCGGACGGCGCATTCCGTTGTTCCTGCCATGGAATCCAGAGGTAAGGGCACGATTCTTGTAACCTCGGCTACCGCAGCTGTACGAGGCAATGCAGGTCAGCACAGTCATGCCGCTGCCATGGGTGGTCGCCGCATGTTGTGCCAGAGCTTAAATGCTCAGTTTTCTAAAAGCGGTATCCACGTGGCTCACATACTGGTTGATGGTGCCGTTGATGCGCCAGATACGTTAGGAAAAATGCTGGGCCCAGAGCGCTTTCAGGAACTGCGCGAAACCCGGGGGATGGAGCACGATGGCTTGATGCTGCCCGCTAAAATCGCCGAAACCTATTACCATATAGCCCAGCAGCATCGTTCGGTGTGGACTCACGAACTAGACCTCCGCGCCTACTCGGATATGCCATGGTGGAACCATTAGAAAAAGGTGGAACCATTAGGAAGAAGTAGGCCCCAGAAGAAATGCACCACACATACCGACAATGTCGGTCACATAGGTTGGGGCCAAGCCAAGTCGGCAAGGCTTAGTAAACTGAGAGAAACCCTTCTGCTACTGCGGGTCTAAGCGCATTAGGTAGCGAGGGGGAAAGCCGGTCAAAACCCGAAAGCCTAATGGTAAGGCATGATCTGCGTTGATCCGGTCATGCTCGGCGCCCTCCAACAGTACTGCTGTGTAGGGCGCCTTTACACCATTAAACGTTATCTCCACCCCGTCGTTGGCTAGCGCCGCTCGGTACCAAGCACGGGGCCAATGATTCGCTGCCACATAAAGCTCGCCGTTAGTCTCCAGTCGCGCAACCACACGATCTGACCCAACCCCGTCTGCGTCGAAGGTGGTTATCACCATGGTTTGGGCATCTGCGGGCTGATAGTAGCCCAGCAATGATTCGAACGTAACAACGACGCCCACATAAATCAGGCCAAGTATCAAAACCACCTTAATCAAACGCATGCTCTACCTCCCCAGCAGCAACGAAGCTTTTATCGACCTCAACTGCCGTCGGCCGAGATGCCAATTTAGTCAGGAGTACTGGGGGGCTGCAACCGCAAGGTGACTCTTTCGTCAGAAAAAACCTCGAGTAGCTAACATTACCTTGTGCTTAGACTAGGACTTCGTCAAAATCTGCGCGTCGGAGAGATGGCAGAGCGGTTGAATGCACTGGTCTTGAAAACCAGCAAGGTGTAACAGCCTTCCAGGGTTCGAATCCCTGTCTCTCCGCCAACCCACTACTCTTTCGCCCTAACCAACTGTCGCTGTAGCGACGATTCCAAAGCCTCGCAACCAGAGAGCTTGCGCTGGGCTATTCAGACTCATTGGTGATTAAGGTTGCCCTCGGCCTTAGAAGCCTAAAGGCACCGTTGGGGCGTGATTGTCTCATCTGCCCTCAACGGCATTACACTTTCTTCCTCTAACAGACCGACCGTTTATGACTGGCACATATTTGTCCGTATCGGATGCGCCAAAAACCGCCGCCGATGCGAATGCCTAGTGCGCATAAAGTGTTTTATTTCGCAGATGGAACGCTGCGCCATTTGTGTCGTTCAAGATCGAGTTTTCCCCGAATATGTTCTCTTTCTGCACGCCAAACTGCTTACGATTTATCGCCAGCGGCGCAAGTTCCTGCCCTTTCTTAACGGCTTGATCAAGCAGCATCTCGCCTGATGCGACTTCATTTACGACGCCAGCCTCCAGCGCGTGTACCCCACCCCAGCGCCGTGCTAACTGCACTGACTCATAAAACACATGGGCAGGCAGTTTATGGCGAAACAGCGATAACTCAGGTGCCGGAATGATCATTCCAAGCTGGATTTCGTTGGCACACAAGTAACCACGATCCTGCCTCATGATTCTGTAGTCATGGCATAGGGCAAACATAAATCCTGCGCCAAAGGCGTGACCGTTTACCGCTGCAACGGTGGGTACCGGCAACGTGATCATGCGGCTCATGAACTCCATGAAAAAGAACACGCTTGGATCACCAGCCTCAGGGTGCTCATCCGGCGCCCGACGCCAGTCAAGATCTAGGCCATTGGAGTAGAACTTTTCGCTTGCACCGGTTGTAACTAAAGCTGCGGCACCTGTGCTGGCCTCAACCTCATCTAAGGCTACGGTCAGTTCATCAACCAAGGTGGTATTCCAGCGGTTTTCTCCCGCATCCATAGTGAGAACAAAAACGTCACCGGTTTTCTCAAGACTTATGCCAGCCATAGGACTCTCCTGTTTCATTTGAACTGAATATGACCAGTCGAGCGCCTAAAAGAAAGCCAGCGCTAGTTAGGCAAGCTTGGCGGTATGGATGCCGCAAGCATGGAACCAAGCCGTTCACGATACGGACAAGCCACCGTCCACGGGTAAAACTGCGCCAGTGATATACTGGGCGAGATCCGAGGCAAGGAATAACGCGGCATTTGCAACGTCCCAAGCGGAGCCCATCTTGTTGCCAAGAGGCACCTGAGCATCTCGCTCCGCAACAATTTCATCTCGAGACTTCTTACCAACCTGGCCTTCCACGGCCATGGGAGTTTCCATCAGCCCAGGTAAAATGACGTTTGCGCGAATGCCATGCCGTGCATAGTTAGCCGCAATTTGTTGCGTGAACGCTATGACCCCGGCCTTGGTCGTCTTATAGCCAACCAGAGGATAGGGCTTCAATGCAGCTAGACTTGAAATATTGATGATCACTCCTCGGCCCGCCTCCCGCATGATAGGAAGCGCGTGCTTACTTGTGAGCACCATTCCGCGCAAATTAACATCCACCAAAAACGAGAAGTCTTCCGCTTCTATTTGCTCGATTCGTGCGTCACGGTGACCGGCTCCGGCAGCAACACCGACGTTGTTGTGAAGAATATCAAGGCCACCGAAAGTCGAACACGTGGTGCTCACAGCCTGCTGAATGGCCTCCTCACTAAGAACGTCGAGCTGCAGCGCTATGGCCTGCCCACCGCTATCAATGACTTGCTGCGCCGTCTCTTCTGCAGATTCAAGCTTGCGATCTGCCACCGCCACTTTCGCGCCAGCCTTGGCGAAGGCGATGGCTGTGGCGCGCCCATTACCTATGGTCGCACCCGGCGTTTGCCCCCCGCCGACAATCAGGGCCGTTCGTTGATCAAGGTTCATATTCTGATCCAATTTACTCGCTTCGAGAGGACACCACTGAGGCATCCATGTTCGTAGGCAGTGTAGATAACCGTGCCTCGTTCTCCTAATTGGCGTTTAAACACAAAATCAGATCGCTGCCTTGGCTCTCACTCGCAGCGGCACTCGATCCGATGCAGGTTTTGTATCGCGCTTACAACCTCCAAAACTTCTAGGTAACTCATCACCGAATCACATTTCTGAAGTTAGCGTATTCCTCTAAACTACCGCTTTATCATTTGAGGGAGATAGACAGTGCAGTTTGATGAAGTTGTTTTAGGGCGTCGGAGCATTCGCGGCTATAAACCTGATCCGGTACCAAAATCGCTGATCAAAGAGATTCTCGCCTTAGCCATGCGCTCGCCATCCTCCATGAATACACAGCCCTGGAATTTCACGGTTGTTTCTGGCGAAACGCTAAATCTGATTCGCCAAGGCAATACCGAGCGCAACCTCGCTGGCGTACCTCACTCGCGGGAATTTCGCATCGGGCAAGCATTTGCCGGTGAACATCGCGATCGTCAAGTAGGCGTTGCCAAACAGTTATTTGCGGCTATGGATATCGCCCGGGAGGATCAAGAAAAACGCCAAGATTGGGTGCTACGCGGTTTTCGCCAGTTCGATGCCCCAGTGTGCGTAATCATCACCTATGACGCTGTGCTGGCCGACAGCGACGACACGCCCTTTGACTGTGGCGCGGTAACCACAGCGCTGGTAAATGCGGCTTGGTCTCGTGGCCTTGGTGCGGTAATCAACAGTCAGGGCATCATGCAGTCCCCGGTGGTACGTGAGCATGCGAAGATCGCTGAAGATCAGGTCATTATGAAAGCCGTGGCGCTTGGCTGGCCAGACGATTCCTTCCCCGCCAATGCCGTAGTCTCTGAGCGAAAAAGCGTGGATGAAGCGGCTACCTTCCTAGGTTTCGAGGACTGATACGGTACCTATGGAGGCGGCGGTTGAATCACTGCCGCCTCCATCTTTTTGGGACCTAGCTACTTCACCCCAAACATTTTCCCCTGCCTCACCCTAGAAATGCCCTCGATCTACCTTCAACCTTGAAAGATGAAGGCAAAAATAAGGATCTCCATGCACAATTGGCAGGAAGGCAGCGTTAGATCCGGTGGCGTAGATGTCCACTACTACCGTGCAGGTGACAGGAACCAACCTGCATTGTTGTTATCCCATGGCTTTACCGACAATGGACTGTGTTGGTCTCGCACCGCTGAAGCCCTTGCAGCAGATTTTGACGTGGTCATGGTGGATGCGCGAAACCATGGCAGGTCCGGGGCTGGTCCTGCAGATATTCAATCCCTGGCCAACGACTTAGCGGCTGTGGTGATGGAGCTAGAATTGGGCCCCACTAACGCTCTGGGACACTCCGTTGGGGCGAACGTGGTAATGGCCCTCGCCGCCGACTACCCCCAGTTGGTTTCACGGCTTGTTTTGGAGGATCCGCCGTGGCGCTCCGCAACCAAAAATCAGACACCCTCGGACACGACCCCAAAAACGCCCCCTCAACCGGCTGCAACCCGTGATGCCGCCTTTCGCAAGCTAATCAGGAGGATGGCTCAGTTTAGCGATAAAGAAATGCTCCAGTACGGTCGCAAGCAACACCCCACATGGTCGGAAGAGGACTTTGCCCCTTGGGGACTCAGCAACCGCCAAGTATCTGCTGACGCCATGGCTAAGTTGGAGATGGGCAATTGGCAGTCCTTTGCCATGGGCGTTGCCTGTCCAAGTTTGCTGATATATGCCGATCCTTCCCGGGATGGCATCGTTACACCCGATATCGCCGACTTTGTACAAACGCTAAACCCTCACTTCACGGCAGCACAGGTAAGCAATGCCGGGCACAATATTCGGCGCGAGAATTTCACAGACTACATCGCCTTAGTGGCGGACTTTCTATGCGCCAGCTAGGGCCAGTGTTACTGCCGGAGCCTCACCAAGCATAGGCCTCTGGTGCCGCACCGCAGGGCGGGAAAATACGATCCAATGCGGCTAGGGTTTCTTGAGACAAGCCAAGGTCAGGGACTGTCAGGACATTTGTCAGCTGATCAGCGCTGCCCGGACCGATAATGGTAGCTGACACACTGGGTTGATGAAGCAACCATGCCAACGCAACATGACTGGGCAACTCACCAAGGTCGTTACACAGCGCTTGATACGCGCCAAGCTGCTCAGCACGATCTTGGCGGGCCTGTTGTACCGCCGAGGACTGCCGGCGTCCTTGAGCGCCATGATCTCCGGCAAGGACCCCACCAGCTAAAGGACTCCACGGGATCAAGCCAAGCCCATAGGCTTTGCAGGCAGGGATCACTTCCAGTTCAGCTCGACGCTCCAGCAAATTGTAAAGCCCCTGCTCTGCCACTAGACCTAAACGCTGTTGGTTCATGGCACGTTCATTGGCTTGGGCGATCCCCCAGCCCGGAAAATTACTCGATCCAACGTAGGTGATCTTGCCCTGCTGATAGAGGCGGTCCATAGCCTGCCAGATCTCGTCGATGGGCGTACTTCGATCAATATGATGCATCTGATAAAGATCAATGTGCTCCACCTGCAGACGCGTCGAGCTTGCCTCGCAGGCTTGCTGAATATGACGAGCAGACAGCCCTCGATCGTTTACATCATCGGACATCGGTTCATGGACCTTGGTGGCGATGATGGCGCTATGACGCCGGGAGGGATTTTGCGTCAGCCATTGACCAATGATGTTTTCTGTCGTCCCTACGCCGGCTTCGCCTCCGTATTGATCCGCGGTGTCGATGAAATTAATCCCAGCGTCCATGGCGCCCGATAGGATGTTGAAGGACTCTTCTGCTGTAGTCCTTGAGCCGAAATTCATGGTGCCCAAGCACAGGCTGCTGACTTTTAGGCCTGATCGACCTAGTTGACGGTACTGCATAGTGAATCTCGTATGGTTTGTTAGGGAGCGCTCAAGGTCGGTCCGACAACCAATTCGTCGCCGGAGTCAGCGACGCAAAAGCGGGCGAGTTTTTGCGCGTGTTCGGACAGTTTTTTATAGTCCTCATGGCTGATACCGGGAACTATCGGCTCACGAAACCATGGGGCATAAAACTCTAAATTAGGAATTGAACGAGTAGCGTCTGAAAGATTTGGCGTTCCACCATGCCAAGCCCTGACATCTCGAATCATAATGCTGCCCGCCGGTGCCGGACACACGGTGCTCAATCGCATCCATTCCGGCTCTTCCGCCAGCGTTGGTATCGGCTCTCGAGAATGTTGTGTACCCGGTATCTGTCGGGTTGGACCATTAAGGGCTGTGAGCTCTTGCGGCAGGAAATTCACGCAGACGTATGGGCAGGGTAGATCTCTGATGGTGAGATTATTGGTGGGATCAATAAACGCACTAAATGGTGTTTTTTCTGCACTAACATAGTCGCGAATGTCTGAGTGAAGAGGCTGATAATGAACCGCCCCGGGCAAGCAAAAATCGCCGCTGGCTGAGCGCAGGGCGTAGTCTGCGGACCCGAATATGGCGCTTACAAGCTGATCTACCGACGGCAAGTCCAGCAGCATTTGCCACTCGGGTCTGTGCAGTTGACTGCGAGTTAGACTGGAACCACCGAAGGAATAACGATGGGTTCCTCTGTTGCCCTTATTGTCGGCATCCAAGGCAACAATTTCCGACACCACTTCGTCGCAACCCGCTGCCAAGAAGTTGGTTTGCTCCTCAGACAGAACGTCGGCAACAACAACAAAACCATCCCGGCGGAACAAGGTTACGGCCCGATCAACATCCTTGGGACTCAAAACCTCTAGACCCTTGATGCCATTGTTCCGCTGCAGGTGACCTCGCAACGCCTGAACAGAAGGATCGCCTTTCGGTTTGGTCGCCCATCCTTTCGGTTGCACGCGGTCGTTCATAACTCTCTCTATGTCAGAAACCCGGGCGATTCGAGCAGGTATTGGGCAACAGATCAAATACTGGTTCTTTCAGGCCGTGGCTGCGGGAGATCATAGCCCCGCTAGCAAGCAAGCGCCGGTAAACGGACTACCAGTCATGAATTACCTGCGCCTGCTTTGAAGCGTCTTCCTCTGGCTTCAGCGAGTCTAAACGCCGCGCTGGTCTCTGCTTGTACCTCGTCGCGCTGTCTTTGTCGTAGCTCTTCGTATTCCTTAACCCACCATCGCCGGGTAACCTGAGGAAAGGTACCCATCCGATTCACGCTGGCGTTAGCCCCTCGATCGCGCCCGGCCTGGTAGCCAGCAGCCCCAAGGGTGGCAGCCTCGCACTTACCGAATGGCACAAGGTCGCCGTCCATTTTGGGGAGCAAAAAATAAGGCATGGAAACGCGGGTTTCGCCCGCAGGAATCAAGGTCGTATTGACACGGTGCAAGGTGGCCGAATAACGCCCTTCACTGAGGTGCATCAACGTACCCCCGGTGTTTACGATAACTGAGCCAGGAATCACCGGTACATCATAATTCCCCGGTGCTGTTCTGCAGGTGACCGGAGCGTCGATCCACTGCCCCTCTCCCGCAACCACCTGCAATCCAGGCCGATCGTTAATTAACAATGCAATAAAGGGTGGGCCATCGATGTGAGCCCCTACGTTATCGCTATCGAACTTTTGGTAAGCCGCCCGCACAGAAGCCCGATCTTCTTCCGCAAAGGCTTCCAGTCCGTAATTGTGGTTCAGACTGGCGGCTAAATCTGGATCGTCAAAGCGGAAGTACTCGCGAAAGGCCTCGGGGTTCTCTCCTAGCGACTCCACAATGGCCTCGCCAAGTTCGTGGGTAAGCCGATGATAAATACCGTTTAGCTCCTCAACCAAGGGTTTAAACGCCGGAAGCGGACCCTCATCTGGCCAGGTGTTCGGCCCCCGAAATAACCGCTTGTGAATGGGGTGGGATACGTCGTCATGTGCACACAATGGTTTTTGTTCAAACCCGTACTGGAAGGCTTCGATTACTTGCCCATGTCCACGATCAGCAGGCGTAGGCAGGCTGTAGCCTCTAAAATACGGCGAGTTCGAAATATGAGCGCTTTTCTTGAGTCCCATAGGCGAATCGAAAAACGCCCTGACTTCACGAAAAGCGCGTTGCTGGAACGCGTCGCCCAGTCCAGGAGCATTCGTTAGCACCATAAAACCAAATTCAGACAGGGCGTAGGACAGGTCTTCAAAGAACTTGGGGGGATTTGCTTTTCGATCCAGCCAATCCACTGTTGGAAGCGCAAGTTTTTCAGGGTTCATTATTGTGGTCCTCAAAATCTCATACACAGACGGTAAAACGTTTCATCGAAGCAGGGCCTACCGGCAAATCACGTGGTGCCTAGACCAACCTGAAATCAAAACCGCAGATCGTCAAAGTTCGGCCCGCGTGATCACGGTTTGAAACCGTCAGTGAAGCCGAAGCGAGTCCATCCCCCCGCCCGTTGGAATCGGCAATAAATTGAATCGAAGCATCATCCAATTCGATGACACCATTGGCAGCAGGAACGCCAATGGCATCCGCCCATCGCTGAGCCATGGCATCAGGATTTTTGGCTTGTATATCAATGCTGACGATGTTGGTAACTACGCTATCAAGAGAGTGGTAGGCCCAGTCTGGTCCTGCCCACAGCCAGCTTTCAGGAGGATCTGCCTGATCCACCGATAGAATTGCGCCGCCCACATCCTTGGGATGCAAATGTATGCCGCGAATCATCGCCCCTCCGACCTCCAAAGAACCGTCGTGCACCAAGCGGATGCCCGCCTCTTCGATACGGGTCTTATGATGAGAAAGGTCATCGGTTTGCAGCAAGACCATGTAACCGCCATCGCCACCTCGTCGGTCAAGAAATCGCCCCGCCGTGGTTTCTGCTTGTTTAGGCGCAACAACCTCTAAAAGCTGATCACCGATGGCATACAAACCATGCCTTAACCCAAATTGAGACAACCCGGGATCTCGATAGCAAACCTCTAAGCCAAGTTCGCTACAAATCGCCCTTTCTATGGCACGCAGATCGGAAGTCACTAGGGCTATTTGTCTCAGTCGCATCATGATCAAGATCTCTTGGATTCGAAAAGGGTTGCAAAAGTGTAGCCAAACGGATTTTGCTTTACGAGTTGCAAAGATCGGGTTCCGACAAGTGCAGTCCCCCACAATCTATGTCGTTCTGATCCTGTCTGCTAGCGCAAGACGCCCCAAAAACGTGCCTAGACCCTGCGAACCGCAAGAATGCGCCGCTTATTGGTGCACCCTCGGCTCTTTGAACACAGTCCGAAATCAGGAAACCCCGAATAGGACGGGATACACCGAGCTTTTCCTTTTCTTTGGCTTTTTGGCACGAAACTAGCATTACCCTTAGTGCGGTGCCGGGTGTTAGATCTCTCCTCCTCCCCTCGAAACCTCGACCATCCGGTACCGCGCCAATATTTGCTCAGGCTCCTTCCCTTTGGCGTGTCACGCCGGGATTAGGGAGCGCGAACTCCGGTGGTCACACGGGCCCGGGCCGAAAATCGCTAGGGCGACTCGCGCATCAAGCCTCCGATCATCATCTCCACCAAGTCCTCGATGCGCTGGGAATACTCGTCCATGGTGACGCAGCCACGTTTACAGCCAGCGGCAGACAGGTTGAGTACTATGGCTACTCGATCAGCAGTAAAATCACGGTCAGACAGATCAAGCTCACCGGAAGACGCGGCTAAGTCGATACACAGCTTCAATTGGTCTTTGAATCTCCTGCTGTAGTCGATAACGACGTCGCCACAAAGCCTGCAGTACTCGTCCTCGAGTTCTGCACCCTGAGCTGAGTTCAACACTAGGGTCAAAAAACGCCCATGGCGCGCATATAGGGCGCCGGCTAAACGCGTTACCAGATCCCCCTGCTCGCGGTTCTGCAAAATACCGCTTGCCTTACTTAAAGCGCCCTCGTGAACATCAACGGAAACGCAGCGAAAAATCTCGTCCTTGTTTTTAAAGTAGGAGTAGACGGAAGCACGCGAGATTCCTGCCCGTTCGGCAATATCCTGCATAGAGGTCTTGCGCAATCCGAATTGAGCAAACTGAATTAAGCCGGCGTCGAGAATTAGCTGGCGCTTGGCGCTGTCCTGCAAAGGCTTAGCTCCTAGTTAAGTGGCATGAGACCGACCGGCCTTTCAAATTGACAAAACATGTTTATTTTGTCAATTTTCGAATCGTGCACGGTAACGATG
>ERZ1048068.3368-NODE-3368-length-10555-cov-3.949810_pt1 | contig 10555 bp, 8 predicted proteins | sample MGYA00383098_ERZ1048068 | MGnify/ENA primary metagenome ERZ1048068 (study PRJEB29581, sample SAMEA5548368) | metagenome | biome: marine; feature: coastal; material: water | depth 1 m | study: Short-term variability in the microbial, nano- and picoplankton... | reverse complement strand
AAATAATAAACATACTATCACCAAATATAATTTTAGAAGATAAGAAAAATAGATTGGTATAAAAATATATTGAATTAACAATAAAAAGCGTTGAGCTTGCTTATAAATGGAGGCAGTTTTTATGTCATTACCAGAATATTCTAAATATATTATTATTGGCGCTGGTATCCACGGTTTATCAACAGCTTATCACTTAGCAAAAACGTTAAAGGACACAGGTAAAGGTGATGGTAATGATATCATTGTCATAGATAAGGATACCATTGCGTCAGGTGCATCAGGGATTGCTTGCGGAGTTGTTCGTAATAATTATTACCAACCCGCAATGCGGGAATTAATGGCGCATTCGGTTGATGTTTGGGAGTCGGATCCTGAAGCTTATTCCTACCACCCTGTTGGCTATATGCAAATCTCTTGTGAGGCTATGCACGAAGATGTGAGTAGAATTTTTAAAGAGCAAAAAGCTATCAATTATGACAGTGTATTCATCGAAGGCGAAGTAGCTTGTAAAGACTATATGAAAAATATTTATAGTGATTGGCAGGCTGAAAATATTACCTCCGTGCTCCATGAAAAACGAGGGGGTTATGCAAATAACTCTAAGTCTATGGATGGGCTCGCGAGGAAAGCTCAGTCTGAGGGTGTGCGCATTATTTCAGGGGTAAAGGTCATGGGATTCCATCGCGTGCACGGAGCGTCCTCTGCTATTAGATCTGTGGAAACAAATAAAGGAGATATATCCTGCGATTATGTTGTAATCGGGGCCGGGCCTTGGGTTAGAGATTTTTGGAATATGTTAGAACTTCCTAAATTCGTCGATATTAAGGGTATCGATGGCTCCATTCATAAAGACATCGGTATGTGGACATTCTGGCAGCTTGAAGAAGGTGTCCTTAATGTTGACCCTAATATGTTTAAAACAAATGATGGGTGTCAGCCTCCCGTTATGCATGTTGATACAGATGCAGTTCTAAAGTCCACTGTTGACGATTCAATCATTACTGAGGAAGGGAACATTTGGGGCCTTTATTATAAGCCTGATTTCCATTTTGGAGGTGTTCAGGGAGGAGCAATGCCTTATCCTATAAAAACCCCTGCTGACGAACTTCAGCTTGATCCTTATGGCCCCGCGTCACCCGAATGGATTTCTTCTCCTAAGTTTGCGCATATGTGGGTTTCTGCACTAGCCCACTGCCACAAACGTTTTGAAGGCATGATGGATAAATATCATAAAGAACCATCAGGAGGTGTTGGCTGCTTTACTCCAGATAGCTTCCCTGTTTTTGATGAATTTTTTGAAAATTGTTATATTATTGCAGATAGTAATCATGGGTATAAAATGCTTGGCGTTGGGAAGTTAGTGGCAGAACATATTATAGGCAACCCGTCAGAACTGTTGAAGCCTTTCCGTTTTGGTCGCTATTCTGAAGGAGAATTACACCCCACATCTAACAGCCCTTTTCCGTGGAGTTAATTGAGGGGCACTATGATGAAATTAATAGCATTAAGGGAGTGAGCTTTAGTCTTTGTCCCCAACGTCATCTATGTAATTTAAAGTATAGTTGTTAATCTTTATCTGTGTGAACCAAAGAGCCGGCAACTGCATTTTCATAAACTGCGGGGATAAGCATAGATACAAAGGGGTACATAAGTACATACAAAAGACCACCCAAAACAGGGATTATTTGTAAAATGCCTAAAACCCCTACAATAATGGTAAGTATTAAAATTTTCCAAAAACCTACCTGGTGTACAAGCTCTCTTGATTTTTGGAGTGCGTCTAATGGAGTCATGTCTTTGTCTATGACCAAATAAAATCCAAAGGACCATGCAATTGACAAATATATGCCCGGAATGATCAATAATATATATCCTATAGAGACCCCAATAATCATAATGAGAGAGTAAAGCAAAGTTTTCCACCACATTCCGTTTTTAAAGCCTTCCGAGAAAGAGTCTGCAATGATTACTTCTTCCCCTCTTGCAACTTTTAATAAGAATTTACAGTAGCCAGTAATTAGTGCCGGCAACACAAGTAGCCCTATTACAGTAATTGCAACAAGAACTGAGAGCGCGCAGTAGATAATTGTATTAAATAATATTACCCAGTATGATGTTTTTCCTAGTTGAAAGCCTATTGAAACGTATTTTTCTACAGCAATGTTTTGCATGGCGGGCCCCTTTTAAGGGAAACCTAGGTGCTGGTGGAATTAAAAGCAACAAGCAATAAATATGTGAATTATTGTAGATAGATGGCGGCCCCGAGAGGATTCGAACCTCCGACCTAGTGATTAGGAATCACTCGCTCTATCCAACTGAGCTACGGGACCTTTAAATATGTATGTTTCTATAAACAAATGATAATTAATTTAAATCTCTTTTTAGCTTTTCAATTTTCACATGGAGAGTATTTAGAAAGTTTGACCGATCTTTACTAGAAAAAGGTTTTGGCCCGCCTATGTTGGGCATGTCTGCCCCGGCTCTAAGGTCTGCCATTATAGCTCTTGTAGCAATTGCACCACCTATTGAGTCTTTAGTGAAGCTTTTTCCAGTAGGCGCGATAACTGTACCGTCAGTTTTAAGGCACCGCTCAGCCAATAGTATATCCGAGGTTATAGTAATTGACAGATTATCTGCATTATTGGCTATATAATCGTCTGCGGCATCAAAGTTATCTGAAACAATTTGAAGGCTTATCCCTGGCTCCCTTGGAACTCTAATGAAGGAATTACTTACAACGATAACTTCCACATTGTGGCGGCGCGCTACTTTATAAGTCTCTTCTCTAACCGGACAAGCATCTGCATCAATATAAATCTTCAGTGGCATAAGTTACTCTTAACGTTTACATAGACATGTGTTTAAGAAAATAAATTATTTACTTATTAGCTTTTTAGCTCCCTTGATAGGTCTAATCTCATGTGCACCTAAAAATGAGCCCGTTTTAAAAGTGGCTGTAGCAACTAATTTCTTAACAACAGCTGATACACTTGTGGAAGTTTTTGGGAGATCTACAGCTATTGAGGTTCTGCTTATATCAGGTTCCTCGGGGCAATTAGCAACACAAGTTATAAACGGTGCGCCCTATGATATATTCCTTTCAGCCGATGATATGAATCCTTCAAAATTATCCTCATTGGGATTTGCAGATGCCCGAACACAATTAACCTACGCCTTGGGACAACTAGTTTTATATGGTACTGGAGATGTAGAGGAAAACTTAAAATCGGGTAATTTTTTGAAGTTGGCCTTAGCAAATCCTAAGGTAGCGCCGTACGGCCTTGCTGCTGATCATGTAATCAATAATCTTAATATTCGAAGTAATGTGGAGGGTAGAATTGTTTACGGACAAAATGTTGGTCAAGCTTATGGATTTTTAAAAACTGGAAATGCTGATTTAGCTTTTGTAGCTCTGTCACAAGTAAAAGATACTAAAAAACCGTATTGGAGAATACCGCAAAGCTTTTATAGTCCAATAATGCAAGATGCTATTTTATTAGGGCCCGGTCTCACAAATAAAGCCGCTCATAATTTTTTGAACTTCTTAAGTTCAGATGAGGCGCGTAAGACCATTATAAAGTCTGGATATGAGGTGCCTCAGAATGGTTGAATTTGGGCCATTAATATTAACACTAAAGTTATCTTTGGTGGTAACAGTATTGTTACTATTTATTGGAACTCCATTGGCATGGTGGCTTTCATGCACACGTTCGAAACTAAAGCCATTTATTGAAGCCATAACTGCCCTCCCTTTGGTTTTACCTCCTACTGTTTTAGGGTTTTATTTGCTCATTTTATTTAATCCTAAATCGCCCATTGGATCTTTTTGGATAAATCTTACTGGCGAAAGCTTAAGCTTTTCCTTTTTTGGAATTGTGTTGGCTTCTGTTATTTATTCACTCCCATTCATGGTGCAGCCTTTACAGAGCGCGTTCGAAAATGTTGGCTTCGAGATAAGAGAGGCTGCAGCGAGTTTGCGTGCTAGCCCGTTGGATGTATTCATCAAAATTGTTGCCCCTTTATCTAAACGAGGCTTTCTAACAGCTTCAATTTTGACCTTTGCGCATACGCTGGGAGAGTTTGGTATTATTTTAATGGTGGGAGGAAATATTCCGGGACGCACAAAAGTAATGTCGATTGCAATTTATGAGCACGTTGAGACTTTAGATTACACTCAAGCTCATGTTCTTTCTGGAATGTTACTAGTATTTTCTTTTTGTGTGTTATTTTTGATCTACACTTTTAATCGCAGGCACCCTTTAAATGTCGGATAAATTGAAAATAAATATTATAAAGAAACTTGGAAGAATAACCCTTAACGTTAACCAATCTTTGCCAAGCAAAGGCATCACCGTCATATTTGGACCAAGTGGTTCTGGGAAAACAAGTATTCTAAAATTACTATCAGGCTTTATGCGTCCAGACTCAGGTATTATTCAAATGAATGAATTATGGTATGACAGCAAAAGAAAGGTAAACCTCCCTGCCTATAAGAGACCTATTGGGTATATGTTTCAAGACGGGCGTTTGTTTCCGCATTTAAATGTATTACAAAACCTCGAATTTGCAAAAAAACGCGCACCAAAAGCGATGCCTCTTGATGAAATAATATCTGTTTTTGAACTAGAGTCTTTGTTATCTGAATATCCATCTGTGTTGTCAGGCGGAGAAACCCGGCGTGTGGCTCTTGCCAGGACTGTTCTATCAGCCCCTGAAATATTATTTTTAGACGAACCATTGATAGGTTTAGACCGAGCACGAAAACGCTCCATTATACCTTTTATTGAAAACCTGGTTAAAAAATTTGATATACCCTGCATTTATGTCACGCATGATATAGAGGAAGTCTGCAGATTGGCTGACCATGTTATTTTATTGTCATCGGGTAACGTTAAGGATTTCGGCTCACTTGATGAAATATTACCTCTATTAGATGCAGCTTCATTAGACACTGAGTCTAAACTCTCTTCATTGTTTTCAGGAATGATAGTTTCTCAAGATAAAGAGTTTTCTATGATCAATGTTGATATTGGCGGAGCAATAATTAAGGTTCCAGGTACATCTAAACGCTATAGCGGAAAGAAAATATTTATTAGAATTAATTCTGATGATATTTCTATTGCCTTAGTCCCACCTAAAAAAATCAGTATACAGAATTGTATAGAAGCTAAGATAGTTGGTATTAGTTTTGACGTTCAATCGCCCTACGCTTTAGTAAGAGCAAGATTTTCTGATTTAGAAATTACAGCTCGAATTACAAGGGCGGGGGTTGATTCTCTAAAATTAGCGGAAGGTAAAACTGTATATATGCTGATAAAAAGCGTTAGTTTTGATAGCCACTTATAGTAACAATCTATTTCTGTAATGGATTTGACAAAATCAAATTTGGTTTATACCAATATAAGAAAAATGCGGGAAAAATATGAACATTAAGCATCTGTTACAAAATACTGTCATTACTGTAGGCGGGTTAGCAATAGCTTCCTGCGGCGGCGGCGGAAACGGAAGTACAGTAACACCACCAGCGCCGCCAGCGCCTGACACCCAGGCGCCCTCATTAGAGTTTAGTCCAAGTACTTTGACTGTTGTGTCAACGGGTACCGGTTCATCTACATTATCGGCTACTGATAATGTCGGGATCACAACAGGACCTGACGTTTCTTGTACAAATGGAGGTGATTTTTCAAATGGTGTATTTACTGCCCCAGCAACAAGTGAAACTTTAACGTCTGAGTGTACAGCAACAGCTAGTGATGCCGCTGGCAATGAAGGGTCTGCTATTTTAACAGTTACTGTTGAACCCGATACCACTGCACCTGTTGTTAGCTTCAGCGTTGCAAGTATAACTGTAAATTCCGGTCAGACGTCAGCAGTAAGTCTTACAGCTACTGATGATGCCGCAGTGACATCTTTAACGACAACATGCACTAACGGGGGCTCTTTTTCAGATGGTGTATTCTCTGCGCCTACTGTAACCATTACAACGAATCTTGTATGTACTGCTACTGCCACTGACGCTGCTGGAAATAGTGCTAATGCGACATTGAATGTTACTGTTGAGCCTTTACCCGATGATGTGAAAATCACTGGGAAGATAACATATGATCTTGTACCTTTAAACACATCTACTAATGGATTAAATTACGGCGCTACAGTGCAAACAGCGGCGCCAGGATTAACAGTAGAAGCTCGTGATGCTACTGGTAATATACTAGACTCGGATGTTACCGACTCTACTGGCGATTATTTACTAACTGTGCTGCCAAATACAGATGTACAAATTGTTGCTAAAGCAGAAATGTTGCAAGCAGCAAGTGCTGGCAGTGCAAGTTGGGATGTAAAGGTTGTAGATAATACAAATTCTGGTGCGATTTATGAGTTAACGGGAAGCCTATCTACCTCAGGGGGAGGGGATTCCACCCGTAATTTAAATGCCGAATCTGGGTGGGGAGGTAGTTCATATACTTCAACAAGGGCCTCTGCTCCATTTGCTATGCTTGCCCCAACTTATGTTGCCATTCAAAAAATGATTGCGGGTGACCCAGATGCCGTGTTTCCAGTAATGAAATTTAATTGGAGCGTAAATAACCGCGCTGTTAGTGGTAATGACCCAGCAGGTGATATAGGGACTTCGTCTTACAAAGGAAATGGTAACGTTTATATTCTGGGTGATGCTGACTCTGATACAGATGAGTTTGATGATCACGTAGTAGTTCACGAGTGGGGGCATTATTTCGAAGATCAAATGTCCCGTTCAGATTCTATAGGCGGCCCGCATAGCGGGGGGCAAAAACTTGATATGCGTGTCGCTATGGGGGAGGGTTTTGGTAATGCTCTTTCAGGCATGGTGACGGATGATCCTTTTTATCGCGATAGTAGCGGCTCTGGTCAGTCGCAGGGTTTTTCAATAAATGTAGAAAGCAACGATAGTACAGGTTGGTATGATGAGCGCACCACAGCTGGTGTGCTGTATGACCTTTATGATAGCGACAGCGATGGTAACGACACTTTGTCCTTTGGGATGGGACCTATATATTCAGCTTTTACAGCTACTAGCTATTCCAACCACCCAGCGTTTAGCTCTATATTTTCATATTTAGCAGAATTAAAATCGCAGCAAACGTCTGATGCAACAGCAATAGAAACATTTGCTACCGCGCGTGGTATTAATTCAACAGAAAATTACGGCGCTGGCGAAACAAATAATGGCGGTCTGGCTTCCAATCTTCCTATTCACAAGTCAGTGGATGCAAACGGTGCAGCCGTTGAAATTTGTTCCGTAGATGATAATGGCGATTACAATAAACTCGGAAACCGTGCATTTTTAAAGTTTACAGCTACAGCCGCAAGTCACACATTAACAATGACAAAGACTTCTGGTCCAGCCGGCAGGGACCCTGACTTTGTTGTTTATAAAAATGGCGTTCGAGTGCAGGTGTCACAAGAAGCCGGTGATACTTCAGAAACTCTCACGGCTACTTTATCAGCAGGAGATCATGTAATTGATGCGTATGATTACCCTAATGTTGGGGATCAGGGAACTTCTGGTGATTCTTGCTATAACTTTACGATAACACGATAGGTGGGTAAAAAATGAATATTGCTAAAATAACTTTTAAGTCACTGTTGTCCATATCGATCATAGGGTTTGCATCTGTATCAGCTTGCGCAAGTGATAGTTCAAAAGACTTGAACAATACCTACCAAAAGCCAGGTGCAGATATAAGACACATTCATAATTTGAAATCCCAGCTATCTCGAGGCGGGATGGAAACTTTTACCCTAACCCTCAACGAGGGTTATGGGGAAGGTGCGCTTGAGATATCTCTTGGAACTAATGAAAACCTTGAGATATACTCAACATCTAACCAAGCAAGTTTTGATATGTCAAAAGGTAAAACGCACACAATGGATATATCATTTAGATCAAAAACAAACGGACGGCATTTTATCAATGTATTTGCAAGAGCAGTGAATCCATCAGGGCAGTTCCAAACGAGAGTGTTTTCAATTCCCGTTCAAGTCGGCGCTAAGGTCCCTGAGAAGCCTCACTCGGGATTAAAGACTCTAAAGGACGGCACTAAAGTTATAGAGATGAAGGCTGCTGAAGAAGTCATCTTCGATTAAACATAGCTCCCAAACGTGGCTTCTATTCTGCGGCTTCGCTTTCCAGTGGAACCCTTAAGCGCGTCAGCATTTCTTTAGGAATAACTTGCCAAAATTTTCCCCGTTCAAGTTCCCATTCTACTAATAAATTTTTAGAAAAGTTTGAGCCAGTTTGAGCTGCATGTTTCCCTATGAGTGCTTTGCATTCATCTTCATAATGCTCACTGCTAAACCTTTGCCATACTACGCTATCGGGATTAACTGCTTTTTCGAAGTTATCTTCTTCGTCGTAAACATAAGCCATTCCGCCCGTCATGCCTGCACCAAAATTATCACCAACTTTTCCGAGAATAACTGCTATCCCCCCGGTCATATACTCACAACCATTTGTCCCGCAGCCCTCGACTACAGTAACGGCTCCAGAATTTCTCACGGCAAACCTCTCACCTGCACGTCCTGCTGCCATAAGAGTTCCTTTGGTGGCACCGTATAGGCAAGTGTTCCCAATTATGGCGCTCTCATGGTGATTTATAGGGGTACTACCTTGAGGCGAAACAATGATTTCTGCTCCTGACAATCCTTTTCCTACATAATCATTAGCATCGCCATCAACTATTAGCTTTAGACCTTTCATTCCGAAAGCTCCAAGCGACTGCCCCGCAGAGCCCCGCAAACGAACGGTTAATTGTTCATCTTGTAGTCCCTCTGCTCCAAAAGTTTTGTAAATATGCGAGCTAGTTCTAGTACCCACTGCTCGCTGAGTGTTTTCTACAGTGTATGTAAGGTAAGTTTTCTCTCCGTTTAGGAAGAGTTGTCCAGCATCCGCTATAATGTTGATGTCTAATGAGTCTGGAACTTCCACTCTTTGACTGCGTGTGTCTAAAACCTTTGAATTATCTACTCTTGCTAGAATAGGGTTAAGATCAAGGTCATCAAGATTTTCTGCTCCTCGTGAAACTTGCGCCAGTAAGTCTGTCCGGCCTATAATTTCATCAATTCTTTCAACGCCAAGTTCTGCAAGTATTTCTCTAACCTCCTCAGCTATGAAAGTCATTAAACTGATAACTTTTTCAGGGGTCCCTGTAAATTTTTCTCGAAGCCGCGGATCTTGAACGCAAACACCTACGGGGCATGTATTTGAATGGCACTGGCGCACCATTATGCACCCCATCGCGACGAGGCTCAATGTTCCAATGCCATATTCTTCCGCCCCTAACATAGCAGCAATAACTATGTCTCGACCTGTTTTTAATCCGCCATCAGTCCTTAAAGTAACCGAGTCACGTAGATTATTAAGCGTTAGAACTTGGTGTGCTTCTGAAAGCCCCAGCTCCCAAGGTATCCCTGCATACTTAAGGGAAGTATTTGGTGATGCTCCTGTACCGCCGTTATGGCCTGCAATTAATATTGTGTCAGCTTTGGCTTTAGCAACACCAGCGGCGATGGTACCCACTCCCGAGGATGCGACTAACTTTACGGCAACCCTTGCAACGGGATTAATTTGCTTAAGATCATATATTAATTGCGCAAGGTCTTCGATTGAATAAATGTCGTGGTGAGGGGGTGGTGATATCAAGGTAACCCCTGGTGTAGCGTTTCTGAATTTAGCAATCATTTCAGTAACTTTAAAACCAGGAAGTTGACCTCCTTCTCCAGGTTTCGCTCCCTGAGCAACTTTAATTTCAATTTCACGACATTGATTTAAATACTCGGCATTTACACCAAATCGGCCAGAAGCAATTTGTTTAACGGCTGAATTAGGGTTGTCGCCATTTGGTAGTGGTACATATCTAGAGCGGTCTTCGCCACCTTCGCCTGATACAGATTTTGCTCCAATTCTATTCATGGCTATATTGAGAGTACCATGTGCTTCAGGTGACAATGCACCCAGGGACATGCCCGGAGTGCAGAAGCGCCTTCGGATCTCATTAATGCTTTGCACTCTTTTAATGGGAAGAGGTTTTTTATTAGGACGAAAGTCTAGTAAATCTCGGATTTGAATTGGATTTTGATTGTTTACTATGTTTGAGTATTTTTTATAGAGTTCATAATTATCTGATCCAACTGCCTCTTGAAGCATATGTATCATTTCGGCTTTATATGCATGCCTCTCACCTTTTGCTCTTACTCTGTAGAGGCCTCCAACGGGCAAATATATTACCGAGGGTTCATAAGCTTTTTCATGTGCCTCGATAGCTTTAACTTCTAGACCAGCGAGGCCAATACCAGAAATTCTTGACATCATACCAGGGAAATTCTCTCCGACTAAAGCCCGTGATAAACCCATTGCTTCAAAATTATTACCACCTCGGTATGAGGAAATAACAGATATGCCCATTTTAGAGATAATCTTTAATAGACCACCTTCTATTGCTTTTTTATACTGCGTTATAGCTTGATCAGGCGTGCAAGACTGTAAACCACGTGCAGCTCGATCAGCAAGGCTATC
>ERZ1048068.3365-NODE-3365-length-10559-cov-4.816927_pt1 | contig 10559 bp, 8 predicted proteins | sample MGYA00383098_ERZ1048068 | MGnify/ENA primary metagenome ERZ1048068 (study PRJEB29581, sample SAMEA5548368) | metagenome | biome: marine; feature: coastal; material: water | depth 1 m | study: Short-term variability in the microbial, nano- and picoplankton... | reverse complement strand
GGACTAACTCGGCCTTCTGACCAATATTAATCGCCGTTTGGTCCATCAAAAGTACCTGAGCCCGGCTCGAGCTGCCCGTGAGAATCAGATCATTTTCGTAAACCGCAGAACCCGGTTTTACCTTGATGGTTTTTCCATCGCGCTCAATAGACACCTTACCGACGATTGCCGCAATCGCACCAATTTTTTCTGCCGCAATCGCACCTCCGGCAAATACGAATGAAAGGAGTAATAAAAAGAAAAACTTTCTTAGGCTATGTATCGCAGTTCGTTGTTGATGCATTAAAAGACCCATGTCAATCCAATATTCGCGTCTCGCGTGATGGTGTCGAAGTTAATAATATTTGAATCCACCTCGGTTTGAGAATATGTTATTGCGATTTTTGGTATTTTTTTGTTCGGCTGTTCTGGCTTACGCCAGTTAAATGCAACAGTCCAATTGAAAGCATCGTCTACACGAGTTATATCCGCGACGGTGGTATCGGGGCCATCTCGATCTGTCTCAGTTTCCTTCAAAGTTAAACTTCCCGTCCACTGGCTTCCAATAGGCGCCGAGGCACCCATTGAGTAACTGAATACATCCGTCGTATCTTGATCTGTTTTCGCTTCAGTTCGGATATAGGAGAGATTCGGTAAGAGGATTAATTTACCGCCTAACGCGGCATAAGACCCCTTAAGGCCTGCCCCATATGCCTCCCCGTTCTTATCCTGTGTAGCTACCGTTTGAAACGCGTTGTGCGTGACGTCTACGGAACCCGATAATGTGGCTGTTTGACTGCGAATGAATGTTTTAATGCCACCTACTTTAAAGGACTTTGACAAGCTTTCCCTACCTAAGTCAACGTCTGTCAAGGTGAACGAGACGGAATCACCTGTAGCGATCCAATTGTAACCAAGACTTAGAAGCGCGATTTTCATCCTGAGTGCATCTTGCGTTTGAAACTTTTTATTGATTAGCGTCAACCCCGCAGTAAACGCCTGAGGATCCTGATACGGAAGTGCGTATTGATAATTTAGACCGACGAGACTCTGTTCGTAGTATTCCGTCACCTCATCTCCGGCATCAAACAAAACTCCCGGGAAAGCCGCAACCAATGAATTCCCCGATTCAGAAATACTGAGCGGATTGTCTGCGCGACCCCACGTATAACCAGCAATTTTTGTGAGTGTATGCGGCGATCTCAAGTCTTCCAATTGCCCAATGAGTTGCGCCGCTTGAGCCTTTTCCTGCTCTGGAATAGTCGGGTCAGCAACGATTCTTCTCAAATCTGCTTCAGCCTCCGGCAAGTTACCTCGAGCAATATTCAGCTGAGAGAGCATATCCTTTGCTAAATAATTTTCTTCGTCGTACAACAAAATCCTACTGAGCGTTGCCGATAAACCTTTGGAGTTTCCAGTTGCTGTTTGCGCCAGTGCAAGTCTGAAATTAAGCTCTGTATTTTCGGGGTCCATGAGAACCTCGAGGAATACTTCATCTTCCGTGGCCTTTGGTACTGCGTTAGCAACGACCTGCACCATTTGTTGAAGCTTCGCTAACTGCTCCGGCTCAAGCCGAACGAAGCGAAGTGCGTATCTCACGGTCACGAGCGTCTCCGCATGCTTACCTGTGTTAGCCAACGCCGCGATATATAAACTTAACCTATCGAATCGTTCTTTTGGATCAACTGAATTCCAATCTCTCAAAGCCAACACGACGTCTTCAAATTGGCGACACGCAAATGCACTCTTAGCCTCTGAAATAGAAACGACTTCTGGAAGAGTCATGGGACAATCCATCAAGACCACTGGATCTTGAGATGCAGTGGATTCTTGTTCAGGAGTTGTCTCTTGGGCGTGCCCAACAATGCTCGTCCAAAACACCAAGACCGTTATTAACTTTACGCCCGTTCGTATCAACCCTTTAGTCCCCTACTTCGTTGTCATTTGTCTCTCTTGCGAGATCTTGTTTTCTGTTCGATACACAGCCTGCTCTAATAATTCAACAGGATAATTCTCTAGCGTTTTCAGCTGTTCTAAAGCGCTTTCAGCCTCGACCCAGGACTCATGACCCACAAGACCCATAAACGCATTGTGGTCAGCACACCAGTTGGTCGCAAAATTTTCATGTGGAATGATACCGTAAATTGCGACAGGAATGGTTTTACCTTTAACAATTACCCGATCTAATAAAACTATCTCTGCACCACCCAGCGGTTGATCGAAGCTATTGTGAGTAGCCTCTCCAATAATAATTGGCACGCCATACGCTTTACTCAAACCCTCCAGTCTAGCGCCAAGGTTTATCGCATCACCCAAACAAGAATAATCAAATCGTTGCTCCGAACCCAAGTTCCCAACAGTCACATCGCCCGTATTGAGACCAATACCAATTTTTAATGGGTCTACAATTCTGCCGCTTCCGATTAAATCTTGATTCAATACTTCGAGAGCCGACATCATATTAATGGCAGCCTCGCATGCGATTCTTGGGTGATTGGAAACATCAACTGGAGCATTCCAGAAGGCCATGATCGCGTCTCCCATGTATTTATCGATCGTTCCTTTTTGATCCATAATTTCATTCGTTAACGGCGTTAACAAATCGTTAAGTAGTACTGTGAGTTCCTCCGGCTTATCCTTATACCTTTCAGACATAGTCGTGAACCCGCGAATATCCGCAAACAGCACGGTGATCTCTCGACGTTCCCCACCTAACTTCAATTTATCAGGATTCTTACTCAGCTCCGCAACAAGGTCTGGAGACAAATAGGTCGAAAAGGCTTTTCGAATCTGTCCTTTTTCTGATTCCGTTTTCAATAAATTCACCGCCGTAGAGGACACAAACGCAGTAAATCCAAACATGATACCCAATGACCAATCAAACAAATGACCGCTTTTTGAAAACCAAAAAAAACAGGCTGAAATGAATGAGCCCATCAATACCGAGAAAATGACCGGTGACGCCACCCCTCCAAACTTAATCGCTACCACAACGCATATCACCGATAACAGTAACGCACCGAACCATTCTGCGCCCTCAATCACATCGTGACGAATGACGTACTCACCCGCATAAATCTGTTTAAGTGCTGCCGTATGAAGCGCAGGACCGGGTACGTTAAGCCCCGCGGGAGTGTCGTGAAAATCCATCAATCCAGTCGCGGTTGGGCCCAAAACAATTACACTTCCTATCAACTGTTCATCATGCATACCCTCCAATACTTCAGTTAACGGAAGGCCCGGCAGACTTTTTTCAATGTAATGGGGCACTACCTGCATCTCACCATCATTGTCCACAGGAATTTCATAAGCGCCGACTTTCACCGTCTCAATTACAGAGCCGTCTGCCGAACTGCCTTTCGCGATAATCGTGCTCGCTTGCTGTTGACTTGCTAGCATCGAGAGAAACAGACTGGGGTAAATAGAGCCTTCAGCCCTGATCATTAAGGGAATACGTCGAAGCATTCCGTCAGCATCTGGTCGCACAGCGATGTGGCCGACTTTAACTCCCGATTCTGCGAGGGTTTCAGTCGGCGATAGCAATCCGTTATACGTCAACAAAACATCTGGGGAACTTCCCACCCACGCAAAGCCTACGGAAGGATCGACATTTCCACCCGGCTCATGGCTCGCGGCGATGGCTAATACAGATGGCGTTTGGGAAAACACGTCAGACAAAAATTGATCGTTATCAATATATCCGAACGCATTAGCAAATTGCTCTGGTTCAACCGTCACATCCGGAAAATTTGATAAAAATCGCGCTGGAGACAGTCGGTCAGGCTCCACCAACAAAAGGTCAACACCCACGACTGCAGCACCTTTCTCGTAGAGCGCAATAAGAATTTCACCCAGCTTATCTCGGGACCAGGGCCACTGACCAAACGTTTCTAGCGCCGCATCATCAATTTGCACGAGTCTGACCGGTGTGCTCTCTTCCGCATCCGTTTCCACCTGATCCAAAGAATGATAACCATCCAAGATAGAGTGGCGTAACTTTTCGAAAACATCGCCAGGATCCGACAAACGTAACACTAAAAGGAGGGCGCAAAGCATTGTCGGGATCAAAACATTGAGCCACGGCCAGATATTCTTAGGAATTAGTCTTATCATAACGCCTCGTTGACAAAATGTTGATTAATTAAACGGCCGCTAAGCATTCGTTAAGGTTTGTTTAATCACACCAATAGATTAACCCTAACGCACTGATCTATCAAATATCTGAAACCTCTTGAAACGCTGATTTCAGTTGTAAAGCCGACTCCGCGATAGCTTCTTTTGCTTGGTCAATAACACCGCCCATTAAATAAAAGCCGTGAATCATTCCCTCATAGTTCGATAAGCGAACGCGGTTGCCCGACTCAATCATCGCGCGAGCATACTCAACGCCTTCGTCACGAAGCGGGTCATATCCTGCAACGATGACTAATGCTGGTGGCAATTCTGATAAATCATCTGCTTCAAGCGGTGCATAACGCACATCACGAGCATCTTTGGGAGAGCGCAGATACTGCCGATAAAACCATGTAATCGTCTTTCTAGTTAAAAGGTAATTCTCAGCAAACTGATGGTGGGAGCGAGTTTCTGGCTCCGGCGCTACACAAGGGTAAATTAACAACTGGAAGCATAACCCCGGCGTACCTTTGTCACGAGCTAATAACGCGACCACCGCCGCTAAGTTCCCCCCCGCACTGTCTCCGCCAAGTGCAAGTTTCTCTTTATCACCCTGAATCTCAGACGCATGCTCAACAACCCAGTCCAATGCGGCCTCACAATCAATCACTGCAGCGGGAAACTTGTGCTCAGGTGCCAACCGATAGTCAACCGCAACGACAAGACAATCTGCCTGATTGGATAACGCACGACATGCTGAGTCATGCGAATCCAAATCTCCGATGACAAAACCACCACCGTGATACCAAATTAGTACAGGTAGTCGCTCATCAGCAACAACGGTTCTTGGTGTATAAATTCTTACCTTTATCCCACCCATCGGACCTGGAATTTCACGGTCCTCTACTTTAAAGATTTCCACATTCTCTTTTGCTCTCGCTGTTCGTCTGAGATATTCCTCTCGGGCGACCTCGGGTGTCAGTTCGCACAGTTCTGGCACGCCAGACGCCTTGACTGCATCTAATAAAATTCTAGCTTGTGAACTGAGACTCATAGTGTTTATTCTTTCGGGTATTTGAGTTTAAAAGTACCACTCGCTTTCGCGGCCAATTGTTCCTCTGCATTAAACAACTCAGCTTCCACAAAAATCAAATTACGGCCGGCGCGAATCGCTCGCGCCTTCGCCAGAATACTTCCAGTCACTGTTTGAAGAAAATTTGTTTTTAACTCAATTGTGATCGCACCTGATGCTGATGGGTCGACCGATTTGGCACTTAAACCCATAACCATATCAAACATACTAAGAATCACACCCCCGTGTGCAGCACCCCACGAATTCTCGTGTTCACTTCTTAACGTCATCGAAATTTCAGCCTCACCCGCATCGTAAAAATGCGCTCGGATCCCCAAATGTTCAGCGAACGGAATGAAGATGTCGATGCCCGTCGAGTTATCTTTGGCGGTCATGGCGTGAAGAGTCCTTTACAACTCAGGCCTACACCGACACATAACCGCCATCGACTGCAATAATCTGCCCTGTGATAAACCCTGACGCATCGCTGGCTAACAGCGCAGTCACACCCTTAAGGTCTTCACTTCCACCATACTTCCTCATGGGAGTTTGATTCATGATGTGTTCCTCAGCCCGATCAATCATTCCGGCCGACATTTTCGACGGAAATACGCCGGGCGCAATGGCGTTAACAGTGATGTTGTGTTGTGCCCACTCCGCAGCAAGAGAGCGGGTAAAATTGACAATACCGCCTTTGCTGGAATTGTAAGCGATTGTTGGCATGAAGCCAGGCTCTGTTCCTACTAATCCAGCAATGGACGCGATATTGATGATCCTACCTGACCTTCGAGGAATCATCGATAGCCTCCCAACCATTTGGCTCAGCAAAAACGGTGCTGTTAAATTTAAATTAATAACCTTTTCCCAAGCTTCCAGCGAATGGTCCTCAGCCCTTTCACCCCATGCCGCGCCTGCATTATTAATCACCACATCAATCTGACCGTGTCGTTCCAATATGCCCTCGACTAACGGTTGCACTGAACCAGAGTCCTGCAAGTCGTTTACAACGGTTTCCACTTTGACCGATTGCTTAGTTAACGTCGCCGCCGCGTCTTCTAACTCATGCTTTTTACGCGCTGTAATGACGACAGTGGCTCCTAACTCACCCAACACTTCGGCCATTTGCAAGCCTAGACCCCTCGAACCACCAGTAACTAGCGCCACTCGTCCCTCTAGATTTTGCAGATCTTTCAAACTCATTTAAAAACCTCTTTTTTTATTATTTTTAGCTTAGGCGACATTAAGCACAAATTATTTAACCACTTCAAATAAACCTGCGGCACCCATGCCTCCGCCGATACACATCGTGACGACTACCCACTTTGCATCACGCCTGCGGCCTTCAAGAAGTGCGTGCCCAACCAAACGACTGCCACTCACTCCATACGGATGACCAAGAGCAATGGCACCACCATTTACGTTAAGGCGCTCGTCTGGGATCCCTAGGCGATCTCGGCAATAGAGAACTTGCACAGCGAACGCTTCATTAAGCTCCCACAAATCAATATCGTCTACTTTGAGACCGGCGCGTTTGAGAAGTTTAGGCACCGCATACACTGGGCCGATTCCCATTTCATCAGGCTCAAGGCCAGCTATGGCAAAGCCTCGAAACACGCCTAATGGCTTAAGACCACGCGCTGCTGCCGCGCGGTCACTCATGATCAGTTGAGCCGAAGCACCATCAGAAAATTGGCTAGCGTTGCCTGCTGCAATCACTCCATTTTCAATCGCAGGTTTAATTTGTGAAACCGATTCATAAGTAGTACCGGGGCGGATACCTTCGTCATGCGCTGCCGTCACTTCCTTCAATTGTTCTTGACCGGTCTCCTTATCCACTATTTTCATAGTGGTTTGAATAGGGACAATTTCCTCCGAAAACAAACCATCCTTAGCAGCACGCTCAGCCCTATTTTGACTTTCCACACCATATTGATCTTGTGCCTCACGAGAAACTTGGTAACGACTAGCAACAGTTTCTGCCGTTTGTAACATAGGCCAATAAATCTCTGGCTTATTCGTGGTGAGCCAAGGGTCTTCTATAAAAGACGTATTCATCTGATTTTGAACACAGGAAATCGACTCAACACCCCCAGCTACATAAATTCCATCTTCACCCGCCAACACACGCTGAGAAGCAAGAGCGACGGTCTGAAGTCCTGAGGAACAAAATCGATTCACGGTCAGACCCGACACAGTCACAGGCAAACCAGCCCTTATCGCGATCTGACGAGCGATATTTTGGCCAGTTGCACCTTCTGGGCTGGCACACCCCATTAGCACATCTTCAATTTCCTCTGGCTGAATTTCCGAGCGGTCTACCACCGCTTTAACCACATGCGCACCCAAGCTTGCTCCGTGAGTCATGTTCATTGCGCCCTTCCAGCTTTTACACAACGGCGTTCGTGCGGTATCTACTATGACTGCGTCCATGATCGACTACTCCCAAATAATTATTATTAAAACTAAACTAAAGGTTGTTTTTCGTTTGCCAGTTTGGTCAGGTGAGGGGAAACATTCCAATGCTCACCAAGGGACTGTTTTGAAAAACGCTCAATACCATCCACAACTGAGGACAAACCCAGAGTGTTGGCATAAAACATCGGACCACCGCGATAACGGGGAAATCCATAACCAAAAGCGTAAATCACATCAATATCAGATGCTCTTTGTGCAACACCCTCGGCCAATATGTCCGCCCCTTCGTTGATCAGAGCAAACATAAGCCTGTCAACGATTTCGGAAGCATCGATTGAACGTCGATTAATTCCTTTCTCCGCCGAGGCTGCCTCGACAATTTTCGAAACCTCAGGATTCACTTTTGGCGCTCGACTTCCGGGCTCGTATATGTAGTACCCCTGACCTGTTTTTTGTCCGAACCATCCTCGTTCACAAAGGTGATCAGGTATCGTCACGTAACGCTTATTCACTTCACCCTCTGACTTTTTCCGTTTACGAATTGCCCAGCCAATGTCCAAGCCAGCAAGGTCACACATTCTAAAAGGGCCCATGGCAAAACCAAAAGACTCGATCGCTTGGTCCACCTCTTGGGGCAAAGCGCCCTCCTCAATCAAATATTCAGCTTCTCGCAGATAGGTGTGGATCATACGATTACCAACGAAGCCATCACAGACTCCAACGCAAACAGGGACTTTTTTAATTCTCTTGGCGATTTTCATCGCCGTCGCTATGACCTGATTTGAAGTTTTCTCAGCTCGCACGACCTCCAGCAACTGCATCACATTTGCGGGGCTAAAGAAATGTAGCCCAATCACCTGATCGGGTCGCCCGGTAACTGCAGCTATAACATTAATATCCAGGGTAGAGGTATTTGTCGCCAGGATTGCTGATGGCTTCGCAAGGGTATCGAGTTCCTTGAAAATCGTCTTCTTAATCTCCATTTCCTCGTATACCGCTTCGATGATTAAATCTGCCTCAGCCACTGCAGATAGTTGAGTGCTACCACTGAGCAAACTGATTCGATGGTCACGATCCTCCTCTGTCAAACGTCCCTTTTTAACAGTAGCAAGATAATTTTTCTTAATCGTCTCAATCCCTTTGTTGAGAGTCTCGTCGCTGGTATCGACAATCACCACCGACAGACCTACATTTAAGAAATTCATCGCGATGCCTGCGCCCATCATTCCGGCGCCGATTACGGCAATACTATTGACTTGCAAGGGCGCCACATCTTTGGATAAGCCGACGACTTTATTCGCCTGTCGCTCAGAGAAAAACAAATGACGCAAAGATTTTGACTCTTCAGTCGAAACCAAGTGCTCAAAATTTCTACGCTCGACCTGTAATCCTTCCTTGAAAGGTTTAGTTAACGCCGCCTCCACACAATTGACGATCGCTCCAGGGGCCGGGTATCCACGCCATTTTTTAAGGACGACTTCGCGAGCTTCATCAATGAAGTCTTTAGGGTCACCCGACATCTCGATCGAACGCTCACTGACTCGCGCGATTGGTAAGTTATTCTTTATGTTTCGCTTAACCCATGTTAACGAACCTTCTAACAAATCCCCCTCAATAATTTCATCTACGACACCCAAACCCTGAGCCTGATTAGCAGACATAAACTCACCAGACGTCATAACCTTTAGCCCTTGCTCGGCGCCGATAATCCTAGGTAATCGCTGAGTGCCACCCGCCCCCGGCAAAATGCCAAGCTTAACTTCTGGCAACGCCACAATCGTTGTGGCGCTGGCAAGTCGGTAGTGGCAGGTCAACGCTAGCTCAAAACCACCCCCCATTGTCGGACCCGACAAAGCGGCCACGATCGGCTTAGTTACTGTATCCATATAAGCCAATAAATCAGCCAAGGTCGCCATTCCGGGAGACTTTGGTTGACCAAACTCAGAAATGTCTGCACCACCTGAAAAATTCTTCCCAGCTCCGATAATTAAATATGCGTTGACTCGTGGATCATGGTCACCCGCTTTAATCGCATCCAATAGCCCTTGGACGACACCCTTGTTAACTGATAACGCATTAACAGGAGGGTTATTCATTTGAATCAATCCTATCGATCCACGTACCTCATAGCTCACTACTTGCGACATAACCATTCCTCATTTAACTAATATGTTTGACCACGATTTTTACGAACAATAATGTTCGGTTAAAATTCTAAACCTCGAGCCACTCTTTACGAACAGTCTCATCCGCTTGAAGGTCAGCAGGAGTGCCCTCAAAGACAATCCGACCGTGCCCCATCACGTAAAGCCGTTGTGAAATACGGAGCGCGATGGTGAGCTTTTGTTCGACCAAAAGTATCGACACGCCCCGTGAGGAAATTTCACCAAACAAAGTTGCCATTTGCTCGACAATCTTAGGGGCCAGACCCTCCGTTGGCTCATCAATCATGATCAGATCAGGATTGCCCATCAAGGTACGGCAAAGCGTAAGCATTTGTTGCTCGCCTCCCGATAAAACACCTGCTGGGGCATTCAAACGTTCTTTGAGTCTCGGAAATAAGTCATACATATCCCCCTCTGACCAACGCGACTCTTTTTGGCCAGGTTTCCTTCCCAACAAGAGGTTTTGCCTTACAGTCAGCGTCGGAAATATGTCCCTATTCTCTGGGACGTACCCCAATCCTTTGCGCGCGATGTCATGGCTTTCCAACCCCAATAACGATTGCCCCTTAAAGTTAACGTCCCCTGTATGCTCAACCTGCCCCATGATCGTCTTAACCGTTGTCGATCTGCCAACCCCATTTCGACCGAGCAAGCTAACGATCTCACCCTGACCAACGAATAAATCCACGCCCTGAAGCACATGGCTCTTCCCATAATACGCGTGCAAATTTGAGACTCGGAGCATGCTCTCACTCATGCTGGCACCCCTCCGTCCTCATCGGATTCTGAACCTAGGTAAGCTTCCTGTACTTTTT
>ERZ1048068.3364-NODE-3364-length-10563-cov-4.062333_pt1 | contig 10563 bp, 9 predicted proteins | sample MGYA00383098_ERZ1048068 | MGnify/ENA primary metagenome ERZ1048068 (study PRJEB29581, sample SAMEA5548368) | metagenome | biome: marine; feature: coastal; material: water | depth 1 m | study: Short-term variability in the microbial, nano- and picoplankton... | reverse complement strand
GCCTGCTGGACATAAAGAAACTCTCAAAGAGTTACCTAGTGCGCCTGGGTATCTTGCAATCCAACCACCAGCGTTTGTGTCACCAGAGTCAGAACCAAACGTAGTTGATAATGAGTCAAAGTGATCTTCTTCTCTTACAAGTAAAGTTAGCCCTGCGGAGTTTGCATTATATGCTGCCGACGTAGCTTCTCGTACCACTTGTAGAGAACTTGAATATTTTAAATAGTATGCGGCAGACAGAAAGTCTACAGCATTAGTAGATGACGGGGAGGCGAATGTCGCCGCAAGATTAGCTTCTGTATCTATCAGAGTAGCTTTTCTAACTGGTCCCCATCTAAAATCGCCTACAAATGCGCCTGTTGTTGATTGTACGTTTGGCACTACGCCAGTTAAATCAACTTCTTTGACTACAATTGCCGGGGATTCTGATGGACTGAATATTGCCATGTATAGATCCTTTTCAGATATTAATTAATAAGTTTTCATAATACGAGTTCTTTATCATTATGTATATTTATAACATTTTAATATTGCCCAAACGCCCATTTCTTTTCGTGACAATGATAACATATTTTACATGGTTCTGTGTAATTATTTGTTCTTTCAGCATAATACGTGCATGACCAACTTTCTTTAATATATCTTTCAGGTAAATTTAATTGTTTAAACAAAAGAGCTATATCTCGTTTGTCCATATGAGCAAAAGGTCTATAGGTTTTTGCACCAGTTACATGATGTATTTGATATAAAGCATTAGTCTTATTCACTCTCCTTTCATCTATAAACATATCGCCCCAACTATTAACAATATCCCACGAAGGTAGCGCAGTAAGACCAGTTATGATTATTTTTAAATCCTTGTACTTTTCATACATTTTCTTATCAAAAATACCATGAACTTCATGTTGTTCATTAATACCGTCCTCTTCCCAATGAAATACTTCAATTTCTTTTATATCAAGATTTGGGTGTTTAATTCTTGCATCAGATAAAATATTTTTGGTGATAGATGCAGTGTTTGTCACTCTACTACCAATAGATTGCATAGGAAGAATAGAGACATTTGGAGATATTATATCACATATATAAAATAATAAAACCAATGAATCTAATCCACCAGAAATGCCAACACCGACCATTCCAGAATCAGGTAAATCCATAATTTAAAATCCCATATTTACCTTAACGTCTTTATCAATTTTCCATACACCTATGTCTTCTTCTAGTATATTACTTTCGTCGTCTTGACCATCGTTTATAAACCCAAATGGCACTAAATCGTTTTCAATCTCTTTCATGCGTTGTTCAAACATCATTTCTTTTAGATTAACATCAGTAAGTTCTTCAAAATTATTACCCACGGCAAAATATCCAAATAACACTAGGTTCATCATTAAGTCGTCATGGTTTCCTTCTGATGCTTCATATGATGAACCTCTAGCTACAAAAGTTGACATCTCTAATATAGTTTGAGGGTCTACAATATCTAACTTTCCGTGTTCAATAATGTCTTTAATTGCAGAACAACCAATGCGTTTTGTTTTCCTATTCATCTCTACACCAATGCGATCAGCCCTTATTAGAGAATCCATATGAAGGTTTTCATACTCTAAGTCATTATATAGACCGTTACAAACTAATGAACCTTGATCGTTAGCCTCAATAATAGTATAAGCCTCATTGTAGAGATTTGCATACTTATAAATAATTGTGGGGTAGAGGATAGGTGAAATAGTATTACAGCGATACACAGCAACCTGTTTAAAAGGTCTTTGGCTAATATCGATCAAATTAAATGTGCTATAGTCCAGTCCTCTACCTTTTGATACATCAACTAGCATTATGTAACTATGTTTGGGGTCAGGACTTTCATACATTAAAAGACTACCACCTTCTAACACTTGTATATGAGGTTTAGCTCGTTGTTCTAATAGATGTTCTGCTGAAATTAAAGTAGCACCCGTACCAAAAAAAGTGTTGCCAAATTCTTGATCGAATTGTAATTGGCTTGTATTACCAATAGTCTTGTCTTTCCATTTTTCATCACGACCAGGCACGTCCCACCAATCAACTCTGAATGGCACAAATTCGTTTGCGTTCTGCATAGCACCTTCCCAAATTTTATGGAACATATTACCTATACCATTAGCAGTAGAAGTGATAATAATCTTTGTGTCTTTACCAGATGAAACGACTGGGTATGTAGATGTGTAAAATTCTGCGGCACGTTCAACAAATGCACACTCGTCTAAGTACAACAGGTTAACAGACATACCACGAATTGAACTACCACTAGTTGCGGCTGCAACAATTCTGCTTAAATTAGAAAATTCTAAAGAACCTTTATTTAAAGCCTTTGTTCCTGGTTGTAAAAAGAAAGGTAAGTTTTCTAACATCAAAGTAACTCTTGCCAACATTTCACGCGCAGTAGCACCTTTGTTTGCCAAAACAGCAACAGTTTTCTCGGCATGAAATATTGCATACCATAACAAGTAAGCAACAGAACTTATTGATTTTCCAGATTGTCTACAGGCAAGTACAATAGAAAATCTATTATTTTGAAAATGACTAAACATTTCCTCTTGATACGGATACAAATCAAATGGAACAAGTCCTCTATCTAGGCTGATAACCTTACAATACGTTCTTGCAAAATAAGAAGCATCGCGCATACACTTAGCATACTCTTTGACTTGTTGTTCAGTCCATTCCTGTACAACATTGTCAGCTTTAACTTGTCTATTACCATTATAACTTTTACCCGTATCCATCACAATAGTCATTATTAATCCTTGTCTGGTAGTATGTCTATAACATCATCATCTTTTTTATGTAAATCTAATAACATTTTTTGTATATCTGTAGTAGAACCAACTATTAAATTATTAGTAGTATCACCAGTCGGAATATCAGAAATATCTTTTTTCTTAATATCCTTTTTCTTTTTGTGTAGATCTAATAGATTGCTGTTGACATCTGCCATTGTTTTCATTAAGCCAGAGAGAACTTCAAATGCACGAGGGTGTTCTGTTGATCTTGCAACTTCTATCATATCCTCTAAGGCCGCTGAACCTTTTACTAGGATGTCGTGATAAGTTTGTCTTGCATATTCAAAATCATTATTTACATTATCAGATGAATCAATCATGCGCTATCTAAAGCTCCATAGAATGTTGTCGTAAATCCGTAATCACTATCTGGACTTGCCGATGCTGGGTCAGGTACTACTCTGATTGTTGAAACTAATTCGTCAGAGTCTTTTATACCACTATTTATAGTGTGTAATTTCATATCTGCTTGACGTATGATCTTACCAGTCGTAACAGGACCATAGAAATTGATTTTCATTTCAAAGTCTAAAGTGTAAAGAATACTACGTCTTTGCTCTAAAGCACCTTCATAGTCATCTGTGAATGAAATACTCTGCAAAGAAATAGGGCTATCTTCTAATATATCTTCACCCGAAATAGGCTTAATTGTTAAAGTGTATTGTGGTGCAAAGTAAGGAACAATTTGTTCAACTATTTGTAAAGCATCGTCTTGAGACTTTGCATAGATGTTTAATTGAAAGTTTATATTATAAGGTACTGGAGTTTTAACTTTGTTTCTATCATAAACGTTAGTTCCCGTAGTGTTAAACTGATTCACCTTACTTAATTGTCTGGCTGGGTCATAAACAATATTAACAATTTCGAAAGATATGCGAGGGAGTTTAATAGCTAACTGTCTTTCAGCGTCTTCACCATTAGTCTGTGATCTAAGACGTTCGATAAAATCTCGTTTAGGTGCATATGATAATGGTACTTTGACTTGACTTATTACTGCACCAGCAGAGTTCTTACGTAGCACATGCAAGTTATTAAACAGACTACCAAACACGGCAACCGATTTACGGATTCTTTGGTGATAGAAATATGTACCAAACATTATTTAAGTCTCCACGTCGCCAAATGGGTTGCTTTCAGAAAAGTCTAAGAAGCCACCAGCTATGGTTTTAAAATCAATATTTTGTTCATCATCAGATATTTTATTATCTTCTACAACACCATTAGCTTGTATTACACCTGTTGCACCAGATGTTAGACCTGTGATTGTTTTAGATTCAAGAAATTCTCGGAACGTACCATCTGTAGAACCAATGTGAGCCAAAGATAAGACGCTATCAGAATCAGTATCAAAGTTAGCTGCTGGTACAAATGCAACGACTTCACCTTTCATAAATATTCCAAGATCGCTATCAAGTGTTTGTGAAACTTCTTCACCAATTTGAAAGCGGGTTGCATTTGATGATTCTTGATGTAATGTAAGATCTATTTGATAGGCACTATTCTTTTCAATATCGTCAATAGCTTTGACACCTGTATCAAAGTCTTCATCATTGTATTCGAATAGAGAACAACGCATTTTAAATGTTGGTAAGTTTTTAAGCTGATAAAAAGGAGATTCATCTTCAACCCTTTGAATTTCGAAAGTAGAGTTTGACATAGGTAAATGTATTAAATCACCTTCTCTGGGTCTATAGAAATCAATATCATTCCTACCGACTAGCTGATCGAATCTACGTCGTGCAACAACAAAGGTTGCTTCATCTCTTATCTCAACACCGAATTTTGAAAACAAATCTTTTTCACCATCAAAACCCTCTAAGTTTTCAATATACATTTCAATCTTATGAGATTTTTTAAATTTAGAAACAGAATCGTCACCAAATATACGATCTTCATTTACTAATTCACGAGGAATATAGAAAACATCTTGACCATACATTTGTAGAGACTCAATTATTATGTCTTCATATAATGTCTGTTCGCTTTTAACGCCGACATTGAAGTATGCATTGGTTGCCATATTATCCTACAAAGAAATCTGGTGGAAATTCGTGTTCTAGTCGCATCGTTTCTTTTAGTGTTGCAATTTCGGCAGTAGCATCATCATAAAGTTGTCTACCATTAAGAAGAACGCCTCCTGGAAGTTGCATGCCTTCAAACTTGATTAAATTTGCACCCCATTGTTGTTTTATCAACTGTGTAGTAAGGTCTTTTACAAATCTATCATTATAGACTGATGTGAAAGTTTCTGGATTAATTATGCTATCTGTTTCAAGAACTACATAATCACCAGCTTTAATAGATTCGTCATTCATGTTACTAAACCACTTTAGACGATTCTGGTGTCTTCTGAAGTTTACCTGTGGTTTACCAGTTAATTGACTTTCTAGTAAAGATAGATATTGTTGCATCTGTGTAAAGTAACCAAGATCACCTATAAAACTTCCTTGGTTTGCTACATCTTGTAGCATTAATTGATATTTAATACTAAAAAAGTTTCTTGAGACTGATGCACCAACATACAATATATCGGTAGGTAAAGTTATATATTCGTTTGTAATGTCTGTCTCAGTCATTAAGTGAACATGAAAACCTCTTGATACAGCATCAGAATGAAACTCTGCATAATACTGTAGAGCGTCGTCTATACGATCATCTATTTGATCCTCGTCTACATTAATTTCAATGACAGGAGCACCCAGCCTACGGAGAGCGTGGTCTTGTAATTGTACTCTGCTTGTAACAATAGACATTAAAAATAATCCTCTTTAACATATTTATATTAGTTTAATAGCGTGCCAGAAGAATTATATACATTAATTCTATAGTAAGAAGCTGATTGCCCGTCCAAAGTACCGGCATTAACACCACTTGAGCCATTAACATCAACTGTTTTAAGAGCCGCTAGTATTTGTGCCGCTGATTGGTCAGCAGTAGCACCTGTTTCAATACCATCTAGTTTACTCTTCAATGTAGAAGTAAAGTTCTTTTGAGTTAATCCTCCGTCTCCTACAGAGTATGTAGTATTAGTGTCTGTTGGTGTTGCCCAAGTAAAGGAACCGTCACCATCTGAACGTAAGAACTGAGATGTTGTACCATTACCTGATACATTCAATTCGTTAGCACGAACACCGTCAGCCTTCAGAGCAAACTCCATGTCATAAGGGTCGCCATCTGAACCTGTAGATGTATCTGTCCAGTTTACATTGATACCTTGACCTTCAGTAAACTTTACTTCTTTACCATGAGATACAGTTACTTCAGTGCCATCACCATCTTCTAATTGAAAAGTAGTAAGTTGGTTAGTGTTAGTGTCTGTATTCGTAACTGTCTCTGTAGCTGTAGCCAATCCAGTGACGTGTCCATAAGTATCAAGAGTAATATCTTGTATATATGTTCTGCCTGAATTATTTGAAGAACTCTGACTAGATGTATCGCTGTGGCTGAATGTTGTGCCAGATAAACCAAGCCCAGAACCAGCACTGTAGGTTGTGTTAGTGTCTGTGGGAGTAGCCCAAGTAAACGTACCATCACCATCAGATCTTAAGAATTGAGATGTACTACCATTGCCTGTTACCTTCAAGTTACCGGCATCTACAACATTGTCAGCTATAGTCAAAGCACCAGAACCTGTTACCTCACCTGTATGTGTTGCGTTAGTGACTGTGTTGTTAGCATTAGTATCACCAGTATAACCTAAGTTAGCTAATGTAAGTGTTCTAGTAGCTACTGTAGCATTTGCATCAGTAACGTGACCTAGTGTATCTGTTGTGATATTAAAATCTAAATCAGATATAACTGTAGCACCTGTTAATGCGCCTGTGTCTATAGAGGCATCGTCACCTGGGTGTGTTGGGTGTGAATAGTTGTTAGCTGATGCGGCTATACCATTTAACTTAGAATGATCTGCCGATGTGAAGTTGATTTCTGATAATCCACCATCACCAACAGAGTAAGTTGTATTAGTATCCGTTGGTGTAGCCCAAGTGAATGTCCCATCACCATCTGAACGCAAGAATTGTGATGTTGTACCATTACCTGTCACTTTTAGATTACCAGCATCTACGACATCAGCCGCTATAGTCAAAGCACCAGAACCTGTTACTTCACCTGTATGTGTTGCGTTTCCTACAGTATTAGTAGCACCCGAAGCAATACCGTCTAGTTTAGCACCATCAGTAGCTACGTCACGACCATCAAAGGTAGAGTTAGTAGTAATAGCACCTGTCATAGCACCACCAGAAAGAGGTAACTTAGTAGCCAGAGCAGTGGTTAATGTAGTGTTATAATTAGCATCGTCATTTATAGCTGCCGCTAGTTCGTTCAAGTCGTTGAGTGTGCTTGGTGCGCCACCAATTAAAGTTGTAATCTTATTTGTAACATATTCTGTTGTAGCTATTTTAGTGCTGTTGTTTGATTCAGCTTGTGTTGTGGCTGTAGATAAACGAGCCGACGCTATTGTTCCCGTTAAGTTTGCGGCTGGCAAATCAATCCCTAGACCTTCTATGTCTGATTTAGTTTGATCCGCAGTAGCATTAGCTTCTATTCCATCTAGCTTTGTATTATCTGCTGATGTAAAATTAATTTCTGATAACTCGCCATCACCAACACTGTAAGTAGTGTTAGTATCCGTTGCGCTTATTGTACCATCTGAAGCTATAGCAACATTTGTACCAGCAGTCAAAGCGGCTACAACATTTGTGGTATCCGTTACATCTGCGCTTGCTTCTATTGCATTGAGCTTAGAATGATCTGCATCGGTAAACACATTGCTGTTAGTTGCACTTTCTACTAAAGCTCTTATTTCTGCGGCAGTTTGATCTGCGGTAGCACTCTCTTCTATTGCATTAAGTTTGGTATGATCTGAATCGGTAAATGCATTAGTGTTCGCCTCTGCTTCATAGGCAACTTTTATTTGTGCACCTGTCTGGTCTGCGGTAGCACTTGCCTCTATACCATCTAGTTTAGAATGATCTGCGTCTGTAAATGCATTTGTATTCGAGTTATTTTCATAGGCTGTCTTTATTTCAGCATCAGTTTGATCAGCAGTAGCACCTGTTTCTATTGCATTAAGTTTGGTGTGATCTGCATTTGTAAAGTTATTTTCAGATAATTGACCATCTTGTACAGAATATGTTGTATTAGTATCTGTAGATGATATTGTACCATCTGAAGCTATAGCAACATTTGTACCAGCAGTCAAAGCGGCTACAACATTAACTGTATCTGTGACATCAGCACTAGCTTCTATTGCATTAAGTTTGGTATGATCAGCATCAGTAAACACATTTGAATTTGTAGCCGCTTCAACAGCCGCCCTTATCTCTGCATCTGTTTGATCAGCAGTAGCACTTGCTTCTATACCGTCTAGTTTAGTTTTGAGTGCGGCAACGTCTGCACCATCAACTGTTCCTGATACTGTAAGATTCCCAACACTTAATGTACCCGAGCTAGGATTGTAAGTAAGACCAGTGTCGTGTTTTATCGCTGTAACTGCACCGCTTGTTGCTGCATCAAACTTAATTGTAAAATCTGTGTCAGTTGATTCATCTGCTGTTGTTACTGCACCAGCGGCTGCCCATGATAATGTTTTGTCACCACTTGTTACTAATGCTTGTCCAGCAGAACCATCTGCATTTGGCAATGTCCATATAACGTTAGAAGTTGGTGAAACTGGTTGACCAAAACCTACATAATTGCTTGCATTACTATCAAGAAACCTTTGTTCTGTCACTGCTGATACAGATGAAGTTATCATACCAGTCGATGGATTATATGTCAATCCGCTATCTTGTTTAACTGCTGTGAGTGCGCCACTTGTTGTAGTAGCAAAGTAAAGTTTAAAGTCTGTATTTGTAGATGTATCAGATGAAATTGTTGCACCGGCTGCAGCAAAGCCTAAATGGCCTTCGCCGTCTGTTACTAGAGCTTGTCCAGATGTACCATCTGATGGCGGTAAATGAAATGAAAGGTTACTGCTAAATGGTGAATGTGGTGATTTCAATGTCACAAAGTGCGAAGCATCAGAATCAGGAAATTTTATTGTATCAGACTGAAAACTTGCACCAATAATATTGGCAGTTCCAGAACTTACTTGTGTTGTAACGTATGCTTGCGTAGCAACTGGAAGGTTGCCTTGAGTTATGGTACCAATTACATCTACTGAACTATCAAACGTTGAAGGTCCTTTGACTGTAATACCATTCTTAACTATAAAATTCTTGTCTGCCATGGTTCATTGTCCCCTATGGTTATGTGATAATTGTTTGATGTGCTTTAACTAATATTGTGGTTGCAGGATTACGTGTAAATTTAACTTCGATTGTACCTGAGTTATTTGTTACAGCTAAAGATCCTAGATCACTATCACCGGTATGTACTATACCATATTCTGTACTTGCTATATTCGTCCCGTCAAATGCAGTCAGTATTTTAGAGATTTGTGTCTCTGAAGAACTGTCGTTGTATGCGGAGATATTAAATTCTATTGCAGTAGATTCACCGCCTGTTACATACGATGCAACAATTGTAGCTGATCCGCTTGTTACTGATACACCAGCTGGTTGTGCTTTGACTATACCATCCTTAGTATAAAGAGTACCAATATAAGCACCTCTAAATCTTGTACCATCTGTACCAATATCAACTACATCTGAGTCAGAAGCAGATAATACACCAGAAATATTTGCGCTATCGAGTGTTTTATTACTTAATGTTTGTGCACTTGCCGTTGTAACGGATTCAAATCCACCAGAGGTCGAACCATCATGCACTCTAATAGTATTAGATTGATTATCATATGATATTTCACCAGCAGCTCCAATAAAGTTATCATTTTGAGCTGTTGTGCCACGTCTAAACTGGACTACTGTAGGCATTTATTTAATTCCTTATTTCTATATACTTGAATCTACCCCAAGATCTACTGTTGCTATTGAACCTATGGGGTTCATACAATCGAAAGTTTCCCCTGTCGAAATTCCAAAAGCATCAATTTCACTTGCTGAGTCTACTGTGCCATAATCGCCTTTTGGAAAGCTGACTGCTGAAACACCTGTTATTACTGCGTCATCTACATATGATTTATTGACTGCATCATTATTATCAGTAGGTGTGGATAAATTAACAATCTTAAGATTGCTCATGTTTATCTGACCAGTCATTGTTCCGCCAGATGTGAATAGTGTCCCTAATGCTGCCGAATCTATTATATTTTTTGTAATATCAGAATCGTTGAACCATTTAACTACATCATCGGCACTTTTATAAAAAAGTCTTCCGTCTTCATAGTTAATAGCCAATTCACCATAAGCTAAATCACCAACAAGAGGTATCTTGCCAGATGAGTCTGATTTAAGTAGCTTAATTTGTACGTTCGACAATATTCATTCTTCTTTTTTAGTAAAACTGTATAATAATATTATTTTTATTTATAATGATTAGAATGTACCGCCGTCAACTACAGCAATAGATACTGCGCCAGACGACACACTAAAGTCAGTAGCGTTAAAAGAGGCAACACCTAAGTTAGATGATGTAGCAAGTTCTGCGGCTACAGTCATTTGATTTGAGCCATCTACATATGTAAGATCAATGCCTTCACCTGCTAAGAAGAAGTTAGAAGTCAAATGATCTTCAATGGCTTCCATAATCTTAACATCGTTAAATGTAATTGTATTGGCATCGTTAATACCAGCTTCGATATTAACTCCGTAGTTAAAGTCCCAAGCTGTAT
>ERZ1048068.3358-NODE-3358-length-10581-cov-5.060802_pt1 | contig 10581 bp, 6 predicted proteins | sample MGYA00383098_ERZ1048068 | MGnify/ENA primary metagenome ERZ1048068 (study PRJEB29581, sample SAMEA5548368) | metagenome | biome: marine; feature: coastal; material: water | depth 1 m | study: Short-term variability in the microbial, nano- and picoplankton... | reverse complement strand
AGTTCATTTGCATCGTATATCCAATGCACGCCAAGGGAAAGGGCATCTGCACAGTAGGAGCCAAAAAGAAGTCCGGATTGTCTATTTGTTAAATCGTTCATGATGGATGACCTGAAATTTATTGTTTTACTAAGTGCTGGATGGAAAGTCGGTGTATCCTTCGGGGGTCGATGAACTGTACCAAGTGGAAGGATCTGCATCTTCAGCGAGTGGAATACTAGCAGCGAATCGTTCGACTAAGTCTGGGTTACTGATGAAAGGACGTCCAAAAGCAATCATATCTGCATGGCCATCAGATATGGCTTTCTCTGCAGTCTCTTCGGTATATCCACAATTACCCATAATCGGTCCTTTAAAAACCGTACGGAATTCTTGGAGGGTCATAGGTTCACCAAGCTCATGAAAGCCAAAAGCTAGGCCGTCCATAACATGTAAGTAAGATAATCCATATTGATTGAGTTGTTTGGCTGTGTAAGTGAACTGTTCCCGGTAATCCGGGGAACCCATATCATCAAATATACCATTGGGTGACAGGCGGACGCCTATTCGGTTGAAAGGGAAAACTTCTCCGACAGCTTGAACGACTTCATCGAGTAACCGGTAGCGGTTTTCCATATTTCCACCATATTCATCGGTTCGATGATTTGTTTTGGACTGTAGGAATTGATCGAGTATATATCCGTTGGCCGAGTGTATTTCGATACCATCGAAATCGGCCGCTTTTGCAAGTTCTGCACCTTTTCTGAACATCGCGATGATTTGTGGAATTTCTTCCAATTCAAGGGCTCTTGGAACTTCATAGGGTTTGCTGCCATCCGGAGTGTGTGTTTCATTATTTTCCAAGCGAATAGCGGAGGGAGCTACTGGTTGCTGGCCATTAATCAGAAGACTGTGAGTAGCTCGACCTGGATGCCAAAGTTGCAAAAATATTTTACCATCTTTTTTGTGTACTGCCTGAGTCGTTTTTTTCCACCCTTCGATATGTTCATCATTATAAATTCCAGGCATATTCATCCAGGCAATGGCACTACTATCTACCCCTGTTGCTTCGGCGATGACCAGACCGGCTGACGAGCGCTGACCGTAATATTCTGACATTAATTCGGTTGGGCAACCCTCCGGCGTAGCTCGTGTTCGAGTCATCGGTGCAAGGATAACTCGATTCTTTAATGGTAGATCACCGATCTGAATGGGTGTTAAAAGTTGTTTAGTCATTGGGTATATTTAAACAAAAGTTCTAGGTTATACAATCGTATGCAGTATTTTGTATAAAAAAGAGTGTTTCTGGGGTGAACCAGTTGCATTCGATTGTAAAAAGAACTTTGTCTTTTTTCGTAATAAAAGAAAAGATGATTACATATAAACATTATGAAAAATTTGACATTCCACCATGCCCTCGTACCCCTGTTGTTCAGTTTTATTTGCTCCTTCGCTTTTGTCCAAGCAGATCAACATGGCAAAGGGTCTGATCATCTTTTGTATACTGGAGACCGCGTAGCCCTTGTGGGGGGTGGATTGATCGAGCGGGCTCGCTTGAATGGCTACTTGGAGAGCGCTCTTTCGGTAGGTGCCGGGCCCAAAATCACAGGGTTAACATTTCGAAATCTTGGATGGAGTGGAGATACGGTTTTTAATGATGCCCGAGCCTATTTCGGCAAACCCAATGAGGGAAGAGATAGGTTGAGGAAAATTATTTCTGAGTGGGAACCTACTGTAGTAATGCTTAACTATGGAGCGGAGGTCGCGCTGTCATCGGGAAGGCCGTGGACGGATGAAGTTTTGGCTAGTAAGCGCTCTGCGGGCGACTGGGACCAGAGTGTAGCGGTTTTTCTCGAAGGGTATGCAAAGATGGTTGAAGAAATCAGGAAGGCAGCGGGGGGTAATTTGCGTGAAATCGTCGTGATTGCACCTCCTCCCTTAGAAAATCTGGGAATTCCCATGCCCGATCACCAGGCAACGAACCGCAGGTTGGCAAAATTAAGAGATTCTCTTATGCGGTTTAGTAAGGAAAAAAAAGTTAGATTTGTTGATTTGTTCGGAGCTATGAATGGAGACAATTTCATCACAAAGATTCCTAGCCAACCAATTACCCATGACGGGCTTCATTTTACAGAAAATGGATACCGTAAATTAGCTTTTCAAATTGCTGTAAGCTTAGGTTATGAGGTTTTTCAATCAGATGCTTTAACCGAAGATTTAAGAAAAAAAATTATCGAAAAAAATCGTTTGTTTTTTCACCGATGGAGACCAGCAAATGAGACATACCTGTTCTTATTTCGTAAGCATGAACAGGGTAATAATGCGAAAGAGATTCCTCAGTTTGATCCAATCATTGAAGAAAGAGAGAAAGAGATCGAAGTTCTACGAAGTCAACTTCTCAAAGATCTGCAAGGATAATTCCCACTACTATTTTTACTCATGAATAATCGAATTTTATCTCTCTGTTTTTTTCTTCTCATTACGAATTTTGGTTTCGCCCAGCGCGGATTGACCAAGATCCCGGACACTGCTATTCAGGCACAGCTTGATTCTTTTGTTCTTCCCGAAGGGGCAAAGATCAATTTATTCGCCAGCGAACCGGTGGTTCGCAATCCGATTCATATGAATTGGGATTCCAAAGGGCGATTATGGGTGGTGGGTAGTCCGTTGTATCCCCATATCAAGCCCGGGCAGGAAGAGTCTGACCAATTGGTCATATTGGAAGATACCACTGGAGACGGGGTGGCGGACAAACATACAGTTTTTGCCGACAACCTGCATATTCCAACCGGAGTTCTTCCGGGAGATGGGGGAGCGTATGTGGCTAACAGCAACGATGTACTTTTTCTGAAAGATACAGACGGCGATGGAAAAGCGGATCATCGTGAGGTTATTCTATCCGGTTTTGGAACAGAGGATACGCACCATATTGTTCATACCTTCAGATGGGGACCCGAAGGAATGATGTGGCTCAATCAGTCGATTTATATTCATACCCACCTCGATACCCCTTATGGGATACGGAGACTACTCGGTGGTGGAATGTGGCATTATCGTCCAGAGACCAAGCGGTCGGAAGTATTCATGAAGGGTTTGGTTAACCCATGGGGGCATGCATTTGATGAATGGGGCCAAAGTTTCATGACGGATGGAGCCGGAGGACAGGGAATCAACTTTGTTTATCCACGATCAGTTTTCGTGGCTTCTCCCGGTGCTCCACGCAGAGTGCAGGGGCTCAATCCAGGGCAACCCAAGTTGTGCGGATTGGAAGTCTTGTCGGGAAGTCATATCCCTGAGCACTGGCGTGGTTCATTGGCATCGCCGGATTTTCGTGGTCATCGAATTAAAACTTTTCGATTGAGCGATAAGGGGAGTGCTTTTGAATCGAGAGAGTATAAGGAATTGCTTGCATCCAGGCATGGGGCTTTTCGACCGATTGATGTAAAGATGGGACCGGACGGAGCAATTTATGTGGCCGATCTTTACAATCCCATTATTCAACATGGAGAAGTGGACTTTCGTGATCCAAGACGTGATCAGAAGCATGGACGAATCTGGCGGATTAGTTTTCCAGGGAATCCCCCGGCACCTTTTACTAAGCCTTCCGAAATGAATTCCTTGGCTTTAGCAGAAGCCTTGCTTTTCTCTGAAGAAAATATTGTCAGGGAGTTGGCCACGGCTGAATTACGAACCCGAAATCCTGATAAGATGTTGTCAGCACTAAATTCCTTTCCATTGAAGGATGATATCCATGTAGTACGTCGGGTCTGGGCAACTCAGGCCTTAAATCGATTAGATATTGGATTGGCTAAGCAATTGACCAAATCGAAATCACATAGGGCAAGAGCGGCCGGACTTCGTGCCATTTATTACGATGCATCCAATAACAAATACAAAAACATCCTCTCCATTGCTGAAGAAGCTGTCTCGGACCCATCTCCACATGTTCGTCTATGGGGGGTGAGTTTGTTGGCTCAATTGGATGACCCCAAAACCGTTGCTATTGCTTTGCGAGCTCTCGATGGAGTGAAGGTTGATGACTTTCTTGATTTTGCTGTGTGGTCAATATGCAGGGAACATCGAGACCGCTGGGTGAAGGAGATGACAACAAAAGGGGAGAATCCATTTGATAGTCTTTCTCAACTTCTCTTTGCATCTTCTGCAATTGGAGAAGCAATCGGAGCGGATCAGATATTGGCTTCGGTTGAAAACGGAACAATCACAGATGATAAAAAGGTATGGGAAGTGGCAAACTGGATGGCCAATGAGGGCAGTCCCAGTCACTTGGAAACGCTTCTGGATTTAGCAATAAAATCGAGTTCGGTATCCCGACAACATGCTTGTTTGAACGCCCTGCTGAATGCCAAGAAGATTAGAAAAGTAAATCCGTCCGGTGACCTGCAAAGAGTGATCCAATTTTTGGAAAGTGAGAATGATACTATTTGGAGCACAGCGACTCAGTTAGCCGGTTTGTGGAAACTGGAAGTTGCTCGGTCAAGTTTGGAGCAGGTTTTGAAAAACAGGCAATCTAAACAACAAAGGAAAAATGCGGCGATAGACTCATTGATTGCGATGGGAGGAGAAAAGACTCGCCGGTTTTTTGATCAGCAAATTGTGGACGAGCAGAATACATATGAACAAAAAATTACACTGATCAAGGGCCAGCTTAAACTTCAGCCAAATTTAGCCGCTAAGCGGGCAATCAATTTGCTTCAGGATATGCCGAATACCCAAGATTCTGGCATTGTTTTTGCGGCCTTTATTGGAAATCGTGGTGCAACTCAGGCGTTAACCAATGAACTTCAGGGTAAAAAGCTTTCACATGACATCGCTCTTAAGGGAATGCAACTGGCGGAGAGTGCTCCCACCCGTCCACAAGCCTTGATTACAGTCTTACAAAAAGCCGGAGGACTTAAGTCGATGAAGATGAGCCTTACAAGAGATGAAATGGTTTCGATGATCGATCGTGTAAATAGGCAGGGCGACGCATCCCGTGGCGAGAGTGTGTATAGACGTCAGGACTTACAATGTGTGGCCTGCCATGCGATTGGAAAAGTGGGTGGTGTTATTGGCCCAAACCTAGTATCAATTGGCGCAAGTGCACCGGTTGATTATCTTATCGAATCATTACTTGAACCAAGTAAGAAGATTAAGGAAGGTTATCATACCAACCTCGTTACCCTCAAGAATGGTGATGCTTTTGCAGGTGGAATATTGAGTGAGACTGATAGTGAATTGGTAATCCGTGATTTGACTGGTAAACACAATCGGGTAGCAAAGTCTGATATTGCCACTCAAATAATTTCACCTGTTTCTTTGATGCCAGTAGGATTGACCTCTCCACTGAGGGAGGATGAATTTGTGGACTTGGTTCGTTTTATGACCGAGCTTGGTAAGGAAGGAAGATACAAAACCAAGTCCAATCGTTTCGCAAGGCAATGGGAGGTTTTACCAGAGAATTCTCCAAACCCCGGGACGGTTCATCACTATGGAGCCAAGATGTTCACACAGGAATTTAGCGGATATAAGTGGGAGCCATTTTATGCAATGGTTGGAGGTGGTATTCCTGCTAAAGAAGTACCGGTGGCTTTAAAAAGGAGAGTTGATCAGTATCAGGTAATGCGAACGCACATAGAAATTACAAAACCTGGAAAGCATAAAATACGGTTACAGGGCGACCTGAGCCAAATGAATTTGTTTCTCGGCGAATTTCAGATTGAGCTCCCCTCGAAGGGGACAGATGCAGAAATTCTGGTTGATTGTAAGGAGGTAGGTAAGCAGGAGATATTAATGGTCTTAACAGGAACGGGTCCTGATAGTGAGTTTTCGCTTGAAGGATTGTCTGAAAATATAACTATGATAAACTCACTTTAGAATGGTTATTAAAAAATTACTGATTACCCCAATATGTTTTCTTTGCTGTTTAGATTTTTGCTTAGCTAAACCTTTGGTCGTGGCTCATCGAGGTTCTTCTTATGAAGCACCGGAAAATACGCTTCCCGCTTTTCGCTTGGCTTGGGAGCAGGGCGCAGATGCGGTCGAAGGAGATTTTCTGCTTACCAAGGACGGTGAAATTGTATGTTTTCATGATAAAAATACCAAGAGAATAGCAGAACGAAATCTCGTTGTTTCAAAATCCACCCTTATGGAATTAAGAACTCTGGATGTTGGTTCATGGAAAAATGAAAAGTATAAAAAGACGAAGATACCTACGATTGCTGAAGTATTTGCCACCATTCCCAAGGGAAAGAAAATTTTTATTGAGGTAAAGTGTGGCCCGGAAATCATACCATTTCTGATCCAAGAAATTAAGAAGGCCAATTTAGAAACAGATCAGGTTCGGTTGATTTGTTTTAATACGGAAGTGGTTAAATCCTTTAAGGAGAAAATGCCTGGTTATAAAGCTTATTGGCTTTCTGGCTTTAGGAAGAAGAACGGGTCCTGGAAACCTTCTGTGGAACAAGTAATGAGCACCCTACAAAGTTGTAATGCTGATGGACTGGATTCCCAACACATAATTCCCCCTGAATTATCAAAAGCGGTTATCGACGCAGGGTATGAATGGCATGCATGGACGATCAATGACTCTGCAACGGCGCAAAGACTAGCTAAGAGGGGGATCGAATCGATTACCACGGATCGGCCTAAACTTATTGGTATAGGCTTTAAGAATTAGCCCCAGCCCAGATTTTAAATCACCAATCTTTGCATTTATTGATTGGTATTAAAACTAATTCGATTTGAATAGATGAAATTATGATCAAAGGAAATAATACATCATTTCTAAATTCAATGCCGCCAAGTCTTTTTTTGTCCTGCACAGCTTGGTCTATGTTTTTGCTTATGAGTTCTGTTTTACTGGAAGGGGCCAGTTACAAATCTAAATTACGAAACGACATCACCCGTCCATTTGTTGGGAAAGAGTTTTGGCCTAGCCCCCAGATGGACTGGCAATTAAATAATGGGAAGATGGAGGTGATGATTAGTAAGGGTGGGAAAACCCACGACATTCATTTGCTCACTCATCAATTAAAATCCCAGGAAGGTAGTTTTTCTCAATCTGTCCGTTTAAGTTTAAAGAAAATAAATCCTAATAAAGTTAAGCGGGCCGGGTTTAAATTTGGAATTGTCGGAGCGATCCCCGAAGAATATCGATCTAATTTATTTTTAAGCTCGGGTTATATGGCTGGCGTAACATCTGAAGGCAAACTCTTTGGACCGGGAATTGAAAGTAAGTCTTCCTTACCTTTGTCCGCTTTGGAAGATCTTCAATTAACTCTTGAAGTAAACCATAACGGGGCTGGCTTTGATTATGTACTAGAGGCCAGAAGACAAAACAATGAGGCTAAAAGTGCGGTTCTTATGTTTATCAAAAAATCGGTGCGACTGAAAAAAGGATTATTGGGAAATCTTACCCTGTTTGCAGATTATGCACAAAAGAATCATGCTGCTGCTATTCTCGCTGATAGTAAAGAATTTCAAACGGATGTAACTTTTCAGGACTGGCAAATTTCAGGAGATAAAGTGAAGCAGAACCTGAATCAAACTTTTGGACCTATTCTTTGGACTCAATACACCCTGCATCGGGGTATTATGAAAATGACAGCCCAGATTGCCCCCATGGGAAAGATGAACAAAGAAAAAGTGTATCTCGAACTTTTGAAAAAGGGTAAATGGAAAAAGCTACAAAGTTCAGGTATTCATGAATATGCGAGCACAGCTCATTTTCGAATAGAAAACTGGGACGACAAACAAGAAATTCCTTACCGGGTTATCTTCAAGGATGGAGATTCAATTGGAGAATGGAAGGGGAGCATTCGTAAAGATCCCAAAGGTAAAAACACCATCAAGTTGGCTGCCATGTCATGCATGAAAGACGGAGCTTTTCCCAATCATTATTTACAGCAAAATGTAATAGCCCAAGACCCCGACATTTTATTTTTTGCAGGGGACCAACTCTATGAAGGCAATGGAGGGTTTGGCATTGTGAGGGCGAAAAAATTGGCAGATGTTCCTCGTGCATCACTTAACTATTTACAAAAGTACTGGATTTTCGGATGGAGCTTTCGAGATGTGATGAAGGATCGCCCCTCCGTAGTTATCCCGGATGATCATGATGTGTATCATGGAAATATTTGGGGGCTGGGAGGAGGACCTGTTCCCGAAGGGGGAAACAAGGGAAGTGATGGTGGTTATGAAATGCATGCGGAATGGGTGAGGATGGTAGAACGCACACAAGTTTCTAATTTGCCGGATCCTTATGATCCAACACCAGTACTCCAGGATATCGGGGTTTATTGCACTGATTTTAATTATGGTGGAATCAGCATGGCTGTTTTGGAAGATCGAAAATTTAAATCCGGACCGGCACAGGCGGTTGATAAAAAAACACACAAAGGACGAGTTGACCATGTACGCGATCCGAATCTTGATCCAATGGTTTTGGACAAGCCAGGTTTACATTTACTTGGAGACAGGCAGGAGAAGTTTTTAGAAGAGTGGGCGGGTGACTTTCGGGATGCTTCGATGAAGGCAATACTTTCCCAGTCTCCTTTTTGTGCGGTAGCCACGCATCATGGTGGTGGTAATGAAAATAATATCTTGATTGCTGATTTGGATTCCAATGGTTGGCCACAATCGGGGCGTAACCGGGCGATCAAACTAGCAAGAAAGGGGCATGCCGTTATGATTCATGGAGACCAACATCTTGCGACGCTGGTACATCATGGGGTGGATGAATGGAATGATGCTGGGTTTTCTTTTGCAGGGGCCGGAATATGTAACGGATATCCCCGCTTGTGGGCACCGAAAGAAGCGGGAAAGAATCGTCGGCTTGGCTCGGCCACTTACACGGGTGAATTTCTTGATGGGTTTCATAACAAGATAAATGTGTGGGCTGCTGCTAATCGAATCGACAAACAGCATCCTGAAAAGATTAAGGGTAAGCCCACGACAATGCTTGAAAAATTAAACAATTCAGCATCTGGATATGGAATCGTAAAATTCCATAAAATTGAGCAGGAAATTACCATGGAAAGCTGGCCTATTTATGAGAATATGACCCCAGATATTGCCAGTTATGAAACGCATAATGGTTGGCCAGTTACGGTTTCCGTAGACCAGCAATATAATCGGAAACCACTCGGTTTTCTGGCTCCCGTCAAAATGAAGAAGAAGAGTTTTATTGTTCGTGTGCGGAAAGAACCATCTGGTGAATTGGTTTATGCTCGGCGAGTGACAAAGGGTACATTCCGTCCTAAAGTTTTTGAAATGGGTAGTTATGGAGTTGAAGTGGGGGAGCCTGGAAATTGGAAAACTTTTAAAAATCAAAAGATTCAAAACTAGTAACATGAAATAATGAAATTCATTTGTTTACTCGTTCTATCTTTTTTGCCCTTCGTTGCTCAGGCACACCGGTTGGAATACAAACCAGTGGAATTTTTGGTTGGTTCCTCAAAATGTTTCGTACTGGATGCTAATTCTAGCGATAAAAATAAACCATGGGTGTGGTATGCCCCCACTTTACCGGCTCACCCTGATCTATCGCACAGTTGGTACATCGATAAACTTCTTATAAAGGGAATTAGTTTTGCCGGGTGTGATCAGGGAGAAGTGCGTGGATCCCCAAAAAGCGTAGACCGCTTTACAAATTTTTATAATAAAATGGTCGATCGTGGATATTCAAAGCAACCCGTATTACTTGGGCAAAGCCGAGGTGGACTAATGATGCTAAGTTGGTCGGTCAAGAACCCAAAGAAAGTGAAAGCCTTTGCAGGAATTTATCCGGTATTGAATTTGAGGAGTTGGCCGATGAAGCGAAATTTAAGTCATACTTTGGCTGATTTTGAAATGGATCAAGATACATTTTTAAACTCGGTTGATCTTCTTAACCCAATCCATCAATTGGCAGAGTTAGCCGAAGCCATGGTTCCACTCTTTATTGTTCATGGAGATTCCGACCGGATCGTTCCACTTGAAGAAAATACTGAGATTGTGATCAATCGATATACGAAGCTAGGTGGAAAAGCTGAAGTAAAGGTCGTGCCGGGAAAGGGACACCAAGTCTGCGACGATTTTTTTAAATCAAAGGAATTGATTGAATTCATCATTCAGCTAACGAAACATTGAGAAGAATTTAATTTTTAAGAACTTTTCAAATGTGAGTAGACACATAATTAAATTAACCTTTTATTAATATGCTTATGAAAAAACAAAAATTATTCCTTCTTCCAATTCTAATATTAAGTTTATCAGGATCATTTCTCTATGCTAGCAAAGCAATTAATTTATTATCTCCTAAACATATTAATCTAAATAAAAATTGGACTCTTAATAAAGGGGTTCTTACTCCCTCTGAAACACCAGGTGGAATAATATGGTCCAAAAGTAAGTTTGGAGACTTTAGGGTTTCTCTTGAATATAAGACATCAGAAAAAGCTAACAGTGGCTTGTTTTTTCGTACAGACCCAAAGAATGCAGTGCAGGGAGGATTTGAAATTCAGATTGCTTCTCCTGGGCTGTACAGTGGAAAACACATCGTCGGATCCCTTTATGATGCCAAGGAACCAATTGTTGCAGCAGGTAAACCTGATGGAGAATGGA
>ERZ1048068.3356-NODE-3356-length-10590-cov-4.444898_pt1 | contig 10590 bp, 10 predicted proteins | sample MGYA00383098_ERZ1048068 | MGnify/ENA primary metagenome ERZ1048068 (study PRJEB29581, sample SAMEA5548368) | metagenome | biome: marine; feature: coastal; material: water | depth 1 m | study: Short-term variability in the microbial, nano- and picoplankton... | reverse complement strand
CATCGAACATTCTTTTGAGGTCATGAATCGAGAGTGGGTCAGGTGATCCAAGCAAAGCTGCCTCAATGGTCTGCTTGAGAGTTGTAGCTCCTCGCTTCAGATCAGTTTTCATTCGATAGCCTCACGTAAATAGTTGAAAATACGCCCTGCTGAGAGATCTCTATTGCAGTATCTTTTGCAAGTTCAAGTATCGCTAAGAATGACACCACCACGTACTGGACCCCCTTGTCTATTTCGAATAAATCTTCGAAGCGAAGAAAATGATAATTCTGAAGCCTCCTGAGGATCTGGCTCATATGCCCTCGAACCGAGAGTTCTTCTCGACTGATCATATGGTGTTTGTTATTTTTTGCCCGATTTATAATTGCTACCCACGCCATACGTAAGTCATTTTGATCCACCATTGGTGGGGATACGTAATCTGATTTTTCAAAAAAAACAGATGCTCGTGAAAAATCACGATCCACTACTGGGTGCTCGTTTAACCTTACCGAGGCCTTTTTCATACGCTCATACTCGATTAATCGTCTGACTAACTCCGCCCTCGGATCAAAATCTTCATCATCGATCGGCCCGTCAGTTCTCGGTAATAACATTCTTGATTTAATTTCCGTCAAAACGGCGGCCATTAATAGGTACTCCGCGGCTAACTCTAGGTTACTGGCCTTCATGGACTCTACATACACCATGTACTGTTCAGTCAAATCTGCCATTGGAATGTCAAGCACATCAAGATTTTGTTTCCTGATCAGAAACAACAATAAATCGAGGGGCCCTTCAAATGACTCCAGCATGACTTGAAGAGCTTCTGGAGGGATATAAAGATTCGCCGGCAACGCAATAATCGGCTCTCCTCGGAAGACGCCAACGCGGCTTGGTTCTGGTGCTGCAGCAAGTAAGTCAACAGGATCCATAAACTCTAACAATACACTAGATGTTGTGTCAGGAACTAGAAAATAACCCAAATAAGGTTATTTTTCCAGTATTTATTGTTAACTTCCCTAAATTAATTTGCGGAAATTTAAAACACCCTTTTCTACCTCAATGACGATAGTATCTCCCGGACCAAAAGTACCCTCAAGGATTAACTTTGAAAGTGGGTTCTCAATTTCCGACTGAATTGCACGCTTGAGCGGCCGAGCACCATAAGCAGGGTCAAAATTGTTATCTCCCAACATATCAAGTGCCTCGTTATTGAACTGGAAATAAATGTCCAGACCCTGTAATCGCTCTCGTAATCGTTCTAATTGAATGGCTAGGATCGCATTAACATCTTTTCTGCCTAACCCATGGAATACCACCACTTCATCGAGGCGGTTTATAAATTCAGGCTTGAACACCTCCTTTACACTCTCCATCACCGCATTTTTTACAGCGCCATCGTTACCCCAATCCATAGACTGAATCATATGGGAGCCGATATTCGACGTCATGACAATCACTGTATTTTTAAAATCAACGGTTCGACCTTGTCCGTCTGTCATACGACCATCATCCATAGCTTGGAGTAAAACATTTAAGACGTCTGGATGAGCCTTTTCGATTTCGTCCAACAAAATCACGGAATAAGGTTTTCTTCGAACGGCCTCAGTCAGATAACCGCCTTCATCGTATCCTACGTACCCGGGTGGCGAACCGATTAAACGAGATACTGAGTGTTTTTCCATAAACTCCGACATGTCAATTCGGATTAATTTATCCTCCGTATCAAAAAGAAACTGGGCTAATGATTTACATAACTCCGTTTTACCAACGCCCGTGGGTCCAAGAAACAAAAACGATCCGTACGGCCTGTTGGGGTCACTTAGCCCAGCTCTCGAGCGGCGCACAGCATTCGAAATCACCTGTATGGCCTCTTTTTGACCGATCACACGCTGATGGAGATGAGCCTCCATTTCTATTAATTTTTGCCGCTCTCCTTCCAGCATTTTTGACACAGGAATTCCCGTCGCCCGAGAAACCACCTCAGCAATTTCATCAACACCAACTTCAGTTTTGAGAAGACGAAAACTTTTTACGCTCTCATTTAGCTCGGCATCTTTTAATAAACTGCTTTCCAAGGAAGGCAGCGTACCGTACTGCAGCTCTGACACTTTTGACCAGTCACCGTTTCGCTTTGCGACTTCAATTTGAAGTTTAGTTTGATCAATTTGTTCTTTCACATGCTGATCACCATGAACTATCGATTTTTCGGATTTCCACACTTCGTCAAGATCAGCATATTCATTGATTAATCGATCGATTTCATCTTGCATTCCGATTAACCTTTTCTTTGAACCTTCATCGGTCTCTTTCTTGACTGCCTCTCGCTCTATTTTTAACTGGATTAAGCGGCGATCTATTTTATCCAAAGCCTCTGGCTTAGAATCAAGCTCCATTTTAATCCGAGCGGCTGACTCATCGATTAAGTCAATAGCCTTATCGGGAAGAAAACGGTCTGTGATGTATCGATGCGATAACTGCGCGGCAGCCACTATGGCGGGGTCTGTAATATCGACACCGTGATGAAGTTCATATCTTTCCTGCAAGCCTCTTAAAATTGCGATCGTACTTTCAACTGAGGGCTCATCAATCATCACCTTTTGAAAGCGACGCTCCAGAGCCGAATCTTTCTCAACATATTTCCGATATTCATCAAGTGTTGTAGCGCCTACGCAATGAAGCTCGCCTCGAGCCAGCGCAGGTTTAAGCATATTGCCAGCATCCAACGCTCCCTCAGACTTTCCCGCACCAACCATGGTATGGAGCTCATCTATAAAGATGATCGTCATACCTTCGTCGCGAGCCAAAGATTTAAGCACTGTTTTTAATCGCTCCTCAAAGTCACCCCTATATTTTGCACCGGCAAGCAAGGCTGCAATATCCAAAGACAACACTCGTTTTCCCTTTATACTGTCTGGCACCTCGTCATTTACAATTCTTTGAGCTAAACCCTCGACAATCGCTGTTTTTCCCACTCCTGGCTCGCCAATAAGTACAGGGTTGTTTTTAGTCCTACGTTGAAGAATTTGGATCGTTCTTCTGATTTCGTCATCCCTACCAATAACAGGGTCTAGTTTTCCATTACGGGCTCTTTCCGTTACGTCGACGGTGTACCGTTCAAGCGCTTGCCTATGACTTTCAGCGTTCATATTTTCGTTAGGGACGCCACCTCTGACTCCAGCAATGACTTGTTCAAAAGAGGATAAAGACCCTCCATGCTTGATCAATAGTTTACCAACACCTTTGCTGTCCTCCACGGCGGTCAAGAGAAATAATTCGGTAGACACATATTGGTCGTTTTTACTAATTGACAGTTTCTCTGTCTCGATTAACAACCGTTTGAACGATGGTGATATTGCAGTATCGGCGATATCCACTATTTGAGGAAAATTTAAAATTAGCTTTTGCAAGTCGTTTTTCAACGCTTCAACGTTTACACCAACTTGCGCCAAAATTGACCTAATCAATCGGTCCTCAGATTCGAGTAGTGCCAACAAAAAATGTTCTGCTTCTATCGTCGAGTTTTGATTAGCTGAAGCCAGAGACTCAGCCTGAGTCAAAGACTCTTGAAAGCGAGCAGTAAATTTATCGAATCTCATAACGATTCCTTTTTTTTCTCAGTTAAGTCTAAAATTGGGGTGGGATTTATTAATTTCAAGTGCACCTATGTCTTATACCTAGTTCTAGATCCCGGAAAATTGCTGCACATTAACGAGGTGAGTTATGAAAAAAACACTAGTGATATTTACATTAACTACCGCTTTTTTTAGTGGGGTTTGTCACGCAGAGCGCTCGCAAACAGACGAGCAACTCATAAATGAAATGCGAGCCACATCATCAAAACTAATCAAAACGCTAGGAAAAACACTAAAATCGACCATCCAGCAAGAAGGTCCAGAAGCAGCCATCCGTGTATGCGAGACCGTCGCACCAAATCTTGTTAATGAAATTTCAAAAGAGACTGGTTGGAAGGTCTCGAGAGTCAGCCTAAAGGTAAGAAATCCGCTAATTGGAACGCCCGACAGTTGGGAGAGAAAACACTTGTTAGCTCTCTCTAAAAACCAACCAAACAAGAACTCATCCACTGAACTGACCATAATTGAAATGATTAAAATCAAGGAAGGAACTTCAATTCGATATTTGGAAGCGCTGCCAACCGCTCCACTTTGTCTAACATGTCATGGCAAACCAGAACATATTCCGACTAAAGTTTCAAAAACGTTAAATACCATTTATCCGTTCGACGACGCTAAAGGTTATGAGGTGGGCGAAATTCGCGGTGCAATTTCTATTCAGGCGATAATTAAATAAATTCTCGGCAGTTAAGTAGATCAGCAAAGAACAAAGCAAAGAACAAAGCAAAGAATAAAGTAGAGGCAAATGATGGATCATTTAGAAAAAACCACAATCATCAAGACGAATGTTAATTTGGCATTAGGAGAGGATGTTGGCAGCGGTGATTTAACAGCTTCGCTAATTCCAGAAGAAACTTTTGGAGCCGGGACAATAACGGCAAGAGACACCTGCACACTTTGCGGAATCGATTGGGCCGATGCCACATTTCGTCAAATAGATCCGAACACTCATCTCGAATGGCATTATCACGATGGCGATCATGTCACTAACGGATCAGTTTTGTGTTCCATTCGAGGCCCAGCCCGAGCGCTTTTAACAGGCGAGAGAACCGCACTAAACTTTTTACAAACGCTGTCGGCAGTGGCGACCAAAACACGGTTCTACGTAGACGCCGTCGCACACACGAATGCGCGTATTCTAGATACTCGAAAAACACTCCCAGGCCTTAGAAAGGCACTCAAATACGCAGTAAAAATCGGCGGTGGGGAAAATCACCGGATCGGGTTATTCGATGGTGTCTTAATTAAAGAAAACCATATAGCCGCATGTGGAGGAGTTGAAAACGCAATCTTAGCCGCCCGCCACTTCAAACCAAACATCCCAGTACAAATCGAAATAGAGTCACTAGCAGAACTTGAAAAAGCGCTTAAACACGGAGCAAAGTTAATACTTCTTGATAATCTATCGATCGAAGAAATGGCAGCGGCTGTGGAGCTTGCAAATGGCCGCGCGCTACTTGAGGCGTCTGGGGGGATTACCTTGAGCACATTAGTGGCAATTGCAGAAACTGGCGTTGACCGCATATCTGTTGGCGGCCTCACAAAAGATCTTAAAGCGGTGGATCTTTCCATGCGTTTAACTTTCTGATTTAGTATAAAGCATATGACAATAAAAAATAAACGCGATAGACATTTAGATCTTGGATGTGGAAACAATCCGAGAAACCCCTACGCCGCCAACGAACTATTTGGTGTTGATCTATCTTTAGAATCTGAAACAATCAACGACCACTTCAGAAGTTGCAACTTAGTGTGTGAGCCAATTCCTTTTGAGGACTCTTATTTTGACTCTGTTTCAGCCTTCGATGTTATGGAACACATTCCAAGACAATCGGTGGATCATCAAAAAAAAGTCATCATAAATCCATTCATAGAATTAATGAATGAAATTTTTCGAGTCCTCAAGCCGGGTGGTTTATTTTATGCATCGACACCTGCGTACCCATCACCTGAGGCCTTTCAAGACCCCACTCACGTCAACATTATTACCGAAGGCACCCATCAATACTTTTGTGGTTCAAAACCAGATGCTCAAAGATATGGGTTTCATGGACATTTTTTAGCGATCGAAGCGCAACGAATATACCCAAAATACTCCCAAACAGCGGAACGAAGTCTTATTAATCGACTAAAAAATGCGCACAAAAAATATGTAAAACGATCTATCTCTCACTTCGTTTGGCAACTTCAAGCCGTAAAATAAGGTTATCAAAGATGCTGACTGATAATTGCACCAATTTCATCCTGCTCCGCATTGACTAGAACCGGGGCATCGCTCTGGGCTATCGCTGTATCGGGATCTTTTAACCCATGACCCGTTAAAGTACACACGATTTTGGAATTTTCTTTGAAACGCCCCTCAGCAATGTCCTTACAAAGTCCTGCGATAGTTATAGCAGAGGCTGGCTCACAAAAAATGCCTTCGCATTTTGCTAAAAGTTTCTGTGCGGATAGAATCTCGTCGTCTGAACATTCCTCGAACCATCCACCGGACTCCTTCTGCGCGGCCCATGCCAAATCCCAAGAGACAGGATGTCCTATGCGGATAGCTGTTGCTACCGTCTCTGGTTGGTCTACCATGCTTTCTCGCAAAAAAGGTGCCGCTCCAGAGGCCTGGTAGCCAACTAACTTAGGCCGTTTTGTGCTTAGCTTGCTTCCCGGATAGGCGCACGTCCCATCGCAAAGATTACAACTACCGCAGGGCTTTCCAGCAGCCTCGCTATAACCTATCCAATGCGCTGAAATATTACCCGCATTTCCGACAGGCATCACGTGGTAGTCGGGCGCATCTCCAAGTGCCTCTATGACTTCGAATGAAATAGTTTTTTGTCCCTGAAGCCGGTATGGATTAATCGAATTAACAAGATTCAACGGCATGCTAGAGGACAGTTCTTGAACCAATCTCATTCCATCGTCAAAGTTACCTCTAATTTGAATGACAGTCGCCCCGTGCATCATCGCTTGTGACAATTTTCCTAAAGCAATTTTCCCATCCGGAATCAACACAAAACTTTTAATACCCGCCCGCGCGGCATAGGCGGCGGCGGCCGCTGATGTGTTTCCGGTTGAGGCACATATGATGGCTTTTGCTCCAGACTCAACGGCTTTGGTGACCGCCATTGTCATCCCTCGATCCTTGAATGAACCAGTCGGATTCAAACCTTCAAATTTGCAAAAAATCTGCTGCTTCCACCCCAATTGGGCTGGCAAATTCTTTAATTCGATCATCGGGGTATTACCTTCATTTAAACTTATTACCCTTGTCGAATCGCTGACAGGAAGTCGCTCTCGATATTTGTTAATTAACCCGGTGTAGTGAGAATTCGACATTTTTTCCCTATTTAACTTTATGCATAAAAATCTAGAATAACTCAATACGCAAACGTGACGGCGTCACGTAGATCGCGTCAAGTTCAGTGATTTTAGCCAGCGCAGCGTTAATTGAACTTTCTTTTGTTTTGTGCGTGAAGATAACAATATCAACACCCTCGGTATCTGCGTCAGATTCCCGTTGCCGCATAGCCTCAATAGAAACCTCATAATCCGCCAAAATACCCGAAATGTCGGACAGTACACCTGGCTCATCCCGAACCAGGGCTCTGAGATAATAAGAGGACTCAACCTCCCCCATATCCAAAATCGGATGATCACTGAGATTATCAGGCTGAAAGGCGAAATGGGGGACATGGGCTTGTTTGTCTGCATTCGATAATCGAATCACATCCACAATGTCTGCAATCACAGCTGAGGCTGTTGGCTCAGCACCTGCACCAGCACCGTAATACAGCGTTTGGCCCAAAGCGTCACTGTTGACTAAAACTGCGTTCATCGGGCCATCAACACTAGCGATAACACATTTTGCGGGAACCAAAGTAGGATGCACTCTAAGCTCGAAGCCATTGCTTCTTTTCTTCGTTATAGCGAGCAATTTCACTTGATACCCAAAATCCTCAGCAGCCCGAAGGTCACTCTCAGTAAGATTAGTAATACCTTCACAATGGACTCTTTCTGGCTGAATCCTAATACCAAACGCGAGCGATGCAATAATCGCGAGTTTTTGTCCCGCGTCGAGTCCCTCCACATCAGACGTTGGATCAGCCTCAGCGTATCCCAATCGTTGAGCATCAGCTAACGCCTCCTCAAACGAGAGCCCCTTGTCTCTCATCTCCGAGAGAATAAAATTGGTGGTTCCGTTTACGATACCTGCAACCGACTCTATTCGATTGGCGGTTAACCCCTCCCTCAAAGATTTAATGATAGGTATACCTCCAGCAACCGCCGCTTCGTATGCAATTATTGATCCTGCGGCATTCGCTCGAGAAAACAGATCATTACCATATTCGGCTATCAATGCTTTATTCGCTGTCACAACAGGCTTCTTTGCAGAAATTGATTCCTCTATCACTGCTCTCGCCGTCGTGATACCACCCATCAACTCAATTACGATGTCTACGCTCTCATCTTTAACAACGTCGAGAGGGTCCTTGTGAAGTTTGACGGCTGGACCAAGAAACCGCGATGCTTTTTCGAGGTTTCTCGCACTTGCGGCGCTCACAATGACTTCATAGCCAGTTCGCCTAAGAATTTCATCACCATTTCTGTTGAGTACGTCGACTACACCTCTACCAACCGTTCCCACACCCAACAAACCTAACCTTACTCTCTTCATTCAAACAACCTCGCGTACCTCAAATTTGGAATCTAACGAACATTACTGAAAATATTTCACATAGTTTGATCCCGATTAACTTTTTCCATCTGAAGGTTTATATATGCCGTCTTTACGAAACATATCTTTAATTCCTCGAGTAGCCTGCCGAATACGAGCCTCATTCTCAATTAAGGCTAAGCGAACATGATCGTCTCCATACTCTCCGAAGCCCACTCCAGGAGCTGCCGCAAGTTTGGCGTCCGTCAGTAACCGTTTAGAAAACTCCAAAGAACCGAGATGCTTATACGCTTCAGGGATTTTGGCCCAAATGTACATCGCAGCTTTTGGTATCTCTACATTCCAGCCGGCTTCATGAAGGCCTTGGACCATCACATTACGCCGGTTCTCGTATGTTTTTCTGATGTCCTCGACACATTCTTGCGGACCTTCGAGTGCGACAATAGATGCGATTTGTAAAGGTGTAAACGTCCCATAATCGTGATAACTTTTAATTCGAGATAACGCGGCAACTAAATCCGGATTGCCAACCATGTAACCAATTCTCCAACCAGCCATGTTGTAACTTTTAGACATCGTAAAAAATTCAACTGCAACATCCTTGGCGCCTGGAATTTGAAGAATAGAAGGTGCTTTATAACCGTCGAAAGTGATATCTGCGTAAGCCAAATCATGAACTACGTAAACTCCGTGTTCACGCGCAATTTCCAAAAGCTTTTCAAAGAAAGACAGGTCAACGCACTGCGTCGTTGGATTACCCGGGAAGTTAACAATCATCATTTTTGGCTTTGGAAAAGATTCAACCAGAGCTCTTTGTAATTCCTCGAAAAAATCCACATCAGGCGTGTTCTTCACATGACGGATGTCAGCACCCGCAATTACTGGACCGTAAATGTGAATGGGGTAACTTGGATTCGGAACCAAGACGATGTCACCGCGATCTAGCGTCGCCAAAGCGAGATGTGCGATTCCTTCCTTAGATCCAATGGTAACAATCGCCTCGGATTCAGGGTCAAGGTTGACGTCATATCGGTCCGCATACCAATTGGTGATCGCTTGACGCAGTCGTGGAATACCTTTGGATATCGAGTAACCATGATTAGAAGGCCGCCGAGCCGCCTCAACAAGCTTCTCAACAATATGAGGTGGTGTAGGTCCGTCAGGGTTCCCCATCGACAAATCAATGATGTCCTCCCCCCTGCGGCGCGCGGCCATCTTTAACTCCCCTGTTATGTTGAAAACATATTGTGGAAGTCTTTTTATACGAGAGAATTCAACAGACATACGCGCTTATTTATAATGGTTGCCAGACACAGTCATGAATTTCGTGCCAATATTTTGCTAAGTTTAACTGATATGCTATATGCCAGCAAAAAAATAAGCAGCGCACGCACCTTAGCATCAAGGATAGAATATGAAAATAGCAGTTCAGAGCGGTCTCGACATCGTCAAAATCACTGAGGTAACCTCGCGCTATGTTGAGCTTGACGCGACTCGAGTCAACCACCCTTTTCTCGTGGGCACCGACAATGCAGTCACCGATTGGATAGTCACAAACAATTCAATAGGCGCCGACGCAATTCAAAATTTACCCACCAAAGGCTATGAGTTGCTACTCATTGGCACTGGAAATAAGTTTACAACATTAGCACCTGACATCACGCGGCTCTTGAGTCGCTTACTGCCTTATGAAGTCATGACCACAGTTTCTGCCTGCCGTACATTTAATATCGTGGCCGGCGAAGGGAGAAAAGTCTTGTTAGCTGCCCTTATCGGTTCAAATAACTAACAAACTGTCGTGACAATTTACCTCCACAAAATTCTACCTCTCCTTGTGTCACCGTTATTCCTCTTCCTCGGAGTTGTGTTCCTATATTCTCTTCGACACAAGCTGAGGGGCTTGCTAATCGCAACGATCGCTCTAAGTCTGCTAAGTCTGCCATTTACGGCAAATAAATTATGGCACTATCTAGAGTCAGACTACGTCCTCTTAAATGCAACAGACATCCCGCCGACTGATGCAATTGTAGTCCTGAGTGGAAGCATCGGGATCATCAAAACCGCCGACGAATATGTCATCCAATGGGGTAACCCGAATCGATTTTTCGGTGGCATCCAACTCTTTAAGTATGGGAAAGCACCGACCGTGATATTCACTGGAGGCAGACTCCCCTGGAACTCGGGAACTCTCACCGAAGGAATATTCCTAAGGAAAAAGGCCATCGAATTTGGAGTACCTGAGGACAATATATTAGTGACATCCGAGGTTCAAAATACTGCACAAGAAGCTGATGCAGTAGAGCA
>ERZ1048068.3351-NODE-3351-length-10596-cov-3.969168_pt1 | contig 10596 bp, 7 predicted proteins | sample MGYA00383098_ERZ1048068 | MGnify/ENA primary metagenome ERZ1048068 (study PRJEB29581, sample SAMEA5548368) | metagenome | biome: marine; feature: coastal; material: water | depth 1 m | study: Short-term variability in the microbial, nano- and picoplankton... | reverse complement strand
AGGGTCCTGTGCCGCCACGAGTTCCGAGAAAAAGCCTATCGTGAAGAAGTTGGAAACAGGTGCGACAAGACTGACGCCGCGCCGGATGATCGTCATCGCGCTGGGAAGCGCCGATCGGTATGGCCGCACCAAAGGGCTTTTATCTCAGGGATGGGGACTCTATGACGCCTGGAAGGCGCAGGGGCAGTTGGTAACCAACCCGCGGTCGATTCTCACGGTTCCGACTCCCCAATAGATTTCAGTTAAAGCACACAACACAGTCAGCAACATGCGAATTGGTATATTAAATTGCGGGGGCGATTGCCCGGGTCTCAATGCGGTCATTCACGGAGTCGTTGGCGCGGCCGCAGCAAAAGGCTGGGAGGCAATTGGAGTTCGGGATGGATTTGAAGGATTGCTGCCTCCGGGTGACTTCCAGTTTCTCACACCAAAGGACACCGAGGGGATTTTGAAGCAGGGCGGAACGATTCTCGGAACGACCAACAAAGGAAACTTTGCCGCAAAATTGGGCACGGATGATGATGTTGCCAAGGTTCCCCAGGAAATTGTCGATCGCGCCAAGCGGACCCTGGATCAACTTGGAATCGGGGCGCTCGTCGTCGTGGGTGGAGATGGTTCGTTGACCACGGCCCAGCAGCTCTACGAACAGGGATGGCCGGTGATCGGGGTTCCAAAGACAATCGATAATGACTTGAAGGCGACGGCGATGACCTTTGGCTTCGATAGCGCGGTGAGTTCTGTGGTTGACGGATTGGATCGACTGCACACGACAGGGCAAAGCCACAAGCGGGTCATGGTGCTTGAGGTGATGGGACGTCATGCCGGTTGGATTGCTCTCTGGGGCGGAATGGCTGGCGCGGCGAATGTCATTCTTCTTCCTGAAATTCCATTCTCCTACGAGAAAGTTGCCGAGCACCTCAAGAAGCGTGAGGCCATGGGTTACACCAGTTCCTTGGTCGTTGTGGCCGAAGGCGCGAAGAGTCCGGATGGCGAGATTTCTACTATCGATGAGAATTCCGGCGGACAAGCCCGTCTCGGAGGAATCGGAGAACAAGTGGCCGCGCAGATTGCCGAACTCACTGGCAAGGAAACTCGCTGCACTACCCTGGGGCATGTGCAACGAGGTGGGACACCGACACCGCTCGACCGGATTCTTGGAATGCGCTTTGGGGTGATGGCCGCGCAGCTCGCGGAGGAAGGAGCCTTTGGCCGGATGGTCAGCTACCAGAGTTACCACGTGGATTCCGTGCCCATCAAAGAGGCTGTGATGGAACTACGCCTTATTGAACCCGATACCGAAGTTGTTCGGGCCGCTCGTGCGGTTGATATCTGCTTTGGCGATTAGAAATTTTATTTATGAATGACCTCCTTAATCTTCTCCGTCGGGATGCCCGGCGGTCCGCTGGTGAATTGGCTGCGCAACTTTCCCTGAACGAGGCGGATGTCGAGGCGCAGATTACAGAGTGGGAAAAAGACGGCACGATTCGCGGCTATCAAGCGATGATCGATCCTGCCCTGGAAGAAGGGAATGACGTGACCGCCTTCATTGAAGTTCGGATGACTCCGGAGCGGGGCGGTGGCTTTGATCGCGTCGCACGTCGAATCGCGCACTTTGATCAGGTCACGAGCTGTTACCTTTCAAGTGGCGGGTTCGATTTACTGGTGGTCGTGAAGGGGAGAGACCTTCTCTCGGTGGCGGCTTTTGTTTCTGAGAAGTTGAGTACGATCGAAGGGGTGATTTCCACCGCGACTCACTTCCGGTTGAAATCGTATAAAGAAAACGGATTCCTCTTCGGGGATGATGGCGATGTCGAGCGCCTTCCAGTCTCGCCATAAGCTGATTGCTCCCATGGATTTGAATTCAAAATTGGCCAGCCACCTGCAGACCATTCCCCGTTCGGGGATACGCGATTTCTTCGAGCTGGTGATTGGTCGGGATGACGTGATTTCACTGGGGGTGGGAGAGCCTGATTTCGTCACTCCTTGGCCGATCCGCGAGGCCGCGATGCGTTCGCTGGACCGCGGGGAGACGAGTTATACCTCAAATCTGGGCCTGCTGTCCCTTCGCGAGAAGATTTCGGAGTATGTGGAGACATTTTTTCATGTTGCTTATCGAGGCAGTGATGAAGTCCTCATTACGGTCGGGGTTTCCGAGGCGCTTGATTTAGCGTTGCGGGCCCTGGTGAATCCGGGGGATGAGGTCGTTTATCACGAGCCGTGTTATGTCTCATATTCGCCCAGTATTGTCATGTCACACGGTGTGGCGGTGGCGGTGGCGACGAAGAAAGAAGATGGCTTCTCGTTGAAGCCCGAAGCGTTGGCGGCAGTGATCACAAGTCGAACCAAGATTGTGATGTTGAATTTCCCCACTAATCCGACCGGTGCGGTGGCGTCGCGTGAGGATCTAGAAGGAATCGCCAGACTTTGTATCGAGCACGACCTTATTGTCATCAGTGATGAGATCTATAGCGAATTGCGATACGACGAAGAAGAACATCTGAGTATCGCGGCTCTACCGGGAATGCGGGAGCGGACGATTTTGCTTCATGGATTTTCAAAGGCCTTTGCAATGACCGGGTTTCGTCTGGGCTATGCGTGTGCTCCTACGGTTCTGATTGAAGCAATGATGAAGATCCACCAATATGGGATTCTCTGTGCTCCCATTACCAGTCAGGCTGCTGCTCTTGAGGCGTTGACTGGAGGGGAGGATCTTTATCTCTCGATGAAAGAGAGCTATCATCAACGCCGGGATTTCCTGGTGGGACGCTTTAACGAAATGGGGATTGATTGTCATTGTCCGGGTGGCGCCTTTTATGTCTTCCCGGATATTAGTAAGTTTGGACTGAGCAGTAAGGATTTTGCAATGGGGCTTCTCGAAAGCGAGCAGGTTGCGGCGGTTCCCGGTGATGCCTTTGGAGAGAGTGGCGAAGGGTTCCTTCGTTGTTGCTACGCGACCGGGATGGATGATTTGAAATCAGCGATGGATTCAATGGAGCGCTATATCGGAACACTTTAAGCTGATGATGGAGCAGCTGAAAATTTGGCGGAAAGACCGAACCCTGGCGCATGTTGTGCCATTCGCAGTCTTCATGGTTTTCATGTTGCTTTACCAATTCGTGGGAGAGGCAATGCTTTGGGAGCATGATCACGCGCCGTGGTATCGTCATTGGCCGGAGCAGTTTTTTTATCCCCTACAAACGATCGCCACATTGGCCGTGCTGATCTTTTTCTGGCGGCACTATGAGCTGAAGTGGTCGAATAAAGTGTGGATTGGAGCTGCGGCTGGTTTTGTGGGAATTGCAGCCTGGCTCTTGCCGACGACCCTTTATGATTATTACGAAATGACCGGGAAGCCGGATTCCTTTTTTGAAAAGCTCTCAGGATTGGCTCCCCGGAAAGAAGGGTTTGATCCGGGGGTCTTTAGCGATCCGATGGCCTATTGGGCTTCGCTGATTCTTCGTATTTTTCGTGCCGTGGTGATCGTGGCCCTGGTGGAAGAGATTTTTTGGAGGGGATTTCTGATGAGATTTCTCCTGAAAATGGATGGAAATTACTGGAAGGTTCCTTTTGGAAAGCCGGCGTGGATTTCATTCTTTGTAGTGACCGGGGCCTTTATGCTGGCTCATGCTCCGCTCGACTGGGCAGGGGCTTTTGTTTATGGCTCCCTGACCTTCGGTGTTGCTGTTTGGACCCGGAGCTTGCTCGCCTGCGTCGTGATGCACGGTGTGGCCAACGCGACTCTGGCCTGGTATGCCATGACCTATGCCAAGTATGGCATGTGGTAGCGGCTTATTCCCTCGGTGGGCGGTGGAAGAGAACTTTCTTGGGGACGATGGTGTAGCCACCTTTGCCTTTTAGCCTCCAATGGAATTTGGCTTTGGCGTTGCCCCAACCTTCGATGTGTTTGATTTGGAAGGGATAGAATGTTCCGGCCTCAAGAGTGAGTTCGAATTCGGTATTATTCTCATAGTTTCCTTGGATGGAATTTGGATTGGATTGCAGGAATCCGATGGAGCCCCGGTCGTCCAACTCGACCATGAATTCGTAGGTGCCGGATTCAAGAGGTTTGATAAATCCGGTCCAGGTGGTGGAGAAAGAGTCCTTGGCGACATCCGGCGCAGGTGCTTCCTCGCCCCAGTCGAAGTCCACGATTGGATCGATCCTCGTGAAAACGGGGCGTCCCTGATGCTCCCGGTTTTCGTAGAATTCAGCAATCAGTCCTTGTCGATAGTCTGTGGAAAATGCCTTTTGAAGACTGGCGAGCTTCGAGTCGAGGGGGTGTGCGCTGGCTTCGACTTCGGTGAGTTTTTTTCGAATGAGATCGATTTTCCCCGGAAGGGATTTGGTGGCTTCCAGATCTACCGAGCCACTCCAAATCGCATCAATCGTTTTTTCGAGATCTCCATTCACGGCCGGAATGTTGTTCTCGTCCAACAATGCGAAGAGTTTAGCTTGTTCGTCAGCGACAACATAGTTGATCAGGGCTCCTTTCAGGGCTGATCCTAATTCGGGAGGAAGTTTTTCAAATGAGGCTTGGGTGAGGGTGAAGTCCTCCGAGTGGGCAGCTTCGATCCCTCCGTAGAGGTAGCGAATTGGGTCGTCGGTAGAAGCCAGGCGGGCAATTCGAAAGCGTAGGTCAAAATCAGCAGGTGTGAATTCCTTAACTCTTCGCTCTCCCGAGACAATTGTTGAGCAGGTTAGGTTGGTCTCTGAGATTTTTTCAATTCGAACTTCTCGTTTGATGTTCTTGGTAAAGGTGATGCTGGTTTTTTTCCCGATTTCAGGACGGAAGGATTCCAGAATGGTTTTGTCAGCGTTAATGAATTTTCTGGTGAGTTCTTTTAATTCGGGGTCATCAGAATCGATTTTCTCAGCAAGGGTTTTTGTTTTTTCATGGTCCCTCGCAAAAAAGGCTTTCGCGAGTTGGTCGACCATCTCGCCCTGAGCGATAGGGGGAGTGATCTTGGGGTCGGGATCAGGAGTCGGGTCAGGAGTCGGGTCAGGAATGGGGTCAGGAATGGGGTCGGGGATATCTGGTGCTGGTGGCGGATCTGGGATCGTGGCGATCGAAGAGGGGGCGGGTTTGACGTTTGTTGGGTTGGGGGATGGTTCAACCGGCGGGGTGTTCTTGGGCCTCTTCTTTGTCTTGTCGACGACTGCGGGAGTATCGGAGGAGTCCTCCGAGGGGTTGTTGGAATTTGAACTAATGACCATGATCAGGCCAATGAAGCAGATGACGATCGCAGCGACGCCGAAGAAAGCGAGGCGGTTTTGGCTCTTTTCCGCCGAAGCGAGTTTGGTCGGAGTATTGATCAGGGGAGAAAGCGAGACGGAGGGGATTTGACGATTGATGTGCCCGGTGACGAGCGAAGTCGGCCGGGCGGTCATGTCACCCATGGGGGCAATATCCTGGGCCTGGGAATCGATGAGTTTCAGGAACCACGATTTGTGCTTGAGCCCGGTGGAGAGTTGGTCGACGCGGAATGCTTCGTAGTCGAATGGAATACGCCGAAAGCTCACGTGTTGTGATTCCATATCGAGGATGGTGTAGCAGGCGTTGATATCGCCATCACGAGGATCCCCGACTGACCCGACATTGATCAGGTGGCGTTGGTGTGGATTGAAGAAGCTGTCTTGAGGTGGGTTCTGAGTGACTTGTTGAGTGGCAGGGTCGAAGCTGAAGATGCCGGGTAAATGGGTATGGCCCATGAAAATCAGGCTGGCATCGGTAGTGAGAAAAGAGGGAAGCGCTGATTCAGGGTTGGTGATGTAGTTCCAGTTTTCAGGTTCGGCGGCTTCCGCGTGCACGCAGAGAACGTCGTCAAATTGCAGCGTGGTCGGAACTTTGCCAAAAAACTTTGCGGAATCATCTCCGAGACATTCGCGGGTCCAATCGATGGCCTCATGGGCATTGTCGTTAAATTCGTTCGGATTGAGGCGATTTCCAATGACCGCGTCGTGGTTCCCCAGGATGATGTTTTCCGTTCGGCAGGTGACTTCCTCAAGAACCTGCTTGGGGCGGGGCCCGTATCCAACGATGTCACCCAGGCAGACGATGGAGTCGATGTTGTTCTGCTTGATATCCAGCAAGACAGCCTGCAACGCCTGAAGGTTGGCGTGGATATCGGAGATGATCGCGACTCTCATGGTGGATTGGACAACGGTCTAAAAGGGGAACGGTAAAGTTCAACCGGGGGAGTGACGATATTGCTTTTTTGATAAAAGACCAAGCGATGAATAGCTTCTTTTTAGAGCGTGCCAGGACCTTGAGTTTTGTCTTATTACAGGGATTCAGTCGAATTGAACCCAGTCGAGGAACATGAGACGACCTCTTTTTGGGTGGGTAAAGACGAGGTGAATGGGTCCGCTTTTTTCGGGGGTCTTAAAGGTGCCTGAGAAGGTTTGGTAGTTTTTGATGCCCCCGGTATTGTTGACTTTGACGGTGGCAAGGAGCGGTCCGTCCTTTGCACCATGACGAAATTCGATGGTTCCGCCCCCATCATTTCCCGAGGTGGCTCTCACCGTGACCTTGCTCAAGCCGTGGGCAGTGAATTCGGGCAGGATGACTTGTCTTCCGGGTTCGATTCGGTTGACCGAGGTGCCATTGGAGGCCTCGTTTTGGGCTGCGAGGGTGGTGCCCCCGACGAGCGTTCCGCTTTCCGCTTCGATCCGGTGGTGAAGGAGCGAGACGGTTTTGAAGGTGGTCAGGGGATTGGCGGGGGCTTTCCCGAAATCGGTGAAGGTGGCCTCAATGACGCATGACCTGATGTTTGGATTGTCCGGTGCGGTGATTTCACCGGAAAGTCCCCGCTTCATCGCGGTGAGTGGCTTTTTTGGATCAAGGGAGAAAATCCAGGAGACCATGAGGTGGGCTTCGTCCATACTGTGTTGCGGATGGGGGAGCATCGGGAGTTCGCTCCAGACTCCGGCGGATCCCTTGATGACGCGCTCGGTGGCGGTCAGTTGGGCTCCTTTTTCTCCCCGGTAGCGTTCGGCAATTTCCATGAGGGAAGGGCCGACGAGTTTTTGGTCGATGGCATGGCAGTTGAAGCAGTCGGATTGCTTCATGAGGGCAAGTCCGGGATTGGATGCTATATTTTTTCCGTCGCGCCCAATCCACCTGGCGGTGACGAGGTTGCGGGAGGAGAAGTTGTCCGGAGTGGTTTCTGAAGATCCTTCTTCGGCATCGGTGACCTTGAATTGATAGGGGATTTTTTGTCCGGGTTTGAAGAGGCTTCCTTCGGTGGGATGGACAGCTTCGACGACCGGAGGGGCATTACCGACGGTGAGGGGGATTTCAAGAGAGGCTTTACCACCGTCGGGGTCGGTGATGGTGAGGCGGGCGAAGTGGTTTCCGGGCTCGGCGATGGTGGCGGTGAGGGTTTCTCCGCTTCCGAGTTCGGTGTCGGAAGGGAGGAGCGTCCATTTGTAAGAGAGGGTTTTCTTTTCAGGGGAAAATGATCCTTTGGCCGAGAGGGTCACCTTCAAGGGAGCTGAGGAAGCAGAAGGGGAAGCGCTGGCTTTTGCGACCGGAGGGAGTTCGCCCCAGCGGTAGGAAATGCGAAGGAGCCGGGCGTCCTTGTTCACGCCCCATGTTTCGCCGTAGTCGAGAATGTAGAGGGCTCCGTCGGGTCCGAAGATCATGTCGGCGGGGCGGCGGATTTTCATGGGCTGTCCGGGGCTGTCTTTCCCCTGGCCGATCTTGACGGCATCGGTGAAGGGTTCGAGTTGGGAGAAATTTCCCTGGTCATCAAGGCGCACCCAGTTGAGAGACGGGCGTTGCCAGTCGAAGTGGAGAGCGGCTTTGTCAAAGTATTGGGGGAAGCCGCCGGTGTTTTTAAATTCGGGTTTGAAGTGAAAGACCGGTCCGCCGCAAGAGGTTCGTCCGCCGGAGTGGAGTTGGGAAAACTGATCGACCTTCGCGTGGGGATAATAGACGAGGGGGTCGGAGACGGGCGGAAGTTTTTCGAGACCGGTATTGTTGGGGCTTTTGTTGAGAGGGCCTTTAGGGTCGAAGGCGTCGCCTGACTTGTTCGTTGCGAAGTCAAAATCGTGATACGCCTTCTTGGCCCGAACGTAGGGCCAGCCGAAGTTTCCAGCCTTGCGGATTTGGTAAAGGATGTCGTGACCGCGCGGGCCACGGTTGGGATCGTCTTTGCCCGAGTCAGGGCCGACGTCACCGACGTAGAGCCAGTTGGTGACGGGGTCGATGGAGAATCGCCAGGGGTTTCGGAATCCCATGGCATATATTTCCGGGCGGGTTTTCTTCATGCCCTCGGGAAAGAGATTGCCCTTCGGGATTTCATAGGTGCCGCCTGGCTTCACTTTAATGCGAAGGATTTTTCCGCGGAGGTCGTTGGTATTTCCAGAGGATTTTTGGGCATCAAATGGTTCGCGGCCTTTTCGTTCGTCGATTGGAGAAAATCCATTAGAGGCGAAGGGGCTGGTGTTGTCTCCGGTTGAGATGAAGAGGTTGCCATCGCGGCCGAATCGAATCGTTCCACCGTGGTGGCAGCATTGGTTTCGTTGCTCATCGACTTTGAGAATGTCGATACGACTGGCGTGATCGAGTTTGTCTGCGGTGATAGTGAATCGGCTTAGGATCTGTCCCTTGAAATCGACGGGGGAGTGGTAGAGGTAGATCCATTGATTGCTGAGGAAGTCGGGATCGAGCGCCATTCCGATGAGGCCGTTTTCCTGATCATTGGTGATGACAACTTTACCCAGGGTGGTGAGAGATTTTGACTTGAGATCGAAGCGTTGGAGTTTGCCGGCGATCTCGATGAAGTAGATTTTGCCATCAGGACCGTACTCCAGATGCATCGGCTGGGGGATGCCTTCGTGGAGGGTGTCGATCTGAAAGCGAAAGGCCGGAGGAGCCTGCCCCAATCCTAATAAAGTGAACGAGAGGAGAATGGTGGCGACCAGAAGTTTCATGTGCTGGATACCCTGGGTAATTAAATCTCTTTCGACAAGTCTGCGGATATACGACATGTAGAGGATCTTATGATGAATTTCTTTACTCGTATTCTGGTGGTCGGAGCAGGTCCCAAAGTCCACTCGAAGACGGTGGTTTCACGAGGAGGAGGAAGGAAAAGACGCTTCCGAGTGGAGAGATCTCCAGATCCCCAACCAGTTCCGTGCTGTCGAAATTATCAATAATGTCGATCCCGTAACTGCTTGTTGCGCCAGTCAATAGGACGACGCCGAGGCGTTGGAACACCTTGAGGGCGTATGAGAGGAAAATTGAGCGGCAAAGGATAGAAATACTTGTCGGCTAATTTGGGCCTGCTTGAGTAGGCGCACGATGGTCCGCGTCTTTGTTTCCGGTTGCTATGATCTCCTGCATGCAGGACATTTACAGTTTTTTGACGAGGCCCGGGCTTTGGGGGATCACCTCACGGTGTCTTTTGCCAATGAGGGGATTCTTTGGTCTCATAAAACCCGGAGGCCATCTCTCCCTGATGATCATAAGGCGGCCTTATTGGCAGCTTTGCCGATGGTTGATCAAGTGGTCAGCGGTGACGGGGAAGTTCAGGGGTTGGATTTCGAGCCAATCTTCAGGAAGCTAAGGCCGGATGTTTTGGCAGTGACGGAAGATGATCGCTATGGCGATATTAAGAGGGCGCTCTGCGACGAAATCGCATGTCGCTACGTAATTCTTCCGAAGACGCCTCCGCAGATCGAACCGATCTCGACGACGGAAATTGTGCAGCGGATTGCCGCGCCGAGGGAGGTGCCGCTGAGAATTGATTTTGCGGGTGGCTGGCTCGATGTACCGAAGCATTCACGGAAGGGTGGATTTATCGTTAATTGCGCGATCTCGCCCAAGGTGAGCTTGCATGATTGGCCCTACGAAAAGAAGGCGGGACTGGGCGGGAGTGGAGCTTGGGCCTTATTAGAGGGTCGGGATTCCGTTGAGGCGGAATTGAATTTGGGTGTGGGTTGGCAGGACCCGGCTGTCATTCGGGAAACGGGAATTTGTGTCTGGAAAAGCGGGCAAAGACCGCAGCTTGACTTCAAGCGTGATGGATCGTTCCTAGACGGTTTGATGGCTCTCGTGTGGACCGGAAGTCAGCATGACACTCCGGGGTCGGTTGATCTTGAACGGGACTACGATTTGATTGAGGCCGCCGGGGCGAAAGCACGTCAGGCGGTGATGGAAGAGTCCGTAGAAATGTTGGCTGAAGCAGTGGAGATGTCGTATCAGGTTCAGCTCAAAGAGGGGATGAATGAGCTTTCAAGGGTCGAAGGTGCCCTGGCCCAGAAATACTGTGGTGGAGGACACGGTGGCTATGTTGTGGTAATCTTCGCCACCAGAGAGCTACGGGACGCTGCAGTGGAGATAAACGAAGAGATTCTCTCGGCCGAGCCTTGGTGCGAGAGTTGATTAAGGTCGGGCCAAAACCATCGTGCCCTTGTCGCCGTTGCCTTTGAACCGGGTGGAAAACTTCTTGGGCGTGAGAGTTCCCTTAACGTGGTAGGTGCCGAAGTTCCCGGGGAGTTTCATTGAAGCGTTTAGCGGGAGAGTCTTGTCCTTTTTGTTAGCCTCAATCACGTGCTTTTAGTCTCTGAATTGGAAGAAACCCCACCCGG
>ERZ1048068.3350-NODE-3350-length-10597-cov-6.092582_pt1 | contig 10597 bp, 9 predicted proteins | sample MGYA00383098_ERZ1048068 | MGnify/ENA primary metagenome ERZ1048068 (study PRJEB29581, sample SAMEA5548368) | metagenome | biome: marine; feature: coastal; material: water | depth 1 m | study: Short-term variability in the microbial, nano- and picoplankton... | reverse complement strand
TATATCAAAACATCCGTTTGTAAATACTGTTTTTTTCCTAATATCTTTAGGCATTAGGACATATGTTCCATAATGCTTTACACTTTCGGTTGAACCAAAAACAGCAATGTCAAGACATTCTTGAAACTTCATTCCGTTTGTTAATCCATAAACAAAAGAGGCAAGAAAACAATCACCTGCGCCTGTTACATCAGATACTTCAACTTTATTAGGTGTAGAGGTATATCTAATTTTTTCAAATTCAGCAGTACATGTATTACCGCCACCAGTAATAATTATATTACCATCCCAGTTATTAAATCCAAGGTCAATAAATTCTTTAGCATTAGGCTTAACTAACCAAGCACCTTTATAATGATCTGCATGTCGCTTTGGGTCGACAATAACTTTGCAACCAAACTTATTGCAATGCTTAATTATCCGTGGTGCAGCATCAAGCACACCTTTATTGTAATCACTAAGAATTACGTATTCAAAGTTTGACAAATCCAACTCTTCAATATCATCTGCAATACCGTCTCCGTTTGCAATAACATCTTGATCAATACGTGTAATATAATGATTATCACTTAGTACTCTTGTCTTTATTGATTTTTCATCATCGTAATGAAGTTGTGTTACATGTACACCAAGTGATTCTAAGTTTTTAAATACTAAAGATGCACCACCGTACGAATCGTATTCGTTGGTTACATTTACAACAGGAACAGGTGCTTCAGGATTTAATCTAGTAGTAGTTCCATGAATATATCTATCGATAATAATATCGCCAATAATTAATACTTGCATATCTATATTATACTATACTCCGTTAGGTTAGTCAAGTAGTTTTATTACATCAATAACTGTTTTTAATTTTGTAATATTACTTTTTCTTTGTAATGTATTCATTAATCCGGAGTGCAAAGGCTTTGGCCATTTTCCAAAGCTAACCCACGCAAATCCGTCATGTTCACTATTTAATTTTGGTAAGAAATCTTTTTCAATAACACATAGATATGTATGGAAGTGAAATTTAGAGTCGTTAGAAATAAAAGTTTCTAATGGTATTGTTTTCTTAATATCTATTACGCCAATTTCTTCTTCAATCTCGCGGCGTAAACCTTCAAAAGGACTTTCGCCTTCTTCATTGCCGCCTCCTGCAAGTCCCCACAGATTATTACGTTTCCCGTTTGCTCTATGCAAAAATAGGAATCTATTTGATTCTAAAGAATAAATTAATGCGCCACTACAAACGATGTCTTTCATACTAATAATTATGCTAGTATGTCATTCTCCATGTGCCGTTTGGATATTCACCTTCATATGACAATATCCAATTTTCGCCAGTCCATTTGTATTGAGTTTGTGTATTAAGATTAGTAATAAAAGTTTCGTTAGATTCAGAACTAGCATCAAAGACTATGTGCCAACTTAATCCGTCCCATTCGATAATATCATTTTCGCTTGCAACAAAATTACTATTATCTTCATTTTTCCAAGCAATTGCTCCGTCGACACTTGATGCATCACCAATGCTACCTAGTAATAATAATCGAGTATTTGTTGAACTATCTTGAACTTGTCTTGGATCAAAACGTGTAGGATCAATTATATATTCTATACTTCCTCTAGTACCATTAGGTCCAGCAATGTCACTATCTGAAGGTAATGAATCTTCATCAAGTGAAACAATTTGTAATTCTGTTTCGTCTAACGTATTAATTTGAACAGTTCCAACAATCTCTAATCCTGTACTTCGTTGTAATCTAAGTTGTGTTACACCTGCTTCGTAAATAAACGGCTGTGCAATCATCCAGGCTGTCCATGAAGTTGATCCAACAATTCCGTTCTTTATTAGTTTAGCAACCCCGTCAATAAACACAATGTCATAATCTTGATATGTAGTAACAACTAACGCATCTTCATTAGTTAATGCTTGCCCGTTTCTAATTTTTTCAGTTTCTTCATTTTCTTTAATTTTTTGTTCGACTAAACTTTGTGTATATGCATCTTCGTCTATATTTACTTCTAGTCCGTTGTCTGCAAATATAGCTGTAATAATTTTAGTAATAACACCAAGTTTCTTGACCTTAGCTGGAGGACTGATAAAAATTGGTGTAGTTAATGTTATAGTAGCTACGTCAATTTCGTTTTCAGTACCAGTTGGAATTGATCTTGAACTAAAATTAATATTATCCATATTCAAAACACTTAGACTAGTCCAATCAATGTAGTTGTCTGTAGTTTGTATTTCTAAACTAGGATTAAATAACATAAAAATTTGTTCAAGTATTTGTAATTTTTGGTCTGTATTTGTACTCCAAATATCAATATTAACAGTAAGAGTATACGGAGTAGGCATTAAGCGTTCAACTGTGTAATTTTTTCCTGAAGAATTTAAATATTCTTGTCCTGCACTATCATATGCACGTTCTCGTATGTTTAGTTTGTTTACATAACTGCTATCGGCTAATCTTGCAGTATCCATTTCTAAATTAGTAATATACACAGCCATACGTGGCGCACTAGGTATTTTGTTTTCGCTATTGTCACGTAAAATACTTCCAACTTGTCTAGTTAAATCTCCGTACATAACTGGTACTTGTACTAATCTATCTTGACCATCTTTATAACTAAATTGCCCAAACAGACGTATAATCTGTGTTAAATACCTTCTTATTTGTCCGTCATAAAAATGTTGCATTAGTTATCCGCCTTTGGTCTAAGTGCTTTAGATAAACTTTGTCTCTCAGGAACTTGTTCATCTGCAATGTTGTTTGTACTAGTATTATTAATAAAGTCGCCTTTTTGTGTATTTGTATTATCGTCACCATAAACAAATGCACGTTTAACATCATAAACTTTGTTCCATTTATTATTTTTATATTGAAATAATCGGTTAGGTAAAAAGTCTGTTCTTAAAAAATAATCGTTAGTTTGCGGATCTCCAGGAAATGATACTCCAAACCCAAACGCTTCACCATTAGGAGATATAGCATCGCCAATAATATATCCTCTATATCCTGCTCTATCTGGTGGTGCCATTTGAGACAAGCCAGCAGCATCTTTAGTTTCAGTTAGCTCAACAATACCGTCATCATCAACAGCAAGTGAAAAGTAATGACTAATATCATACCCTGATTTTTCTACGTTAGTAGTTGCTTCACTAACTACTGCTTGTGCAATTTGCATTTCTTTTTCGTATGTAGATAAAATATCTCTAAGATTGTCTCCACCTGGATCTTCTTCAACAGCAGGTAAGTCAAGTATGTCTTTGTATTCTTGTCCATCGTATATTTGTTTTAATTTTATACGATATAAGTGTGGATACCAAGTTTGGCTAAATCCTTCAGCTGAACGATTAATATCTTCAACAACGTAAAATCTTTTTAATGCTACAGATGCATCGTTTTCTGCATATTCGTCTATTAAATGAGGAAGTTCAAATACATCGCCGGGCATAATCTTTCTTCCCATTGTTTCAACTGTACCTCTTATATGTACAGACATAAACAATGTATCATTGCTTAAGAATAAACCAAATTGACTTAGGTCAAAATCATTATCCTGTACACTATAGATTCCTCTAATTCTGTAAATATCTTTATCATACTTACGATCTCTATTTTCTAAAAATAGCATATCTTGTATTTGTGTATGATCTTTTGCGGTTGTCCCGTCATCTGTACCGATGTATTTGTATACATGGATATCAGTTCCGCCAATAGTAAGCATCTCTAGAATCTGTTTATCTAGAAATTCAAAATCAGCGCCGCGTTCGGGTTTATATAAACTAAGTCTTGGCATATACATATTTATCGCGAGATAAATACTTGTACGGAGAACTTTGTATATGGCCACTAAAAAACAAGAAGTATTTGATTATGTTAACGCTATGCTCGGCGGCGGAATGATTGATGTTGAATTAGACCCAATTCATTATGAAACTGCATTGAATAAAGCATTAAATCGCTTTAGACAACGTAGTGATAATGCAGTTGAAGAATCGTATTTGTTTCTAGATACTATTATAGACGTTAACGAGTACACTCTTCCAAGTGAGGTTATGGAGGTTAGAAAAATGTTTCGCAGAAGCATTGGCTCACGTCCCGGAACTTCGGCATCCGGAGGACCAATATACTCAACTACAATAATAGCATCTGCTTCCCAACAAGTGTTTGATGTAAACTATAATCTTGCAACTATAGCAACAGTTGTAGTAACTATAAACGGTACAACAACAACTAGTTATGGTATTGATAATGATGCAAGAACTATTACTTTTAATTCAGGGTTAACTGCAAATGATGTCGTTAGTATTAAACTTTACGAAAACGGAAAAAATGGTGGCGGCAGTTTATTCGATCCGTTTAGTTTAGCATATACAAATGCGTATCTATTGTCAAGTTCTAATATGGGCGGCTTAGCAACATATGATATGTTTAGCCAATATCAAGAACTAGTAGGCAGAATGTTTGGTAGTTTCATTGAATTTAAATGGAATTCAACAACTAAAAAATTAACATTACTACAACGTCCTCGAGCAGTAGAAACTATAATGCTGTATGCATATAACTATCGTCCAGATGAACAATTATTGTCAGACTATCTAGCACAACAGTGGATTAAAGATTATACACTTGCTAGTTGTAAATATATGTTAGGTGAAGCACGTAGTAAGTTTGCAACTATTGCTGGTCCACAAGGCGGATCTACACTTAATGGCAACGATCTTAAAAATGAAGCAATGCAAGAAATGGAAAGATTAGACCAAGAAGTAATTCAACAAGTCAGCGGCGGCGTTGGCTATGGATTTACAATAGGTTAAAATACTACCACGTTAGCGCCAACATCCTAAATCCTTGTAAATACAATACAACAAGGAGGTCCCAAAATGTGTTCACCCGAAGTACGTAAAGAAGCCAACAGATACTTTTGGATAATCAAAGGTCATCTAATCCCCCAAGAAGAGCCAGACTATATTGTAGAAGGTTACTACGAAAGTTATTTCAAACGTTTATGGAATAATGAATCAGGATGTATAGAACAATATGAAAAAGGTTTTGAAGAAGCATATGAAACTCGTATTCAAGATTTACTTACAGAAGAAATGAAAAATGTAGCAAGTTTGGGGTACGATTAAGGTTGACATACTTGCTTATGTAGTGTATACTTTAAAGTATAATTAAATAAGGAGATAGTGTGTTACCTAAGTTATTAGTAGTAGGTCATGGTCGTCATGGCAAGGATACTGTATGCGAGATGTTAGAAGCATACGGATATACATTTCAATCATCAAGTAAGTTTTGTTCAGAACTTTTTATCTATAATGATCTAAAGGATCAATACGGATACGCTAATGAAGATGAGTGCTACGTTGACCGCCATAATCACCGTACTGAATGGTACAACATGATACACAATTACTGTAAAGATGACTTGGCAAAGCTAGGACGTAACTTATTTGCTAAACATGATATCTACTGTGGACTACGCAATAAGCGTGAATTCTTTGCAATGCAGAACGAAGAAATATTTGACTATGCTATTTGGGTAGACAGAAGTGATCATTTACCTACAGAAGATCCTAGTTCAATGAGTATTGAACAATGGATGTGTAATTATACAATTGATAATAATAGTGATTTAGAAAGATTAAAATTAAATGTAGATATCTTAATGCGAACTATTCTTATTAAAAATCAGGAACAAGATCTCCCTGCTTCCAAACAACTCCATCTTTTTGAATAATCCGTTGGCAGTTAGCACATATAGTTTTTAAGTTAGCAGGGCGACAATTTTCCAAATCGCCATCGATGTGATATACATTAAACTGCTCAGGATGTTTAGATTTAAAATTACATTTTTCACAAGTATCTTTTTTAACATATCCTTTTTGTTTCCACTTAGGTATACCATGTCCTAAACCGTTACGTAAACAAGTTTCACACAGCTTACGATAATATGTTTTCTTACCTTTTTTGTAATTTATTGCGGCAGGACGCTCTCCGCACTTGCATAATGGTCTCATACTGTATTTAGCTCACCTTTTTGGTACCTTTTTCTATGGTGTTTGCACAGGCTTTTTTATTTAAAATGGTAAATACAATTAATAAGCAGAACACAGTTCCAATAGGAGAATAAAAAATGGCATTGACATCACCAGGTGTACAGGTAAGCGTAATAGATGAAAGTTTCTACACACCCGCTGAACCAGGTACAGTACCAGTAATTTTTGTTGCATCGCAAGCAAATAAACTAAATGCTTCAGCATCGGGCACAGCAATCGGAACACTAGCAGTAAATGCTGGTAAGCCGTACTTGCTAACATCACAACGTGACTTAGCTGAAACATTTGGAGATCCTGTTTTCCAAACAGATGCAAGTAATAATCCAGTTCACGGAAGTGAACTTAACGAATACGGCTTACAAGCTGCATATTCATATTTAGGCGTAAGTAACAGAGCGTGGGTAGTAAGAGCAGATGTAGATTTAGGCGAACTTACTCCAACATCAACAGTACCAGTAAGTGCTCCAGACGCAGGCACATATTGGTTAGATACAGCATCATCTGTATACGGAATTCAACAGTGGAATAATGCTAGTGAGTCAGTAACAGGTGGACAAACATTTACTAACAAAATACCACTTGCTATTACACAGCAAGCACAGGTAGTTGACTTTGATAATGCAGACTATACACCATTAGGTTCAATTGGGGCAATTGGCGATTACGCCATTGTTTCAGTAACTACACTTAATACAATTTGGTATAGAAGTACTAGTGGCTGGCTTAAAGTAGGTTCATCGCAGTGGATTGGTTCTGTTCCAACTGTGACTAGTGCAAAAGCAAGTACTACATATGGTGAAGATTCTTCCGAAAGCGGTTCAGAAGTGTTCTTATTAAATGGCACAACAGTAACAGTATCTACAGGCGATTCAATAGCAACAGTAGTAGCAGCAATTAATGGCTTTGCTATTCCAGGTGTTTCGGCAGCTGAAGTTAGCGGCGAATTAGCATTGTATAACACAGGTGCTTCAACTGATAGAATTACGTTTGCATTAGGACCAAATGACAATGCATCAGTACTAACTTGGTTAGGACTATCAGCAACACAATATTTAATTCCAGCAGTGCAAATTAGTAAGCACACTGAAATTCCAGATACATTTAAATCAGGCACAAACTATAATGGTCGCCCAAGTGGCAGTATTTGGATTAAAACAACTACACCTAATCAAGGTGCTCGTTGGAGAGTAAAACAGTGGAACGATGCAACTAAGATTTGGGATTCAGTTTCAGCTCCGTTATATCCAACTGCACAAGATGCAATTGTAGATTTAGATTTAACAGGCGGCGGCGCAAACTTAACAATTGGTAACTTGTTTGTTCAAACTAATGTTGCAGGCGACACTAGCCCACTTGCTACTTTTAAAATATTTAAACGTGCAGCAGTTGGCGCAACTACAGTAACAACAAATGTAATAACGCCAGCTAACTTTACAGATGGAGAAGCGTATAGACTAGAAATTAGTGCAACTTCACCAGGAGCAAATACATTCTCAGCACATTCTATAGTATGGAATGCAGCTGCACAAGGTACAGATACAGCAACTAATCTTGCAACTGCTATTACAAGTGCTAATATTCCAAATGTTAGTGCAAGTGTTGATAATGATCGTGTAGTTATAACACACAGCACAGGCGGCGAAATGAAACTTAAAGATGATGTAGCAAGTTTTGCACCAGCATTAACACAGTTAGGTATTTCACCTTACAATATTGTTACAGGTGCAGGAACACGCTTTGTTGCAGACGAACCAGGTGCTGACAACAACGTTGCACCAATTGAGTACAGAGTAAGTAACTGGGAAGTATTAAGTTATACTCCTAGCAACAGTGCTCCGTCAAACACAGCAAGTCAAGGACAATTATGGTACAACTCAACTATTGACGAAGTTGACATTATGGTTAACAACGGTAGTGTTTGGGTAGGCTATAAAGATTCAACAAGTCCAGTCTATAATGCAGTTAGTGGTACTGACGCAAACGGACCAATTGTTTCAGCTACAAAACCAACTAAACAGTCAGATGGTACAAGTGCATTAGTAGCAGGTGATCTTTGGATTGATACTAGTGACATTGAAAACTATCCAACAATATATCGCTATAAAGGACCGTTGCTTGATCGCTGGGACTTAGTTGATAATGGTGATCAAACTACTGAGAACGGTATTGTATTTGCTGACGCACGTTACGGCGAAAGCGGAGTAAAAGGAAATACAGCGGCAACGATTAAAACATTGTTAACTAAAAACTTTGTAGATCCAGATTGTCCAGATCCAGCATTATATCCAAAAGGTACATTATTGTTTAATACACGTAGAAGTGGATTTAATGTTAAGCGTTACGAAATTGGATATGTTGATAAAACAGCTCTTAACAAACGCTTTAATGACGAAGTAATGACAAGCTATGCAGCAGATCGCTGGGTAACTGAATCAGCAAACAACGAAGATGGATCAGGTAGCTTTGGACGTAAAGCACAGCGTAAAGTTGTTGTACAAAAACTACAAGCAGTAGTTAATAGCAACGATGATATTAGAAATGAAGATGCACGTAGATTTAACTTAATTGCATGTCCTGGGTATCCAGAACTAATTGGTGAGTTAACTACACTAAACAGTGACAGAGGCTTAACAGCATTTGTTGTTGGTGATAGTCCAGCAAGACTAACACCAGATGCAACTTCACTTAATGAATGGGGAACAAACGTTCGTGCAGCTGTTGAAGATAACGACGACGGACTTGTTACTAACGATGAATACTTAGGTGTATTTTATCCATGGGGCTTTACAAGTGATAACTTTGGAAATAACGTAGTTGTTCCACCAAGTCATATGATGATGCGTACTATTGCACTAAGTGACCAAGTTAGCTATCCATGGTTTGCACCAGCAGGTACAAGACGTGGCGGTGTAAGCAATGCAAGTTCAACAGGCTACATTAGTAGTGAAGGCGAATTTGTTTCAACGTCCTTAAACGAAGGACAGCGTGATACATTGTATGCACAAGGTGTTAACCCAATTACGTTTATTACTGGCGCAGGACTTGTTAACTTTGGACAGAAGACTCGTGCAAGAGGTGCAAGCTCGTTAGATAGAATTAACGTTGCAAGACTAGTAGTGTACTTACGTTCACAACTAAACACACTTGCTAAACCGTATATCTTTGAACCAAATGATAAAATTACTAGAGATGAAATGAAACAGCAAGTTGAAAGTTTACTTCTTGAGCTAGTAGGACAAAGAGCCTTATACGACTACTTAGTTGTGTGTGACGAAACAAACAACACTCCAGCAAGAGTAGATCGCAACGAATTATATGTTGATATTGCAATTGAACCAGTTAAGTCAATTGAATTTATATACATTCCGTTGAGATTGAAAAACACTGGTGAAATATCAGGCTTATAAGATGATAAATAATATTAAGCAATTAGGAGCAAATTAAATGGCAATCTCATCATTATCGAAAATCACAGTTCCGTTAGCAAGTGGCGACTCAGCTGCAAGCCAGGGCTTGTTAATGCCAAAGCTCCAGTACCGCTTTAGAGTGTCGCTGGAAAACTTTGGTGTTTCAACTCCGACAACAGAACTAACAAAACAAGTTATTGACGTAACTAGACCAACAGTAGCATTTGAGCCAATGGAAATACATGCATACAACTCAAAAGCATACTTAGCAGGCAAGCACACATGGTCGCCAATAACACTCAACTTACGTGAAGACGTAAACAATGCTGTACAAAAACTTGTAGGCGAACAGTTACAGAAACAGTTCGACTTCTACGAGCAATCAAGTGCAGCAAGTGGTCAAGATTACAAATTTACAACACGTATTGAAATCTTAGACGGTGGTAACGGAGTACATACTCCAAACGTATTAGAAACATTTGAACTTTACGGTTGTTTTGTTACTAATGCTAACTACAACACATTGGCTTATCAAAATAATGAACCAGTAACTGTTACATTAGAAATCCAGTATGACAACGCAATCCAAACACCTACAGATACAGGTATTGGTACAGCAGTTGGACGTACATTAGGATCACTTATAACAGGTGGCGGCGCTTAATACAAGCACTGTATAAAACAAGTAAAAAGGTCGCCTAGTGCGGCCTTTTTTATTATCTACGCACTTATTCTATATAGATAAATATTAGTATGGCAGCTACATCGAACGGATTTTTAGACAACTTAGTTAATGGGATTTTAGGCCCTAAAGGAACTATGGCCGACTGGCAACATGCTAGTAGGTTGTACGTAGACGGCAATTTAAAACTTGCTCCTAAAAGTAAATTTTTATATCATACGTATTTTCAGTTAGATCCTATAGTACGTAGTATATTACCAGAACTAAAAGATAAGCATAATTTAGAAATTGGTATGCTTGTTAAAAGTGCAGATTTACCTAGGTATACATCTAACGTTGAAACACGTAACAAGTATAACAGAAAAAAGAATGTGCAAACTGGTATACAATACGAGCCCATTACAATTACATTCCATGATGACAACTATGGTGTAACTACAGCATTACTAGAAGCAT
>ERZ1048068.3345-NODE-3345-length-10608-cov-4.353738_pt1 | contig 10608 bp, 7 predicted proteins | sample MGYA00383098_ERZ1048068 | MGnify/ENA primary metagenome ERZ1048068 (study PRJEB29581, sample SAMEA5548368) | metagenome | biome: marine; feature: coastal; material: water | depth 1 m | study: Short-term variability in the microbial, nano- and picoplankton... | reverse complement strand
CGATTTTGGGCTCGAGCGGAGGAGACGTTTACGACTCAAGGCGCGCTGGCCAGTGAGTATGCTGATCTGATCATTTCTGGTGAGCAAGCCCTCGACGCCAATGTGCGACGCATTATGAATGTCATCTGTGGGAGCGGCCTCAGCATCCCTAAGTAATTCCCGACAATCAAGGGTTTGGAGGAGTAGGCCAAGTCTACACCGCGATAAAAATGGTTCGTTACATTAGAGCCCATTAGATTCATAGAGCCATATCCACTAGAATTTTCGCGGCGTGGGATTCTCCACCAGCTCCAAGACGGTACCATCAGGATCCTTAAAACACACAAAGCGCGCATTACTTCCAGTTGATGCCGGCATTTGCGCCGGCTCAGAAATAAACTCGGCGCCCACCGCTTTCAACTTTTTTATATCCGCATCCATGTCGGTCGTGTGGAGCGCTATTCGTGCAATCCCATAGTGGTATAAATGAGGATAAGGCGGCTCTTCGTCCTTCGGATCGAGCCATTCGAGCAAATCAATCGTAAACGGATTAATACTTTCAGTGTCGTCTTCAAGCATCATCAAGGCCCCTTTAACCCGGTAAGGAGGCATACCAACCGCCGCAGCTATTTCTGGCGTATTGGTTTCTGGTACTTGATAGAACTCTCGGAACCCCAGAGTTTCGTAAAATATTTTTGAACGATCAAAATCACTGCAATTAATATTGACGTGTACAATACCGCAAACGGCCATTACATTCTCCTTCGGATGTCTTCGTTTTGAATCTGAATCTATTTAAGTCTTAGAAAGTTCTGCGGCAAGCTTTTGAGCGATGTCTTCGCGCAGTTTGAATTTTTGGATCTTTCCGCTGGCGGTTACTGGCAAAACATCGATTAACTCGAGCCGTTCGGGCAGCTTTTGCTTGGCAATTTTGTGCTGCTCAAGAAAGTCCGTTATGTCTTGCAAAGTAATTTCCATATCTGGCCGCAATACAACGTAAGCGCATATTCGTTCGACCATAACCGGGTCTGGCATACCCACGGCAGCAATATCATTGATCGCCGGGTGCTCAAAGAGTAGATCTTCAATTTCTTTGGCAGAAATATTCTCACCACCACGTAGAATGATATCTTTGCGCCGCCCTTTTATCGTGACAAAACCTTGGTCATTGATTTGGGCCAGGTCGCCCGTTCGAAACCAGCCATCCGAAGTAAAGGCCTCATCATTTAATTTGGCATCGAGATAACCAACAAATAGTTCCGGGCCGCGCACTAATAGGTCTCCGGTATTATTGGGGGACAAGGAATTGTCATCCTCATCCACAACCAAATACTCAGCGTGGCCAATAAGGCGTCCATCAGTGGTTGCACGCAGCTCCAGCGAGTCTTTACTGTTACCTGCAGACAAAGTGGGGAATTCGCTGGAACCGTAAACCCGAGTAGTCATGCAATTCAGTGTTTTCTCCGCCTGCCGAATTAATTCAGGAGGAACGTCAGCCCCTCCGCAGCCAAAAACTCGCAAACTGGAAACATCTGCGTGCGTCAGTTCTTCATCATAGACAAGACCGTGCAGAAATGGCGTTGCAGCGATCATAAAGGTGCAACGGTATTTTTGAATAAGTGAGAGCGCTGCTTCAGGTTGCCATACATCCTGCAAGACCACTGCAGAGCCCACCATGAAGGGTAACTGCAGCCCATACAATATTCCCGTAATGTGGGCCAGTGGCGAGGGCATAAAGACTATGTCATTGCCTGTAAGACCAAACAAGTCGATGATGCTCTGGTCCTCGTAGTCCAGAGTATTGTGAGTGTGCAGTACTCCTTTTGGATCCGAGGTTGTGCCAGAAGTGTAGATCATCACCGCGACATCATCCGCACTGCGTTCTGTGAAGGTAGCAGCTGAAGGCTCTAGCACATTGCTCATTAGATGATCGAAATTGTTTGCGGCGCAACCCTCCCCGGAACGATCAACAACGATAACGTGTTGTAAATCCGCCAAATCGCCCCTGATATCGTCAATCATTGAAGGAAAATCGAACCCGCGAAACTTTGCAGGAATAATAACAACAGACGCTTGCGTCTGTTTTAGAATAAACGCTACCTCGCGATGCCGGTAGATCGGTACTATTGGATTGCTGATTGCGCCGATGCGAATGCTTGCGTGATGTACGATGATAGATTCGAGCCAATTTGGCAGTTGCCAAGATACAACTTCGCCGCGCTTAACCCCCAGTGTTCGTAATACCGCAGCAAAGCGATCTATTAGAGAATCCAGTTCGCTATAGCTTATAACATGGTGATCATCTACAACGGCCGTTGCGGCACTATTACTTTTCGCTAAACTGGCAATGCAGTCATCCAGCAGGCGATTGCGCCAGCAGCCCTCCCGAGAACTTTGTTCCTTACGCTCGGCAGAAAGGTGTGTGGGTCGGATCATTGGGTAGCGCCTGCGTACTAATCGATGCCGTCTCGCACAAACTTCATATATGCCTCGACTAGCCACTGCGGCATCTTTTTTGGTTTTTGCTTACCGACATTTTTAATGTACCGTAAATACAAATAACTGCGTGCCGCCATAAGCATATAAACCAATGCTTCCAGCTCTCTACCCTTAAAGTTTTTAATCTGGCCAAGTTTCACACTGCGACCCATAGACTTTAAGTAGTGCTTTACGAGCTCGTTGAAATGCCTTTTGTATGCGATAGGAGCGACCACCTCCGCTTCATTGAGCACGCGAAAAAAACTGGGATGGGTCTGTAGAAATTCAAAAAACGCTCTGAAGCCGCGCTCCTCTACTTCGAAGAAATCACGTGAGTGCGTAACCCTATCATGAAGATATTCAATGAGCTCCTCACCCATGTGAGGCAAAAGCTGATCAAACAAATCCTGACGAGAATCGAAATAGCTGTAAAAAGTACCCTGTGCAATTCCGGCCCGGCTGGTAATTTTCGAAATAGAGGCGGTCATATAACCCTCCTTACCCACTACCTCTGCTGCGGCCCTATATATCGCTTCACGAGTTAAAAGCGCTTTTTCGCTTCGCGATGGTTTTCTACCCCCGATCTTTTTCAATTCCGAATTAATCATATGAATTCACTTAAAATAATGTTCTTTCTAGTATTTGAGGGCTGATGTACAAACCCCTAACCTGCTCTTGATGCCAAGTTCTTGTATATATTGTTTCGTTGAACTGCCGTAGACCCGCCAATAATGGGAAGCAATAGGGCATCTCGAACGTAGCGCTCCATGTCGATTTCTTTGACATAGCCATACGCCCCCAAAACGGTTTGGCATTCCAAGACAATCCCCTTGGCCGCCTCTGTACAATGCACCTTGGCCATAGATGCTTCAAGGCCGCAGGAAATTCCTCCATCACACATCCAAGCGGCATGATAGAGCACTAGCTTTGCAGCGTGCAGTTGGGTGTGCATATCTGCCAACTTATGGCGAACAGACTGGAACTGCGAAATGCTCTTACCAAACTGTTGGCGCTGCTGAGCGTAATCCCAGGCATCGTCCAAAGCGGCTTGAGCAACGCCCACGGCCAGCGCTCCGACTTCCAGTTTTTCTACATCCAGGCCACTGCCTATGATCATCGGCCAAGCGGCGTTCCACCCATCATCACCGCCCATGATATTGGCGGCGGGAACTCGCGCGTCAGTAAACACCACGTCAGTAGTAGCTGCTCCCTTCATCCCCATCGAATCGATCCGATTGATCGTTACGCCCGCTGTATCGGGAGGAACCATAACAAGGGTTACGTTTTTATACCGGTTTTCTGCAGGGCCGGTACGAACTAAAGTGTAGATATAGTCGCAAATCTCGGAGCCGGAGCAAAATCGCTTCTCTCCGTTCAAAATCAACTGTTCACCCGACCATACGGCGCGTGTTTTCACGCTTGCTAAGTCAGCACCAATATCCGGCTCCGTAAAGCCGTAAGCAAACAGCATTGAACCCTCTACGACCTTTGGCAGTAGAGTCTGCTTTTGAGCCTCAGTACCGCATTCAAAAATGTTCATGCCGGCATAACAAGAAGCCATGATATACGGAACAGAAACCGCCAGGCTACGACGTGAAAGCTCTTCAATGACCACCATGGTAGCCAGTATATTCCTTCCGGCTCCCCCGTACTGTTCTGGCACTGTTAAGCCCATTACCCCTAGTTCCGCTAGCTTCTTAAATACATCCGAAGGGAAATGATTTTTTCTGTCCCATCGCGCCGCAGCTTCGCGAGGCATTTCTCGCTCAACAAAGCGCCGCAGGCTACCACGCAGTTGCTTAATTTCCTCTGGCTCAGCAAAGTTCATAAATTTTTTTAACCTTGTTGTGCAGCTTTTGCGATTGCCACATTGACTATTGAACGCTCATCCCAGCGTCGACTACAAACTCAGCGCCAGTGATGTAATTGGCCTCCTTTGACGCCAGAAAAACGGCCACTTTTCCCTCAGCGCGACCTGGTGTAGTAGGTGTCTCTTTCAACGAAAATGCTCCGGAGCAATCATGATTAAAAAGCACTTGGAATCCATAGGGAGCGATTCCAGATGAACCCGAAAACCATTATCTGTGCGTTGTAGATTCTTTGGGCCAGCCCACAATGCAATCTATTTGAAGGTGCAGCAGAGTCTGAATGTCATGACTATATCGAGGCATCAGAACTAATGCAAAGAATATTGACTCATAATTCATATTTAGTTATTATTTTAATGAAGATTGACTCATAGTTCATTTAATACGCGAGAAACGCGATATATAGTGCTTCTCGCGTCACCTAAAAAAGCTGTAGAAGAAGCTCGGTGGGAAAAAAATGTACAGCGAAGTAGAGCTATGACCACAGCCCATTTGAGCTTGTATATCCAGCTAGCATTCGCCCGCCACAAGAACATCGGTATTTCATCCTGCTCTAGAAAATGCTCTCTATCAATTCACCCCCCTGAAACTGTCAAATAAAATAAGGAATCACACATGCCTAGTAGATCTAGCTCGCTCCCAGGAGACCCTCTAATCAACAAGACGCTCCACTCGCTAAAAAGGTTGCCGCTTACTGCAATCGCTTTAGCAGTAGCTACTACAGCATCGCCCAGCGCAATGGCTCAGGACGGCGCATTTGCGCTTGAGGAGGTCATTGTTACCGCTCGTAAACGCGACGAATCTTTGCAGGACACTCCAGTGGCCGTATCGGCTCTCACCAAAGAGCTGAAACAGGCCAGCTTGCGCCGAATCGAAGATGTGCAAGACTTTACCCCCAATGTATACATTCGGCGTACGCCGGGTATTGCCAGCGGCGCCGCCATCAGTATTCGCGGTGTTAATTCATCTGAATCTGATAAGAGTTACGATCCCGCTATCGGCGTGGTAATGGACGGTATGTTCCTGGGCACATCCAGCGGCGTGTTGCTGCAGAACTTCGACATTAAGCGAATCGAAATACTGCGTGGCCCTCAGGGAACGCTGTTTGGTAAAAACACCACGGGCGGCGTGCTGAATATCATCCGTGGCGATGTCACCATGGAGTGGGGTGCGGACATTAGCGCGACATTCGACGAACACGGTCGCGAAGATCTGAAAGCTGTTGTTAACGTGCCAATCATAGACGACAAGCTGGGCGTAAAGCTGTTCGGCGCACAGATAAAAAGTGACGGTTGGGTCAAAAACACCACGCTGAATAAGGATGTCGGTGGTGACGATATACTTAATTACGGCTTCGCTGCAATGTGGCGGCCAACCGAGGATTTTGATCTAAAATTGCATTATGAAAGGTTAAACGATGATAGTGATCAGGGTGCCTACGTCATCGCTAGCCAGCCAACCGAGCTTGACTGCTCCGTTTTTGGATCATGTGAAGCTACCGCCACGGATGGTCCGGACAAAACCACATCCAATACCACCAATTTCAGTGATAATACATACGATACGTTTATCGCGACGGCTAATTATCAGCTTGGTGATTTTTTGTTCACTTATATCGGCAGCACCCGGGATATGGATGAAGACAATAACCAGAACTTCGACGCTTCGCCCACCCCCACGATTGATATGCGCTTTTACAACGACTGGAAGCAGGAGACCCATGAACTTCGTGTTTCCTCTAGCATTGGTGAAAACTTCGACTTTATTGTGGGTGCCTACTTGTGGGACGTAGACTATGAGCAGCGTTGGGATGTTGCAGATCTTTTCCCCACGCTCGATTCACTCGGCGCGCTTACAGGCGTGCCCGGGGGCCTTGGTTTGACACCGACGACGCTTAGCAGTCAAGGTCAGACCCAAGAAACAAAGGCTACATCGGTATTTGGAGAGGCCTATTGGCGCTTCGCAGAGAACTGGACGCTGACTCTTGGCGCTCGCTGGACGGAAGAAGAAAAGGATTTCGTCGGTGGTAATGCTCGGGTTTTCTGGGATCCAGCCGCGGGTGATAGCGTTCCTGATTCTCCCAATGATCCCAAACCCTATGACAAGAAATGGGATGAAGTAACGCCTAAGATAGGTCTTAGCTGGGATGCCAGTGATGACATGATGATTTACGGCAGTTACACCGAGGGCTTCAAGAGCGGCGGTTTCGTCGGGCGGCAAGCTGATTTTAACCTTAACCCCACTTATGAGCCGGAGTATGTGGCAACCTGGGAAGCGGGCATGAAGAGCACCTGGATGGACGGTCGTATGATCTTCAACCCGGTGTTTTTCTACAGCGATTATACAGACAAGCAGGAACAGTATTTCGTCGCGGTAAGCCTGAGCAATGTTGCCTCGCTGGTCGCCAATGCCGCGGCAATGAAGATTTATGGTGTAGAGCTTGAGCTTGAGTACCAGATTACCGAAGCCTGGAATGTCCGGGCCAACTACGGTTATCTCGATGCGGAATATGATGGCTTCTTTGTCGATATTAACGGCGACGGCATTGCCACCGATAACGATGGTTTAAGGCCTATCAATACGCCCGAGAATACCTTTGGCGTGGCGACGACGTATAACTGGGAAATCGGTAATGGCAATTTGTCTGCCAACGTGTCTTATCATTGGCGCGACGAAGTTGAAACGATACTCGCTCCAGATCCCATAGCACCAACTGAGAATGATGCCCTGGGTAGCCAGGACAGCCTTGAGAACCTCAGTGCCAACCTCAGTTATTCATGGAATGACCGCTATAAAATTGCAGTTTACGGTCGTAACCTCACGGATGACAGGACGAGATCAGCTTCCCGAATTGGCGGCTTAACCTCTCGCGGCTGGTGGAACGAAGGTACAACCGTAGGCATGGAGTTGTCAGCCTCGTTCTAAAACAAATGCTGTAACACCACCAACCATCTGTCAGCTTAAACCTGGCGGGTGGTTTTTTTTGTAAGCTAACAAACCAAGTCGAGAGTGGCTTAATTTCATACTCTATTAGCTGATAGCAACATGCCGAAAGGGCGATCCAACGATAATGAAGAATTACTATCGCTATTACGTACTCGTAGTTTTGACAATCGTGTCAATGATTAACATTATGGATCGGTTGATAATGTCGATTCTGCTGGAAGATATTAAGGCGGAATTTGCCCTTACAGACACTCAGCTTGGCGTGCTGGCGGGTTTAGCGTTCGCGCTGTTTTATGCCTTGATGAGCATCCCGATTGCGCGCTGGGCGGACATTTCTAACCGGAAAAATATTCTAGCCACCGCGTTGATCATCTGGAGTGGCATGACTGCCTTGTGCGGAGCGGCTACCGGGTTTGTAAGTTTATTTCTTGCTCGACTCGGAGTCGGCATTGGAGAAGCCGGTGGCAGCCCACCAAGCTATTCAATAATAGCTGACTATTTCAAGCCTAGTGAGCGTGCAAGAGCTATGGGTGTGTATGTTACTGGGGCTGTACTAGGCACAGGTGGAGGGCTAATCGTAGGCGGCTTGCTGGGTGAATGGTTGGGTTGGCGCCTGACTTTCTTGGTGCTCGGGGTCCCCGGGATATTGCTCGGAATCCTGTTGTATTTAACGGTAAAAGAACCGCCACGAGGCCGTTATGATACGGGGAATGAGGCTGCGAAACAGGCCACCGATTTAAAACGCACCCTAAAATCTCTAGCGGGCAATAAAGTCTATGTGCGCGTTAGTATTTCTTTTGCGATGCTGACTATGGTCGGCTACGCCATGGCCCTTTGGTTAGCGCCGATTATGCTTCGAAATTTTGATGTGTCCCTGGGGAAGGTGGGATTGTATTTGGGTACAACTTATATTGTGGGCGGCATACCCGGGCCATTGATAGGTGGCTATTTGACTGACTATATGGTCAAGCTCGATGCCCGCTGGCGAGCTTGGATACCAGCCATTTTTATCCTGAGTTCGGTGAGTACCTTTTGGTTTTGTTTGTCTGCCGATAGCCTCTGGGGGTTTCTTGGGTTTTTCGCGCTGACCTACGCGCTATTTATGATTCCTCAAGGTGCAAGTTTGTCTATGTTGCAATCTTCGGTGGGTTCCGGTGAGCGAGCGCTGGGAACCTCGTTTGCTTTGTTGATTACCACTATTGTCGGCTTGGCTATTGGCCCTTTGCTGATCGGCCTATTGAGTGACATGTTGGCGCCAACCTATGGCGCAAAGTCCCTAAACTACGCGTTGATGACGGTTTGTGGCACGGCAGCCTTGATTGCGGCCCTGTGCTATTTTTGGACCTCCAGAGCGATGTCTTCCGAGTTGGATGTAGACAAGGGATTGGCTGATGACAGCGAAGAGATTGAACTTACCACCTAACTCACTGTCCGTTATCTCTGCAGGTTCGGCTTAGGCGCCAAACCAATGCTTGTCCTCGCTTCGTGTCTCATACACAGCTACGCGTTTTTCGGCAAAAGCGGCAAGCGCTTCCTTGGAATCCTTATGCCCGCTCATGCGTACCGTGCCGCCTTGTTCAAATTCGTAGCCTGTGCGTAAGTCCATCCATTCGATCTCGTCCAATATGCGCTTGCTGACGCGCACTGCAGTCGGGCTGAAACGAGACACTCGAGTTGCCATCTGGGTGGCACGCTCCAGTAGTTCATCAGGTTCAGTAACTATAATAGCTGCGCCGTATTGCGCCAGTTCCTCAGCCGGTAGTGGCTCCCCGGTAAAGTACATTCTTCGCACCACGGGTTGGCTCACCAGGCGTCCCAAGTGCCTAGCTCCGCCCATCACGCCGACGGTAAGTTCAGGCAGCCCGAAGCGGCTGTCCCGACTTGCGACTAGAAAATCGCAGGATGCAGCTAGAGCCAAGCCAGTCCCCAATGCGGCTCCCTGCACGGCACCAATCACCGGAACGCAACATTCCGAAATCGAGAAAAACGCTTCTCGGACTCGCCACATTCTCTCTTCGGCATTTTCAGGTGTCATTGTGGCAAACTCGTCGAGGTCGTTCCCTGCGCAGAAGTGTTTACCGGCGGCACTGAGTACAACCACCCGCGCATTCTCGGCATGGCTATCCAGATTACTGAATAGTTCCCTTATTTCTATATACATTTCGCGATGAACAGCGTTGGCTGGAGGCCGATTCAACTCAATATTGACAACACCTTCAGTAAGATTTTTAACCGTTAGATAATTGAACATACCGATCTATTTACCTCAATCATATTCCCGATTCGGGAAAAGCGACGCTAGATGAACCCTTACAGATTGACTTATGCGCGGCAGACTAATCAATAACACCCTCTAAGATATCCATACAAGCAGCATTCGCAGAGCCCAGTCGCTAAGACTATACCGAGACATCAAAATTTTGACAATGAATATTGACTCATAGTTCATATATGGAATCTGGAAGGCACCATATAATTTGCTCCGAATCGAATAAAAGTTTTAGATAATCCGAAATCGGTTTTGACGGCTCTGTCGCAAACCCAATGTTCCTGAACTTTGAATTGCTGTTTTGATAACAAGGAAACTGCGCGTGATCATTACAGTAAAAAAGAGACAAACATTACTCTGAGTATAGGGCGTATAAACGGCCTATTGAGAGTAGACATCCTGCTGATTATGTCGACTGGATCTGCTGCCCTGTCGAAGTTCTCTGCTATTGCCCCGAAAATCCTGTTCGCGGCGTTGAGCAAGCCATTCAAATCCGTTCACTTCTGAACGTGTGCACGCAACAGTTCATGCCATGCGTTTTTCACTGGCTTCCTTGCTGGCTATGGGCTGGAGTCCTTCCCGGCGAAAAGAGGCAATATCTCAGGCGGCGCCCTGGTTGGCGGCACCAGGACGGGCCGGGCAGGGGCGTCCTGTTCCTTCTTGCGAAGATGAGCCAGGATTCTGTCGAAGACGTTCTGGTCCTCAATGCAAGCGATGACTTTCAACGACCCGCCACACCGGCCACAGGTCTCCATGTCAATAATGAAAACCCGCTTTAGGCGTTGGCGCTAGGTCATAGCAGCATGACGCTCGATCAGGGTCTTTACCTCCGCATTTGCGCCCATCTTAGGTGCCTTGCCACGTTTGGCTGGGGTGACCCTGACGGCACTTTTGGCGGGCCATCTGCTGGAGACGTTGAAGCCCTTTGGCAAGTGGTCCGTGTATTTACAGACCGGCGCCTACACTGCCACCGTACTGTTGCACCTGGTGCCTGCCATTACCGTCTTTCTGCGGCGGCTGCCGGTCGGCGATCCGTTTGTGGACTCGCTGGACGCGCCGCTGGTGCAG
>ERZ1048068.3344-NODE-3344-length-10608-cov-13.312897_pt1 | contig 10608 bp, 8 predicted proteins | sample MGYA00383098_ERZ1048068 | MGnify/ENA primary metagenome ERZ1048068 (study PRJEB29581, sample SAMEA5548368) | metagenome | biome: marine; feature: coastal; material: water | depth 1 m | study: Short-term variability in the microbial, nano- and picoplankton... | reverse complement strand
AGTCGACGTGATTTGTGAGGGTGGCGTTCAACGGGGTACCCATGTGCTCAAAGCCTTGAGCGTCGGTGCCAAGGCGGTGTCAGGCGGGCGGCTGTATCTGTATGCACTGGCCGCCGCTGGCCAAGAGGGCGTCGAACGAGCGCTTGGAAACCTCAAGGTGGAAATAGAGCGTGACATGCGGCTCATGGGTGTAAGACAGGTGAGTGAACTCACTCGATCGAATCTTCGTTACCGTTGAACGCAGAGACACGATGGGTCTGTCCAAGGAGTTGTAACAACGTGGATGTGTACGAGTTCAATCAGGCAGCGTGGAATCGTCAGGTTGATGAGGGAGATCGTTGGACTCGGCCCGTGTCGTCAGAGCAGATTGCGCGGGCGCGCGCCGGCGATTGGGAGATCGTACTGACGCCATCACGTCCTGTTCCCAGAGATTGGTTTCCAGCATTGGACGACTGTGAAGTGCTTTGTCTCGCGTCAGGGGGTGGTCAGCAAGGCCCCATCCTCGCTGCGGCGGGGGCTTGTGTGACCGTCTTTGATGCGTCCTCAAGGCAGTTGGATCAAGACCGATTAGTCGCTGATCGTGATGCGCTTGCATTAACAACAGTGGCCGGTGATATGGCAGATTTGTCGATCTTCGACGATCACCACTTCGACTTTATTTTTCATCCCTGTTCAAATTGCTTTGCCCAAGATATCGCGCCGGTCTGGCGTGAAGCCTTCCGAGTATTAAAGCCTGGCGGAACGATGGTCAGCGGTTTTATAAATCCAGTTCAGGCGCTTTTTGACCCAGATCTGGAGAAGCAGGGCACCTTTCAACTCAAGTTTGCCTCGCCCCATTCAGACCTCTGCATCAGTGACACGGACCGTAAACGATGGTTCGGTGCAGAATCCCCCTTGGAGTTCGCGCATTCCCTGAGTGATCAGTTGGGTGGGCAGCTTGAGGCGGGATTCCTCATTGCCGGGTTCTATGAAGACGATTGGGGTGGGGGCGAGCCGATCGACGCATTCATGAAAACCTTTGTGGCCGTTCGCTCGCTCAAGCCCGCAACTTAAGTCTGGGCAAAGCGATCTGTCACTTCGATCAGGGCACTGGTATTGGCTGGATCAAAGGCCGAATGACCCGCGTCGGGGACGATATGGAGGGTGGCTTCAGGCCAAGCGCTGTGGAGATCCCATGCTGTTTTAGGCGGGCAAACCACGTCATAGCGGCCCTGTACAATCTCCGTCGGGATGTGGCGAATTCGGTCTATGTTATCGAGTAATTGGTTATTCGAACTGAAGAACCCTCGATTGACAAAGTAGTGGCACTCGATGCGCGCCATTGCGAGTGCTGCCTCTGGCTCATCTAACTGTTCCATGAAGTCACTGTTTTGGTGCAGGAAACTCGTCGATGCTTCCCATACCGACCATGCTCGTGCGGCAGCCAAACGCACGGTTTCGTCATCGCTGGTTAAGCGCTTGTGGAAGGCACTGACAAGATCTGAACGCTCTTCTTCGGGAATCGGAGCCAGGTAATTCTGCCAGGTGTCTGGGTACATAGCGCTGGCACCCTCCTGGTAAAACCATCTGATTTCCTCGGGGCGTAGCAGGAAAATACCTCTCAAGACGAGTTCGGTAACGCGCTCGGGGTGTGTTTGGGCGTAGGCAATGCTCAGCGTACTGCCCCAAGAGCCACCGAAAACGAGCCAACGATCGATGCCGAGGTGCTCCCGGAGCTGTTCCATGTCGGCTATTAAATGCCAGGTGGTATTTGCGTCCAGAGATGCATGCGGCAGAGACCGACCGCAACCGCGTTGATCAAAGAGAATAATGCGGTAGCGTTCAGGGTTAAAGAATTGTCGCGCCGCTGGGGATGAGCCCCCACCAGGACCACCGTGAACAAAAATGCAGGGCTTGCCGTTTGGGTTGCCCGACTCCTCGAAATACACCTGATGACCGTCTCCCACATCGAGCCAGCCGTTACGAGAGGGTTGTAGAGGAGGGTAGAGCGCGCGCATCGCTAAATGTCCGAGTGGTTTGGCGAAAGTGTACTGCTCTTGTGGCGTTTGAATCGATGGATTTATTCGTTTTTAGACCTGTTTTTTTTGATTTCTACCGGTGGCTGAGAGTATCTTTCCTGCACTCAAAAAGATCGATTGCACGCACTCATGCATGACCAAGGAATAACAATGAATCGTATTGACCTGTGGAAGCTCTTGTTACTCGTCCTACCGCTGTCGTTAACACTGTCAGTTAACGCGCTGGCGCAAGACACACCCGAGGGCGGTGAAACACCTGAGGTGAAGGCTGAAGAAGTGTCGGAGAAGGCCTCTGATGATGAGGCGGAATCCGAGGCGGATGAGGAAGAGGAAAAGCCCAAGACCATCGCCGAGCTCACCGAGGAGATGGACCGAATCGACGGGCTATTTACGCTTTTTCGCGACCCCAAAACCGGCGTCACTAAAATGCTGCTTCAAGGCGACCAGCTTAATAGTGAGTTCATTTACTTTAAGCACACCATGAATGGTGTCACCGATGCCGGTGCTTTCACGGGCTCCTACGGCGATCAATATATTTTCACCATCGAGCGACGATTCGACAAATTAGAGTTCGTGCGGCAGAACACGGCCTACTATTTTGATCCTGATAACGCTATCTCGAGGGCGTCACAGGCCAATATTTCACGTGCCGTGTTGGCAGTCACCGCGATTGCTGCCGAGAACGAGGAGACCGGTGAGGTCTTAATCGACTCAGACGCGCTTTTCTTGTCTGAGGCATTTGCCAATGTCACTTACTACGGCGGCGATGATGCGGGTGATCGCTTTACGCTTGGCGGCTTGGATCCGGAAAAGAGCCAAATTCTTGACTTGCGTAACTACCCCGAAAATACAGCGGTTGAAGTCGAGTATGTGTTTAACAATCCCAAGCCTAAGCGCGGCGGGAGCGATGCGGTAACCGATGCACGCAACGTATCTATCACCGTCCGCCATACGTGGATAGAAGTGCCAGAGAACGACTACCAGCCTCGCTTCGCTGATGCGAGACTCGGATCGTTTAATGTCCAGGTAACAGATCTCACCTCCACTGATTCAGCACCCTACCGCGATTTACTGGAGCGCTGGCATTTGGTTAAGAAGGATTCCTCTGCTGAAATATCAGACCCCGTTGAGCCGATAACGTGGTGGATTGAAAACACGACCCCCGTCGAATGGCGTGACCTGATTATGGGAGCGGCGCTTGAGTGGAATAAGGCGTTTGAGCACGCAGGGTTCAGCAACGCTATGGTCGTTAAAGTACAGCCCGACGACGCTGACTGGGACGCGGGTGATATTCGCTACAACGTATTGCGTTGGACTTCATCACCACGCCCCCCGTTTGGTGGGTATGGACCGAGCTTTTCTAATCCGCGAACCGGTCAGTTACTCGGTGCCGATATCATGCTCGAGTATTCATTTCTTAATCGCTCAAAGCTAACGCGCGAGTTGATCCAAGGTGAGGCTCTGGAGCCCATGATGCTGGGTGGTCACGACGCGCGCCTTTGCTCTGTTGGACATGCAATCGCCGAGGGCGGGCTCATGGCTGATATCGCCATTCAAATGGACAGTGGTGATGCGGACATCGAGGAACAGCTCAAGCGCGATCGCCTGTACTACCTGATTCTTCATGAGTTGGGTCACACACTGGGTATGAACCACAATATGAAGGCCACTCAACTGCTCAGTCCCGCGCAGCTCGCGAACCCAGAGGTACTTGAGTCGGGTGTTATTTCGGGCTCGGTGATGGACTATCCCGCGGTGAATTATGCCCCTGACCGCGATGATCAAACACTGTTCTACACCATTGCGCCGGGCCCTTATGACGATTGGTACATCGAATACGCCTACTCGCCTGGTTTATCGAATCCTGACAGGGAAGTTGAACGACTCGAGGTAATTGCAGCGCGGTCAACCGAACATGCCTTGTCGTTTGGTAACGACGCCGATGACATGCGCAGCCCGGGCAGAGGTATGGACCCGCGCGTCAATATTTATGACAACAGCTCTGACTCGATTGCTTACGCGTCGAATCAGATGAAGCTTATGCACGACACTTTGAACAAGACAGCAAAGTGGACACCCGATGAGGGTGACTCCTACGAGGATGTGGTCGATGGTGTGGCCCTGCTGGTTCGTCTTTGGGGCACCAATGCGGGCGTGATTTCGCGATGGATTGGCGGTGTGTACGTCGACCGGGCCGTGGTTGGACAGGAAGGTGCGACGGAGCCCTTTAGACCTGTTGAGCGGGAGCGTCAAAAAGCGGCGATGGCAGCACTGAGTGATCAGCTGTTTAGCCCGGAGGCCTTTGAGATCGATGGCGCGCTATGGCGTCAGGCGGCACCCGAGCGTCGGGGCTTTGAGCACGGTGGTAGTACCGAAGACCCCAAAATCCATCGCGCAGTGTTGTCTTCGCAAAAGCGCGTGTTCGATCACTTGCTGAACGCCACTGTCCTCAAGCGAATCACAGATACTGAGCTCTATGGAAATGAATACCCATTGGTAGAGGTATTCGAAGACCTCACCGATGCGGTATTTGCAGCGGATGCACGCGGCAGCGTTAACAGCTTCCGTCGTAACTTACAGGTCGAGTATGTTGATCGCCTAGCCATGATGGCGAGTGAGGAAGGTGCATCGAAGTATCACAGCACCGCACAAGCACTGGCGGTTTTGACCTTGTCAGAGCTACGAGAGCAGTTAGCGAATAAGCGCCGCGGAGATCGGGTCTCCCAAGCGCATGCCAAGTTGCTGGTGATGAATATTGATCGAGCGATGGATAACGAGTAATCGAAGCGCGAGACACTTCGGCTAATCGAGAAGGGGGCTGAATAACAGCCCCTTTTTTTTGAGCGTTTTAATAGGTAGGACCCCCTCTTAATTGAGTCCTTATCGCGATATTTAAGCGCCCTCAGCACGAAAAAAAGTGCAAGCGGTCCGGGCGCAAGCGGGAGCTCGCGCTGTGCATAAAGTGTCTAAGACCCCAATACGCTTCGCGCCTCGGGTCTCTCCTTGTTGTCCTCACGTCCACGGCGATTAAAAGGCGTGTAAACTATGGTTTTAGGGTAAGGAAACTGTCGGATGTCTAATCCAATTTTGGATGTCATTGCGCGAAAGGGATGGTGTGTCACTGATGGCGCTACGGGCTCCAATTTTTTTGGCCGAGGACTTGAAGCAGGATATCCACCCGAACTTTGGTGTCTCGAGCGGCCCGAGGAAGTTCTCTGGTTGCACGGTGAATTTTTGAAGGCCGGTGCAGACCTTATTCTCACCAATAGTTTTGGGTCTAACGCTCCGCGTTTAAAGCTCCACAAGAGCGAGCACCGCGTTCACGAAATAAACAAAGCCGCGGCACAACTGGCCCGACAGGCGGTTTCAGACTGCGCAGATATCAGTGGGCATAAAGCCGTTGTGGCCGGATCAATGGGACCCACTGGCGAGCTTTTCGCACCCATGGGTGAGCTCACCCACGAGTCGACGGTAGCCTTTTTTACCGAGCAGGCAGAGGCGCTCGCCGAAGGGGGGGCCGATGCGCTTTGGATCGAGACGATGTCGTCAACGGAGGAGGTTGCAGCCGCCGTTGAGGCCGCAAAGAAAACGGGTTTACCCGTTGCGGCAACGCTGACCTTCGATACGGCGCGTCGCTCCATGATGGGCGTCACTCCCACTGAATATGCAAGCTTTGCCCAGGAAGTTGGACTGGATCTGATCGGCTCAAACTGCGGAATCGGTCCCGCTGAGCTCATGGATTCGACGACAGAGCTGTTAAATGCCAACAGTGGTTTACCGATTATCGCTAAAGGGAACTGCGGTATCCCTCAGTATGTCGATGGTGAGATTCACTTCCATGGCAGTCCTGAACTCATGGCACAGTATGCGTTGCATGCGCGAGATGCGGGGGCCACAGTGATCGGTGGGTGCTGCGGAACGACGCCGGAGCATTTAGCCGCGATGGTTGAGGCACTCAATTCAACCCCCGTTCGCGCGTTTGACCCGCTTGCTATGACGCAAGCGCTGGGTAAGGCCTGGCCTGATCTGTCAGATCGAGGCACCTCAGGTGGTGGACGCCGCTCGCGAAGACGACAGGGTTAAATGCTGATACGGGTGACTAAGTCGCTTCGAAACGATTTGCTTCGCGATTTTTTCGTACGCGACTGGCCTCAAAAATCTGACCGCTCATAGCGATGTAAACACCCGGTTTAGCAGTTTGCACGGCGGCTACGGCCATACCTAAATTGAACACCGCGTCAGTGGTTCGAAAACGGGCTGGCGTCAATGCGCCGGTTAGGACAACCGTTTTGTTGGCGATGCCCTCGAGGGCTTTCGCGGTCTCAGGCATCGTGTCCGTGCCATGGGTAATAACGAAGTGCGTATTTGGGTCGTTCTCGATATGCGCTCGAATGCTCTCGCGATCCGTATTCGTCATTTCGATGCTGTCTTTTTTCATCAGCGCAACAACATCGTAGTCAAAGTCCACTAGGGCATCGGTCAAAATCGCTGTGGCAATTGAATCGCCCACTTCAAATTGGCTCAGCGCATCGAAGTAGATCTTGTCGATCGTACCGCCCGTTGAGATGAATTGAATCTTCATTGTCTTGTCAAAACCCCCAGAGAATCGATCTGCGCCGGTTGAAAGACGTGACGCGGACATACTTTTTAACGCCTTAATCCTAGTGTTTCATGGTCTATCTTTGTCACAGACGACTGATCAGAGCCTCGGTTTCTGTCCAGGTGCGTTGGGCCGTTTCTGAATCGATCGCCCATTGCCGCACGCCAGTGAAAGCGTTGCTCTCATCGGAAACCACGTCTGATACGTTACAGTCTTCGCAGTAAACACCGCCGACATTATCAAGCAAGCCGTGGGTGGCTGCCCATAGGGAGGTTGCGCAGCCCTGTGTTGTCGTTTTAAAAAGTTTTTCAGCTACGGGAGAGGGACGACCGTGCGTATCAGTCCAGCCAAACTCCGCCATCTCTGCATTCCCCAAGTGGCGTTGTAACGGGGTAAAAATGCCGCCGGGGTGCACAGAAAAGCTGCGGATGCCGTTACCTGCTTCACGGCGATCCAACTCAACGGCCATGAGCGACTGTGCCGATTTAGCCTGTCCGTAGGCCTGCCATTTGTCGTACTCCCGGTCGGTGTAGTTCATGTCGTCGAAGCGGACGGCACTCATGCGGTGTGCGATCGACGACAAGGTAACTAAGCGGGCACCACGGGCTGCGCGAAGCGCGGGTAGCAAGGTTTGCAAGAGGACAAAGTGACCTACATGGTTGACACCTAGCTGCCACTCAAGTCCTTGCTGTGTTCGATAAAGCGGGCAGGCCATGACACCGGCGTTAAAAATGGCGATATCGATTTTTGGATGGTTCGCCGCGATAGCCTCGCCAAAACGCGTAACGCTTGGCAAGTCGCTCAGGTCCATAAACCCGATTTGCTCAGCCCCAATGACACCGTCTAAGGTTGTCATGGCGCGATCGACATCGCGCGAGGGAACAATAACTTTTGCGCCGACACCCGTCAGTGCTCTGACGGTTTCAAAACCAATTCCAGAATAGCCACCGGTCACCAGGGCCACTTTTCCTGATAGGTCGACGCCCGACATGACCTCGCTCGCCTCGGATTTATTTCCAAAACCTGTTTCGATGGAATGTTGCTGTTCAGAAATACTCATGAGGGACCTTCTCTCGGGGGGCTTACAGTCACCTAGTCTCGCTCGAACTGGCGACAGTAGCTACTATGGTGACACCGAAAGTCTTTGTGAAAAATAAGGATAAACCCATGTCACTCGAAACAATTTTTAGTCTTTGCGGTGCTTTGGCGATGCTGGGTTGGCTGGGCCTAGTTGTGGCACCGACCACAGATATTACTCGGCGCTTGTATCCCTCGCTTTTAGCGCCAGTCATGTTAGGTCTGGTCTATGCCTATTTGATGATTAGCTTTCAAGGAGAGGCACCTACAGAGGGCGGCTTTGGCACACTCGAGGAGGTGAAAGCGCTGTTTAGCGTCGACGCACTATTGCTCGCAGGATGGATTCACTATTTGGTATTCGATCTTTTTATCGGGGCATGGATTCTGAGAGACAGTCAGTCCCATCAGATCAATCACTTCCTAGTCATTCCGTGCCTGTTTTTTACCTTGATAGCTGGACCGATTGGCCTGCTATTGTATCTCTTACTGCGCGCTATCAAGGGTCAAGCGAATAAGGGTCAAGCCAATAGGAGTCCAGCTAACAACTAACCGGGGCACAGAGCCCTAACGTTTCGGTGCTTAAGCGAGCATCTTGGTTTGATTTACCCGGTCTTATGTCGCTGTGAATCAAACCTTTAATTCAGTCCGCGAGTTCTCAGTCGGTTTTTAGGTTCTTAGCGATCGCATCGAGGAAGCCGTTCATGTCGACAATGCGCTCCTTTTCGGGATGAGTAGTTTTACCTTTTAAATCACCCGTAATGATGCCTTGTGCCACGGTCTCGATGAGAGCCCCTTTGAGTCGCTCTGCGTAATCATTGAGGGCTTGGTTAGCTTCTCTCAACGCGAGTTCCTCTAACGCACTTGCGACGGCAAAAATGAGCGCTGATGAGTTGAAGTTGGCCTCTTTACCCTCGGTTTCCAGGTATCGCATGTAGAGATCGTGCGCCGTTCCGTGTGGTGCTTCGAACAGCTTAGTACCGTCTTTACTGATAATCGCTGAGCTTGCGGTCGCAAGACTCCCACCGAGGGCGGCGGAGATATCCGAAAAGATATCGCCGTCAAGATTTTGGGCAGGGTAGAGCCCCCAGCGAGGCGGATCGCAGATCATCTTACTGAGCTGGCGCGAGGGTCGCATGATCATGAAAGAAGGTGGGGGGGTGTCGAGCGCTGCTAGCTCTTTTCGAATCTCTAAAATGATCGAACTGTAAACCTCGTCGTAGTTGACGAACTCGCGCTTGAGCCCGAAATAGACTTCTTTCTTATTCGACGCCGCATCTTTAAAGACTTGGCTAACCCAATCTTTGATCGCTTCGCGGTCGTTCGACATAAAGAGGATGGGGTCGCCCTCATCCACGTAGCGGGCGTGTTTCTCTTCACCGTCGACGATCACTTTGATCACACCTTTTTCGGGTGCTGGCGAGTTGTAACTGCCGTACTGGTCACCGCCGCCTGCGCTCATTCTCGATATCGATACATGCGCTTTGCGCTCGGGGAGACCATAGCGCTTGAGCTGCTGAACGAGTTTGAAGAGCTTCATGCCGCTCACGTTATCGGGCACACCCCATAACGCCCGCGCAGGTGGGTTTGAAACAATACGAGCAGCCTGTGCATCAATGAGTTCGTAGTGGTAGCTAAGACCTGCCTGGGCAACCTTCGCTTTGTAGTCTTGCTCGTAAATTTCTTCGATAGCCGTGCGCATAACACCGTCGTAGCCAGAAATGACCGTGTCTTTAAGACCAAGATAAATATCTCGCTGCTCATCAATTGCACGCTGGAAGAAGCGATGCGCCCAGGCTTTGACATCCTCAAGATCATTGGTCGCCAACATCCAGGGGTCGCCTTTGTGCAGCGAGCGTCGATGAAGTTCAACCGGGTCGCCGCTTGAGCCGACAAATACAACCTTCGCCACACCTGTGGCGTTTGAGAGCTCGCTATAACTGAAGTCCAAGCCACCTGTGTCCATGGTGTCTACTTCAATGTCACGACCGATCCAGTCGGGTCGAACGCTCTTGAGGTTCTTAAACTCGATATCCTCGCGGGTGATGTTGCCACTGATGCCTTTTCGGATGGCGCCATTCGGCGACTTTGTCGCAAGAGGGTCGAGCTCGGCTTCTTTGATGTCAGGGTGCTTGGCTAGGAGGTCATCAAGCTGCGCACGGTTGACGGTCATGCCCGCATTTTTAATACCGACCCCGTGCGCTTTCAATGCCGAAATTGCGTCGTGAATTACCTTCCCGTTACTCGTGAAACGGTTTGGTGCGGAGAGGTCTATTTCGACAAGCTCAATATCGAGTGGCAGCGAGACGAACCGCGCCAAAATTTCGGTAAATGCGACCTGAGCCATCTCGTCGCCGTGCAGAACAACCAGTGGATTTTCGACCTTGATCTTTGTGCTCAACGTGGACCTCGCGACCGCAATGACGGTAGGGAATTACCGACATTTTTCAGGCGGGGAGGTTACCGAATTACCCTCAAAAACCCTAGGTTACTTTTGCACAACTGGCGTTATTGGTAGCCGATAAACGGTTCGCCCAAGCCTCGCTTAGCGAGGCTCTTCTAACAAATCCCCAAAGAAAATACCGTTGACTAAAAGTCGTTGCGTACCCCACCAAAATGCCCTGAACGTTGGACTGTCCAGAGACAGTACAACTGCACCTTCACCGCGTTGATCCACAACCAGCCCTGCAGAATTCGCAACGACTTCTTGGTTCTCGCTCGACATGTAACCTGAGAGCAGTGGTGCCCTGGTGTATGCAAGTGGGGTCGAGTAGGGATTCGCAGAGTGGTTCATGAAGCGATTCGACGTTCTAAACACTGGTAACTGCGATGACTCGTAGCCAAAACCGAGTGGGTGGGTTACGTCCAATTCGCCTTGTAAAATAGCACCCCGGACGAGGGTGAACGCGTACTCGT
>ERZ1048068.3341-NODE-3341-length-10610-cov-7.308858_pt1 | contig 10610 bp, 8 predicted proteins | sample MGYA00383098_ERZ1048068 | MGnify/ENA primary metagenome ERZ1048068 (study PRJEB29581, sample SAMEA5548368) | metagenome | biome: marine; feature: coastal; material: water | depth 1 m | study: Short-term variability in the microbial, nano- and picoplankton... | reverse complement strand
AAATTTAAGGTAAAATTAGACTGTTCATCCATTTCTCCTGATGGTACAGACTTCCGATTAACAAAACCCGATGGGCAACCGCTTGCGATAGAATCTTTCACAGCAAACTGTGATAATAACTATGAGGCAACCCAGATGACGATCAAGCTATTTAAACCGCTCTCGAAAAACGGAAAATATTTCTTGTACTCGAAAGTTGGTAATGACGGAAATACCCTCTTGAATAAATGTGGTTTCCCGATGAACGAATTCGATACTATTCAATTAAACGTTACCGGTTGTTTCAATGCCATCTATGAGATGGAGAATGTAACCATCGAAGAAGACCAGAACCCAGTCATTGAGTGGAGTGCAGATACTTCATCGTACCCAGATTATCTTTTCCAAGAGTGGCAAATCTTCCGTAAAGATCCAGGTCAGGCGCAATATCAAAAAGTAGGTACTGTTTTCAACCAATACAAATACGACTTTAAAGACAACCAAATTGGTTTTATCAAAGTAGATCAAGACAGTTATGAATACCGCGTTGACATGAAGCTCAACGATGACATGCAAGGAGCAACGAATAGCATTGCAAGTGTGCTACTCGAACGCAGCAACGGTATGGTACCAATCATCGATCCGGATACTATTCCTGTAGACCTTATCTGGAACCAGTACAATGGATGGGCTGTTGATAGTTACACTGTATTCTTGCAGGAAAAGATTGGAGGAACATGGATGGGTGAATGGATTCACGATCACGTGGCTTCTCCCCAGAATCCAGTTCTTGCACCAGACACTACTTACCGCATGTTCCTAGAGCTAGCCCCAGGTGAATACCGCGTTTGTATCCGAACAACTGATCCAGTAGATACGCAGTATACTGCATATTCGAACTGTTTGCCTATCATCATTAATACGCCGCCTTACCCGGACACCGTGGTAGTACCAAACTTTATTACTCCAAACGGCGATAACGTGAATGATGGCTTTATCATACAGAACATTGATGATTATGAAGATTTAAGCCAGTTAACCATCTACAACAGATGGGGCGATCGTGTATGGCAGAGCGAATACCTGTACGACAATGCGAACCCATGGCGAGGTACCAACCAAAACGGTACGAAGCTAGCAGATGGTGTATACATGTACACCTTAGAATTAGTGAATGCTTCCGACGACTATGAATATTCAGTCAACGGAACCGTCACCATTATGGATGCCCAATAGCATTCTTAAAAACGTAGTCCCCGCTCGTTAACATGAGAACACTGGCCCGGCCCCAAAGGGAGCCGGGCCTTTTTTATCTTTGAAGCATGGCCGACAGTATCCACATTACGAATTTGCTGAAAACCCTTCCGAACAAACCGGGGGTGTATCAGCATGTGGATAAAGCCGGGAATATTCTCTACATCGGAAAAGCTAAAGATCTAAAAAAGCGCGTGAGCTCTTACTTTACGAAAAGTGTCACCAGCGCTCGTATCGCGGTTATGGTTAGGAAAGTAGCGGATATAAAAGTGATCGTAACGGACTCGGAAGGGGACGCGTTACTGCTAGAAAACAACCTCATAAAAGAGCACCAGCCCCGCTACAATATCAACCTTAAAGACGATAAGAGTTACCCCTACATTACCATACGTCGAGAACGTTTTCCTCGTATCTATGGACTGCGTAACATTATACGAGACGGAAGTGAATATTATGGACCTTATCCTAATGTAAAGGCCATGAAAGCTGTGCTTGAGTTGATTCGGCAGATGTATCCGACCCGTACCTGCAAATACAATCTGAGCGAAGAAAATATTGAAAAAGGGAAATTCAAAATTTGCCTAGAATATCATATCGGAAATTGCAAAGCCCCTTGTGAAGCGTTGCAAACGGAAGAGGAATATGAGGCGGATGTTAGCGCCGCACGTAATATTATTAAAGGGCAGCTGAGCGCAGTCAAAAGGCATTTAAAGGAGCGCATGATGAATCATGCCGAGGCTCTGGAGTTTGAGCAAGCACAGTTATGTAAGGAGAAATTAGATGCATTAGAAAAATATGCCGCAAAGAGTACCGTGGTAAGCAACCAACTAACCAATATCGACGTCTACAGTGTTAGTATGGATGCTGAATTTGGTTACGTGAATTACTTGCAAGTTATTGAAGGCGCCATTGTCCAGAGTTACACCGTAGAAATCAAGAAAAAATTGGAAGAAGAGCCGCAGGATTTTCTTCACATCGCGATTCCAGAAATCCGATCTCTTTTTGGCTCTACTTCGCGTTTAATCTATACTTCGCATCCCGTCAATCTACTCATAGAGGGAAGCACATTTACCGTTCCACAGAAAGGTGAAAAACGTAAACTCATTGAATTGAGCATTAAAAATGCCATGTATTTCCGTCAAGAAAAACTGAAGAACATTCAGATTGTTGATCCCGACCGCCATGTAAAACGCATTATGACGCAAATGAAGCAAGACTTGCGCATGCCTGTTGAACCCAGACATATTGAGTGTTTTGATAATTCAAATATTCAAGGGACAAATCCGGCGAGTGCCTGTGTTGTATTTAAAGAAGGTAAACCTTCAAAAAAGGACTACCGGAAATTCAATATCAAAACGGTAGAGGGTCCTGACGACTATGCTTCCATGGAAGAAGTGGTGCACCGCAGATACCGTCGACTGCAAGAAGAAGGCGAGCCATTGCCACAGCTTATTGTGATTGATGGAGGCAAAGGCCAATTAGGCGCTGCACTCAAAGCTTTAGAGCGACTAGGACTACGCGGAAAAATCACCATCATCGGTATTGCAAAAAGACTAGAAGAACTCTATTTCCCTGGGGATCCATATCCGTTGCATTTAGACAAACGTTCCGAAACCTTGAAAATAATTCAGCAAGCTAGGGATGAAGCACACAGATTCAGTTTAAATCACCATCGTTCACGCCGAAGCAAGGGCGCTTTTAAAAGTGAACTAGAAGGGGTTAAGGGGATTGGTCCAGAAACCATTAAAGACCTTATCAAGGTTTTTAAAAGCGTTAAGAATATTAAAGCTGCTACTCCTGAGCAATTACAGGAGGTCGTTGGTCACTCAAAAGCAGGCATTCTTACTTCCTATTTTTCGTCGATCAAATAGGTCTCCCAGCTGACATGAAAGAAGAGAACGGCGGTTTCGTCGCGTTCGTTGAAATATTGAATCATACGTGCTACTGTAGCAACGATGTCTTTTGCCTTTTCAATGCGTTCTTTAAGAATCACTTCAATACTATCAATATAAATGGCCACGCCTTCACCACTAACGCTCATATCTTCAGGATCTTTTTCTTCTTCATCCTCTTGACCTAAAATCTTTACAATAGGCCAATTCAATTGGGCTGCTTTGAGCTCCTGACGAACCTCATCAGCATCTACGACAAATTGTACAGACGTTCCTTCAAACATAGTGGTGTAATTTTCTTCAAAGGTCAGATAAAATCACTGATTTCGTCTAACCCTTTCTTAGAAATATCCGGCACTTCTGCGCCATCGGCCGCATACCCTACGGGTAAAAGTAAAAAGGGCTTTTCATTTGAGGGACGGCCCAAAATTTCGGAGAGAAAGCCCATCGGAGATGGTGTGTGTGTCAAAGTGACTAATCCAGCAGCATGTATGGCGGCTATTAAGAATCCACAAGCAATGCCTACGCTCTCTTGCACGTAATAATTCTTCGCTTTCGATCCGTTAGCTTCAACATCGTAATTCTTTCGGAAAACCACGATGAGCCAAGGCGCATCCTCTAAAAATGGCTTTTCCCAATCGGTAGCAAACGGTTTGAGATCCTCGAGCCATTCTTCAGTTGCACGGCCCCCGTAGAAAGCTTTTTCTTCCTCTTCTGCAGCTTCACGTATTTTTCTCTTTACCTCCGAGTTTTGCACTGCGACAAAATGCCAAGGCTGTTTGTTTGCCCCTGAAGGCGCGGAAGCCGCTAAACCGATAAGACGTTTTACCATCGTTCGAGAGACTGGCTTTTTGCTGTACATACGTAGGCTACGTCTAGTTTGAAGTGCCGTTTCAAAGTTTTCAAACAACGCAAGAGCATCTGTATCAGAAACTGGCCAGGGTGTGTACGGTAGAAATTTAGGATCCATGACCCTAAAATAAGGCTTTAGTCGTCGCTGAGAACTTTTCCATCTTCGATACTAATGATTCGGCGCGCTTTTTTAATAACACGATCATCGTGGGTTGCGAAAACGAAGGTCATTCCCTCTTCTTTATTCAACTGCTCCATAATATCTAATAGGTTTGCCGTACTCTGCGAATCAAGATTTGCCGTAGGTTCATCGGCCAAAACAAATTGAGGCTTCGAAGCCAAGGCCCTGGCAACGGCAACGCGCTGCTGTTGACCGCCTGAAAGCTGGCCTGGTCTTTTATCTTCCTTACCCTTCAATCCAACTGCTTCGAGCAATTGCTGCGCACGCGCTTCACGTTCCTCCTTTGGCCTGTCTTGGAGAAGCATAATAAAACTTACATTTTCTTGGGCAGAAAGCACCGGTATAAGATTGTAGGCTTGAAAGACAAATCCAATATTGCGCAATCTAAAGTCGATCAATGCATTTTCACTCAGCGTAGTAATGTCCACCCCTCCAATAGCAATAGATCCTGCCGTTGGCTGGTCTAGCCCCCCGAGCATATTGAGCAAAGTAGTTTTCCCACAGCCCGACGGCCCCTTGAGCGCCGTAAACTCGCCTTGCGTTATGGTAAGACTAATACCGTTCACGGCGTGCACAGGAACAGCACCCTCATAGACCTTTTCTAGGTTTTTGACTTCGATAACAGGTTTACTCATAACTTAATGACCACGAATGGCTTCTACTGGATTCAATTTAAGCGCTTTAATTGCGGGTAAAATGGAGGCAATCAAAGCCGTTGTTATTACCATTACAGCAATAATGAGGTAATAGCTGGGAACGATTTCAGGATAAATGATACTCTGCACGCCTAATTCTGCTAAGCCGTCTTGCTTACTGGATAAATCTATCCCGATGCGCATCATGGCACGTGTACTCAAATCGCCAAGAAAGATCCCGATAGGACCACCAACAAACCCTAACATCAATGTTTCAACTAGGATCATTAAAAATAGCTTGCGCTTATTCATTCCTACAGCCATAAGCATGCCCAGTTCTCTGCGGCGTTCCAATATGGCCATAAGCATGTTGTTGATAATACCGAACAACAGTGCCATCATGATAATACCTAATACCAATACGAGCATAATGGCCATCATATCATCCGCAAAGCCCAATTCAGGACGAACCTGTTTCCAGGACTTCACCGCCAATCCTTCAGGTATAGCAGCTGCCAATGCACCCGCTTTTTCTTCGGTATCTACAGTTTCCTCAAAACGCACTAATACTTCATGTACTAATGGAGCGCCCAACGTTTTTTCTAAATCCTGATGATGCACATACAGGTGAAACTCATCCCAAGTGGCATTTAATGTTTTATAGATCCCTGAAATTCGGAAAGATGCTCTGCTAAGATTGCCTTCTGAATCTTGAAAAGTGAGGACCACTTTACTACGCAATTTTAATCCTAATCGTTTCGCTAATTTTTCGCCGATCACCAGTCGATTGCGACCGGCAGCTTCAAAGAAATCACCTTCTACCATGTAGTCGGCCAAAGTCGTTTGAAGGCGCTCCTCTTCTGGCCAAATGCCCATAATCCGAACTGCGCGAGCACTTTTGGTAGAATTAATCATTCCGCCTAATACTGTACGCTGTGCGGTGCCACTTACAAATGGCAAAGCTTCTACCGTTTTACGAAGGGCAACTACAGTGGAGGAATCCGCGACCACAGCAGTGGATAACGGTTCGGCATCGAAATCTTCATGGTGAATCTGCGCATGTCCGGTGGTCGTTCCAATGGCCGACGCCGTACGCTCATTATTCATTCCGAAAGAGAAACCTATGATGAGCAAACCCGCCCAAATTCCTACCGCAATGGACCCAATTACGATAAAGGAGCGCACCTTTGCACGCCAGATGTTTCGCCAAGCCACCTTAAAAATCATGCGCGCATACTTTTTACCGGGTTCAACTTCATGATTTTCCAGACGGCATAGCTGCTTACCAAGACACCTATAACGAAGACGATGGCACCATGATTCAAATTAATAATGAAAGAGGTGGTGGTATACAGTTTGGGTTCAAAATCAAATTGCTCAATAGCTTCCTTCATCTGCCCACTAAGATCGATGGGGTTGTATTTAAAGTAAAATTGGACCGGTTTAACGACAGCCATTCCCACTACAGCGCCGCCGACGAGCAGCATTAAATTTTCCAAAACCGTCACCGCAGCCAACGTCGTTTTACGCATGCCTATACTCACCAAAATACCAAACTCACGCTCGCGTTCACTTACCATCATGATAACCGTCCCCAGCAATACGAAGGATATAATAAAGTACAGAATGGTCACAAATATTTGACCACCGGCCATATCTGCTTCAATGGTTTGGACCAATTCTGGAAACAGTTGTTCCCAGTCTAGTAATTCGAAATCTGATCTTAATAATGGCTCGAGTGCCGCTTTGACTTCTGCGAAATCCGCATTTGGTTCTAAATCTACTACTACTGTCGTTAATAGCCCCGTGGCATTGTACATCCACTGGGCCGTCTCTAGGGGCAAGACGACAAGCTGTTTATTGAGTTCAGGATTCGAAATTTTAGCAATCCCCGCTACCATGAATTGGCCGTAAGCGCTTGCCCCACGATAACCTTGCCCCAAAAACATAAGAGAATCCCCAACCGCCACGTGTAAATATTCCGCAAGTCCCTGCGAAACAACCACTTCATTAGAGGCCGGTGCGAAGAGGCGACCATCAATCAATTGGTCCGTTAGCCGTAAACCGGACAATTCCTCCTCGGGACGAATACCCAACACCAAACTGCCCCTATTGCTTTCACCCGTACTTACTAAAGAAAAGCTCTCCAGCCTGGGTACAAGAGCACGAACACCGGGTACATTTTCCATTTTATCCCAGTCCAATGTTGTCTCGTCCATACTCAAATCCAGACTCTGGTCTCCCCAAAATCCCTTTTGATGTACTTGTAGATAGCCAAAATTGTTTGCGACGATATCACCGACCATGTGTTCCCATACACCCACCTGAAAGCTGCGAAGGACTACAGCGAAAATCACACAAAACATAACAGCAGCTATAGTGATGATGCTTCTTCCTTTATTACGCCATATGTTGCGCCAGGCCAATTTGAACATTATTCGACCCTTTTCATATTACTGCGCTCGAAAAATCCTTCATCAAAAGTCGGGTTGAAGTTGAGTGCCTTGTAGGTCATTTCGGTAAATTTCCCCTCTTCCTCAGCTGGGGTGATCCGCAATACTGAAGGCAATGTTCTATTCCCAAAAGATTTGATTTCCGTCGCTTCGAGGGTAGTGATTAGGTATTCTTCTTCATCGTAAAACTCTGTACGCAATTGGAGAAATTCGTCCACAGATATGAATGTCACTACCTGACCCCAAACTACCGCTGCATCTGCCTTAGGTGTTAGTGCGATTTTAAAACAGTTCGTGCCATTCACAGATACTATACCCAGTAAACTCGCGGTATAATCTTCAACCAATGAACCCGCGTTAATCAACGCATCGTTCGTGAAATCCGTACCCATCCAGCTCTGTACCATTGCCGCCGGTAGCGCAACAATTTTTTTGATGCCCGGCACAAAATGCCAAACGTCTTCACCGTTGCGAAGAAATACGGTTCCTTTTTCACGCGCCGGTCCGGTGATTAAAATCATGGTTTTATCTAATCCCTGATTCCAAATTTTCGCTTCCATGGTACGTTCCCAGCGAGGGCGGACGGTACGAATACTGACCTCAGCAGAGAGATCTGCACCCGATAATTTAGCTTCTGCTTTTTGGAGAATAGAACTGGGGTTCTGCGCAGTTAGTGCCGAAGTGAAACATAGCAGAAGTAAGGTCTTGAAAACTTTAGTCATTATCATCGTGAGTCTACTGTACTAACGCAATGCCACTGTGTAAGTTTGCGTAACCTTAGGTTAATTTTTGGGCCAATTTCGCCATGGTCTTTTTCGCAGATTTTCCTTCATACATCACCTCATAAACGGCTTTGACAATAGGCATTCTAACCTCCTGCTTTTTACGAATTTTTGCCACCAAGGCGGCTGCATAATAGCCCTCAGCAACCATGGTCATCTCAGCTTTTGCGCTTTTGACGGTATAGCCTTTACCGAGCATGTTCCCAAGCATTCGGTTTCTAGAAAATTGGCTGTAACAGGTCACTAATAAATCGCCTAAATAGGCACTCTTTTTAATATTGATTCGACCTTCACACGTACTCTTCATGAAGCGGCGCATCTCGCGCGCTGCATTCGAAATAAGTACCGCTTGAAAATTATCTCCGTAACCTAAACCGTGGCACATCCCTGCCGCGATAGCATAGATGTTCTTCATCACCGCAGCGTATTCTGTACCGTAGATGTCCTTACTGAGCGTGCATCTTACGTAGTGACTCTGTAAAACGCTTGCTACCTTTTTAGATACGCTTGCGTCTAAAGCCGCAACTGTCAGAAAACTTAAACGCTCCAGTGCTATTTCTTCTGCATGACAAGGGCCAGTAATGACCACAATGTGATCTTCCGGCACGCCAACTACCTCTCGAAGGTATTCTCCAACAATCATGTTCTCGTCTGGAATAATGCCCTTTATGGTCGAACACACCAGTTTTCCATCAAGCGCACCTTTATTCATATTCGACAACACCTCTTTAACAAAGGCGCTTGGAACGGCGAAGATGACAATATCACAACCTGCTATAGCGAAATTAATATCCGTAAAGATCTCTACAGTTCCTTTATCAAAAGCTACCGAAGAGAGGTAACGTGGATTATGGTGATACTCCCGAATATGTGCCGCACTCTCTTCATTATGCATCCACCAGTGGCAAAGACCTGTGTTTTCACTTACCATTTTTACTACGGCAGTTCCAAAAGAGCCCCCACCTATAACCGCTACTTTCGGGTATATTTCAGATTGAACTTCCATTAGAATGTAATTTCCGATTCAATAACGTCGCCATCCCTCGAATAGCTGATAGAAGTCGTATCCCCCTTCTTAAACGCACCTAATGCTGTCATGTAGGCATAAATATCATCAATAGCAATGTCGCCTATCTTCAAAATAACGTCACCCGCCTCTAGTCCCGCATTCGCACCGGGTCGGCCTTCTGTTGCACCGTCAATTCTAAGACCAGGGCCACCGAAAAGGTAGTCAGGTACCACGCCCAATGTAACTGAGAAATTCGGCGTCGCCTTTTGTTCAGAGGATGTCGTTCTCTGAAAGATTAAGCCCACATAGTTCGCCGATCGAGCAGTAATGGTATACACTAATGAAGCAAGTTTTGCCATGCCTTTGTAATTGATCTTATCGGCATCGTCTGAAGGCTTATGATAGTCATTGTGTGTCCCTGTGAAGAGGTGCAATACCGGCAAGTCTTTGTAGTAGAAAGAGGTTTGATCAGACGGGCCTACACCGGCTGGATCTTTTTTAATATCTAGGCCATGAATAGGGGCATTTAGAATCCCATTCCATTCTGCTGCAGTTCCTGTTCCGGAAATTTGAAGGCGGTTATCTCGTAATCTGCCCACCATATCACTATTAATCATGTATTCAATCCCCCTTAGCGGAAAGGTCGGATGGTTTGTCCAATATTTTGATCCGATCAAGCCCAATTCCTCAGCGCTATAGAATTGTATCAAATAATTATAATTCGTGTCTTTACGTAGAGCATAATAGCGCATTACCTCCAATAGAAGGGCTGTTCCGGAACCGTTATCGTCTGCGCCATTGTGAATGGCAGCGGGGCCTTTATACAAACTATTTTCGCCGCCCATTCCAAGGTGATCGTAATGTGCTCCAAGCACTACGGTTTTGCGCTTGTTGTTGTGGATGTATCCAACCACGTTGTAACCATCGCTATAGCGTTCAGACATCATCACCGACATGGCTACTTTCTGTGTGCGTTTCATAAGTTTCCCTGCCCATTTTTCGTTTCTCACGAAGAATACGGGTACTGAAGAAGCGTTGATACTTTTAAAGAATTCTCGCGTGTCCGAGGCTGTAGCTTCCGGATTGATAAGCAACACACCTGTGGCACCTTTTTCCACGAGATTAGCCACACGTTCGTTCAAACTGTGGTACGCTGTATAAGCGCTATGTGGGTGGATGCCGTCGGGCGAACTCACGTTCATCACGGCAATTTTACCCGCCACATCGATCTTCGCAAAATCATCGTAAGTGCCATCTTCTGTCGTGATACCATAGCCGACATAAACCGTTTTTCCGTCTACAAGACCCGTCGTAGCACTTATGGAAACCGGATAGAAATCTTCGTGACCCTCTAAATGCGTTTTGCCTATCCATAGTTTAGTTGCGTCATAGTTTACCTCAGCATATTCTGGAACGGGAAACCTCTGGAAATATCCGTTTTCACCCATAGGTTCAATCCCATATTCAAACATTTTTCCCGCTATATAATCGCGAGCAACGTCTGCTTCAGATGTACCAGGCTTGCGTCCTTTTAGCGCGTCTGAAGACAAGAAAAACAAATCATGCTCTATAC
>ERZ1048068.3336-NODE-3336-length-10616-cov-13.604867_pt1 | contig 10616 bp, 5 predicted proteins | sample MGYA00383098_ERZ1048068 | MGnify/ENA primary metagenome ERZ1048068 (study PRJEB29581, sample SAMEA5548368) | metagenome | biome: marine; feature: coastal; material: water | depth 1 m | study: Short-term variability in the microbial, nano- and picoplankton... | reverse complement strand
CGCCAAGCTTAAAATGGTATCAAAATATACTTTCAATAAAATGGAAGAAAATGGGTTACTTGATGAGTTTTATAGAAAAGAACCTAAACAAAATAATACTAGCACCAAAGCACCTCCAGAAGTGGATAATTATTTGCCTCAAAAAGTTAGAGTTGAGACTGCGGGTATAGTAAATAAATTTGTTGATAATGAAAAAATATTTGATGCAGTCAGAACAATGATGCCTGATAATTCATCTATTAGATTTGTAAATGGGAAATTTGCTCCTTCTGCTACAGGCGGAGAGACGGGGAGAAATATTGATGAAGCTCAGCAAGCTGAAATACAAGAGTTTGGTGATACTTTTTTAAATGCTGAATTTACTTTTAGAGGCAGTAAAGAAAATGCAACTGGATTGGAAATAAGCCCCGAGGGTAAAGTGGTATTAAATTTTGATGGTAAACAAGTAATGATTGACGAAAAGCAATCAGACGGTACTATGAAAAAAGTTCCTACAACTTTAACAGATACCACTATGGAATACAATCTATACAACCCAGAAAGTATGCGAAAATATTTTGATCATATTTCCACCGAAAGTGGCTCAAGCGGTAAATACGCTCGTAGTGCATACTCAAAAGGATATGATGATCAAATGGTTGCTGAATATACAAGCGGTGATGGTTTAAATAGATTAAACTCTCCAAAAATGGGCAAATGGATAAATTTTGTACATAAAAAAGGAGGCAAAAACAATTTATTTAATTTTGTTATTAACGCACAGGCTAATGGCGTTGAGCTAGACCCTGGGTTTAAAAGCTATGTAAGTAAGCACGAAAATGAAATCATGTTATATAAATCTAGAAATAAAAAATAAGTATGGATAAGCAAGAATATATTGATAGCCTTGTAGCTCAGGGCTTGTCTGATGATGATATATTAAAAAAAGTTAATGAAAAATTTAGCGGGTCTTCGCCGGATTTTCAAACTCCCACGACACCGGGTGCGGTTGTGGAGGAAACTGCAGCATCCGATACGGGTTCCAATTCGGATCCTGGTTCTTTGGATTTACAAATAGATCCAAATAAATTTAAAGTATTTGATCCCAAATCAATTAACAAACCAGGTGGGTTCGAAGACGAGCAAACAGCTATTGTAGATAATAATAAAACACAATTTAATATAAATAAAATTTCAACAAATCTTAAAAAGAAAGAAGTTGAAGAAAATATTAATAACAGATCAAATTATAGATCAAGCGTTAGAGCTATTGTAAATAGTAATACCCCTTACCAATTAGATTTAGATGGAGACTCTATTGAAAAATTAAACGAAAGTGGTAAGCTTGATGTAAAAATAAGAGAATTAGCAAAAGAATCCTTTTATGCTAATACTAAAAATATTGGAAAAGATTTGCCTAGCGGATACACGGATATTGTAAATGAAGAAATTCAAAAAGCAATAAAAAAAGAAAAAGAAGAAGAAGCTAAAATTGATGACGACCAATATAAAAGTTTAGAAGATAATAATTTAGTATACACAACGGTAAGCAAAAGTATTGCTAATAATTTTTATAACGATTTAAGACCAAATCAAAAGGTATATACCGATTTAAAAGGTGAAATTGCTAAATATGAAAATATTATTAGCACATCAGATAATTTAGAAGTAATTGAGGAAGCTAAATTAAAATTAACTTCTTTAAAAAACAAAGAGCCAGAAGCTTTTAAAGCTATGGAAAAAAGATTTGACGCGGAGCCTTTATTTGATGCTAACGGTGAACGCGTAACTAAATCTGAGTTTGAAGAAGCTGGAGGAAATGATAAATCTGAAGCTTATAAAACTATAAAAGAAGGGTATAATACAATGGACAAGGATAGTCTGCAAAAACAATTTGCACTTTGGACATTAGATAAAAACGACAATAACAGAAAGTTAAATCAAACAGTGGATTTAAAACCTTCGGATACGCAATTAAACATGTGGCTTTATAACGCTGGATACAAGCCAAATTCTGAAGGGGTTTACAGCGGCGTAAAATACTCTGACATCGTGGGATATAGGGGTGGAGGATTAGAAATGCATAGAGGTGATGATTTTAAAGGTGAACAGGTCTATACTGATCTTCCCGCTGAGCTTAAAGATTTGTATGAAGAAAGAGTTGATTTGTCTTTAAAACAACAAGCATTAAAAGAAACATTTGTTTTAAATCAAGATCCAGGTTCTATGAAAACTGGAATAGCGGGAGGTATAAGCACTTTTGGTAAAGAAAGTTTAGTAAGTCTTGTTAGGATGTTTAGTCCTGAAAAAGCAGAAGATTTTAAAAAAGAATTACCGCAAACAAGAAGAGAAGAGCTTGATGGATTGCAAAAACTATTAGGTGAGTCAGGAATTAGGCTATCTAAAGAGCAAGAATCCGCATTTGAAAGAGATTGGGCAATGAATTTAACAGAAGGGCTAGGCGGTTTTACTGGAGATTTATTACAATTTGCTGCGTTAAATAAAGTAGCTGGCGCTGCAGGTATAACGGCTCGTATAGCACAAATAGGAAGAACAAATCCTGCCCAAGCCAAAATGTATACTCTTCTTATGGAAGAAATTAAATTTGAAGCTGTAACTAGAGGCGAGGCTGCTACTGGTGAAGGTGTATTTTTTGGAGCTGGCGGAATGGTTGCTGGAAAATTTGTACCTAAATTTACTGGTAATTTAGCTAGATACAATAATATTATTGAAAAATCAATTGGTGGTGGTGCGGGTATGGCTGTGGGTAGTGAAACTGCAGCGGCAATGCATGCAATAACCGATCATTATTTACAAAAGAAAGAATTTAAAAATAGTATTGATGAACTCTACGGGGATTTAAGCGAAGCAGGGCAGCGTATAATGGGTAATGTTTTAATGGGTAAAGCTCTAGGAATGGCTAAACTTAACCTTAGAGATTTTAAATCAATAGCCGAAGTTAGAAAAATATACGATAAAACAAATTCCGATCTTTTTGCTGGAAAATTTAAGGGTATAGAATTAGAAAAAAAGAAAAAATTATTAGCAGAACTAGATAGAACATTAGAGCAAGCTGACAAGGGTTTTAATGAATTAGACTTAGGTTCTCAACAAGTCGAGGTTGCTAAAGCAAACGCTGTTATTAAAAGATATAACGATAAAAGATATAACGAAGGTAATCAGCCAGATCAATCTGCTTTTAAAGCTGCTAAAAAAATAGTTAATAATTACGAAGCCAATAAAGCTATAGCTATTCATAAAATTAAAAGGCAAGGAATAAGGCTTAGTGAATCAGAAGCTTTTCAAGGAAACTTTAAGGGTATTGAAATAAAAGAAAATAATAAATCTTTCGAATCGCGAGATAATAAAGCTCAGTATAATCCTAATACTAAAAAAATACAAATAGATATATCTCAATACAAGCCAGGTGTGCTAGGGCAAGAAGTAGGGCATGTTATGATGGGTGCGGCTTTTGCAAACAATCCTGCTTTGGCTGGAAGGTTTAAAAATAAAATAAAAGATTTAGTTGAAAATAAATTACAAGGTGATTTTTTAAATAGCAAAGGAGAAAAAATAAATTTTGAGGAGGCTATAAAAGAAGCTTACCCTAAAAAATCTCAAAGGCCAGAAGAATATGTAATGAATGTTGTTGAGTTTTTATCTCAACCTAAATATAAAGAGTTATTGCTAAAAGACGGTGTATTAAATGAGTTTAAAAGATCTACGTTAAACTATGCTAATAAAGTTGGTTTAGATTATACTAATAAAAAGAACTTTACAGAAGGAAAAGATTTAATGGAATTTTTATTCAGCATTGGTAAAGTTGCTGAAGGTGGTTCAACAAAAGCCATTAAAAATAAATTTAAAGCTTTTGAAAACATTGTTATTGATGGTAAAAAATTATTAGACATAAACACTGGAAAAGAAATATCCAGCAAAGATATAACCGCTTCTAAAGATTTACAAAAATCAATAAATGACCTTTTGCCAAAAGAAATAAATACAAAAGATAAATACGATGCTTTTTTACGAGACCCTTCTACGAACGCTAAAGGCTTCAAAGAGTTTTTTGAAAATAAAGGTTATTTATTAAATGAAAAAGCTCCAGGCAAAGATTTTTCAATTATAGAGCTTTCTGAGTTTAGTAAAAAATACAGAAACGAAAGAAAAAATCTTTTAGAAGCTACACTGGATAATGGAATGATTTCTAATTACGCAAAATCTAGAGCTATTGGGTCAGAGGCACAGCAAGTAGTGGATAATATAAGAACAAAAAGATTGTTTAATTACGATCCAGCTAAAGCAGTTGGCTCGGATGGGTTTGTCAAAGCTATGTTCTCTGGTATTAAATTTGAAACCTTACAAGCTAGAAAAGATATTGCTAATAAAATAAAAACCGAAGACGTTACGGAAAGTAAAGAAGCTAATAGGATAGCGGATAACATTGTAAAAACAAATATTAAATCAGATAAAAGAGAAGGAACACCTTCTATTATACAGTCAAATTTAAAAGTCAATAATAAAAGAGTATTTGAAAGAAAAGAAATAGTCGAAGAAGTTGAAGGTAAAAAAGTAAAAAGAATTGAAAGAAATGAAATTGCTAATAATTTTATTAAAGAAGCAGATTTAGTATTACAAAAAGTTGCCGACTTAGGTTTTAAACCTACTGATAAAGGATTTAGAAAAGCTTTAGCAAAAGAAATAACTACAAACAATCCTGAACTTTTTGAAAAGTTTAAAAAATCTTTAGGTAATTACGATAATTTTATTAACGAGAATTATGCAACATTATTAATAAATAAAAAAGCACTTCCGTTAGAGTTTTTTGTGCAAGCTGAAAAATTTAGAGCAAATGAAAATGAAAATATATTTGTTAAAAAATCAATTGATCCTCGTTATAAAAACGGTAGAGCAACTAAACAAAAATTAATACGTGAAGCTATAAGGGAGGGAAAAGCTAGTTACACAGAGAACGAGGCACAGGGTGTTAACGTTTACGATAGATCAACTCCCCCTAAAGCGAAAGGTATTAGCTTTTTTAAAATACCCAACGTTAAAAAAAGACTTTTAGAATCTTTATACAAAGCCAGCGTTGTCGATGCCGTAATTAACCAGAGCAAATCTAAAAAAATATACTCTACTGCTGAAATAAAAGAAATAAGCGTAAAACTACAAAAAGAATCGGATTTATATTTTTCTAAAGCTATTACATCAGCAGATAAAGCTAAACAAATAATAAAAGAATCTATCATATCAAAAGGATATGGAGTAAAAGGAAGATATAAAAATGCGGAAGAGCAGGTAAAAGACTACAAGGCTTTAAGCGATTATGCTGAAAGCATAAAGGACCCTCTTATTTTAAATTTATTAGAAAGAGCAAACGTTACCCCTACCTCTTATGACTTTAGAAGATCTAAAGATTTTTGGGTGTCAAACGGTGTAAAAAATACAGAACTAAGAAAGGAATTGTATGACGCTGGTATTATTGTAGACATTGCTACAATACATGATTATGCCACATCTAAATTCAACGTAAAAAAATTAACTGAAAAACAATCTGAGGCTATAGCTTTTGGTAAAAGCGTTCAAAATATTAACACAACTAAAAAAGGAACAGGTGTGCAGCAGGGCAAAAAACTTGTTGCTAAAAACGCCAAAAACGAAACGCTAAGAAAAAATGCAATTTTAGAATACTCCAAAAGTGTTATTAAATTAATGAAATTTAATCCAAGAGCAACATTTAGCTTAATCTATAACCAGAGTGCAAGGGGAGGTCAGAACAGACAATTAAGTAAAGTCATGGGTTGGGAAAATGGCATAAAAGTTGGAATTAAAGGAAAAAGAGATGTGCATTTAGAGCATTTATTACAAAATGGGGAATTCAATTTAGTATTAATTGATGCCGCTAAATCAAATAGCAAATCAGGAGTAAAACAAGTGTTAAAATGGATTTCCGAAAATTATAAACAATACGCTGTTAAAACAACCACAGCAAATTTAGTTGATAAAACTGTATTGTTAAAGGACGGGGTAAAATGGAAAGCAAAAAGTGAATTACACCCCGATATAAAAGTTGCTATTAAAAAAGTACTTAAAGGAGAAAAAGATATTAAAATACCCGACGCAGACCTTCGCTTATTCAATGAGTCTTTAAAAGCTAATCCTAATATTATTAATTTAGCAAAAGGCACTTTAGCTGAAAAATGGGGTGTGGGAGTCGCAAAAAGATTTCATAATGTTAGAAATGTATTTGAAAAACAAGGTGAATTAATTTTTAAACAAATAAAAGGCGAAATTACAGCTGCTCAAGCTAGAAAAGAAATTAATTTATTTACTAATAAAATTGCACCATCAAATATAAAAGCTGCTTTAAAAATATCAAAAGGTAAAACAAAAGATATAAAAGAAGCTATAGAAAAGCTTAAAGAAACAGATAAAGTAAATGTTGAAAAACAAAAAGAAGTTTTTGCTTCAAAAGATTTAAACACGGAGTTTAATAAATTTTTAGAGACATCGACCGGCATTGGAGCTGAAAAAGTATTTTCGGAATCTAAAGCAACAGTAAGAGGCAAGAAAGTTAAAAAATCTTTTGGTGATTATTTTATACCAGTTGGAGCAGAAGATTTTGCTGGTTTAATGCATAAAACTTTAGCTAAAGGTAAAAAAGGAGAAAATCAATTAGAATTTTATAATAAAAATTTATATAAACCTTTCAACCAAGCTAACGAAAACATAACACGTGAACGTGCAGCTCTAATGAATGATTTTAGAGCTTTAAAACAAAATTTAACTTCTGTGCCTAAGGACTTAAATAAAATGACTAAGGGTGGAGATTTTACAATAGAGCAAGCGCTGAGAGTAGCGGTTTGGAACAAGCAAGGAATGGAGATTCCAGGTTTAAGCAAAACAGATAAAATAGAATTATTAAAAGAAGTTAATAAAAATCCAGAATTAAGTAATTTTGTTACTGAGCTTTTAAAAACAACAAAAGGTGATGGCTACGCTAAACCAGAAAACAATTGGGAATTAGGGACTATAGTCACGGACCTTATGTCATTACTTAACGGGCCTAAAAGAGCAAAACATTTAGAGGTTTGGAGTAATAATGTTGAACAAATATTTTCAAAAGAAAATAGATATAAGCTAGAAGCTGCTTACGGTAGAGACTATGTCCAAACATTGGGTAAAACTCTAGAAAGAATGAAAAGCGGATCTAATAGAAAATGGGGAGGTAACCCTACTGTTGAAAAATGGTTAGACTGGGTAAACGGTTCTGTAGGTGCTATTATGTTCTTAAACACTCGTTCTGCTGCACTTCAAACAATATCTAGTATAAACTACTTAAACTTTAGTGATAACAACCCATTGGCTGCCGCAAAAGCTTTTGGAAATCAGCCACAGTTTTGGAAAGATTTTAAAGAAATTTATAACTCTGATTATTTAAAAGATAGAAGAGGAGGAAATAAAATAAATGTAAACGAAAGTGAATTAGCTTTAGCGGCTGAAAAAGGAGGAATACAAGGTGTTATTAGCCTTATGCTTAATAAAGGCTTTGTTCTTACAAAGGGGGCTGATAGTTTTGCAATTGCATCTGGTGGTTCTGCTATGTATAGAAATAGAATTAATAAGTATCAAAAAGAGGGGTTATCTGAAAAAGAAGCAAAAGAAAAAGCATTTTTAGATTTTAAAGCTATAACAGAAGAAACACAACAGTCAAGCAGAGCGGATAGAATATCTGAACAACAAGCGTCAAACGCCGGTAGATTGCTATTAGCTTTCGCTAATACACCGATGCAGTACAATAGATTAATAAAAAGAAACGCTCAAGATCTATTAGCCGGTAGAGGTAATAAAGCTGAAAAAATGACAAGAATAACTTATTACAGTACTATTCAAAATTTCATATTCAACGCATTACAAAAAGCTTTATTTGCGGTAGGATTTGGAGATGATGACGAGGAGACCGTTAAGAAATATTCAAGCATTGGTAATGGAATGGTTGATTCATTGTTAAGAGGTTCCGGGCTAACTGGGAATGCGGCTTTAGCTATTAAAAATGTAGCGGTAGATGTTGCTGATAGATTTGACAGACCAAGACCTAATTTTCAAGATTCAGCATGGAAAGCTTTAACAGTATCCCCACCAATATACTCTAAAGTATCAAAATTAAGAAGTGCGGGTTATTCTTTAGGTTATACAACTAAAGATAATATATTTAAACCATCTTTAGATAATCCAGCATTGTCAGCTGGTGCACAAATTACTTCGGCAACATTAAATTTGCCTTTAGACAGGGTATTGAGAAAAGCACAGAATATTGAAGCGGCGATGAGTGATGAAGCGGAATGGTGGCAAAGATCAGCCTTGTTAATGGGTTGGGGTAAATGGGAATTAGGAATGCAAGAACCTAGGGGGAAAGCTAAAAAGAAAAAATCTAATCAATTTTCAACCACTACATACAGTAGAAATTCATCAAATAGATCATCATTAAAATATAAAAGAAAATAATTATGCCAAAAGATGCGTGTTACCACAAAGTAAAAAGACAATACAAAGTATTCCCATCCGCTTATGCGAGTGGAGCTATAGCTAAATGCAGAAAAAACAAAGGCAAAAAGAAAAAGTAATGGCTGTTAGGAAAACAAAAAAAGGTGCTGCGTTAAAGCGCTGGTTTAAAGAGAAGTGGGTTGATGTAAGAACCGGTAAAGCTTGTGGCCGTAAGAAAGGCGATGGCAGAGGTGTACCTTACTGTAGACCTAGTAAAAGAGTATCTAGCAAGACGCCAAAAACATCTAGTGAAATGTCTTCATCTGAAAAAGCAAAAAAGATTAGAGAAAAGAAAAGCTTGGGCCAACCAAAAGGTAAGCCACGAAGAGTAAAAAACGTTAAAAGAAATAAAAAATAGGTGATTACATATATTATAGAAACTTAAAACAATTATGGCTCAAAAAATTTCAGAGAACACAGAAGTACAATTAGATTTAAAAACGATTGGAATGTTGGTTGCAGGCGCAGTGAGTTTAGCAGCCATGTATTTTACTTTGCAAAAGGATATAGACTTAGCAAAAGAATTACCTAAACCAGAGGTGAGTAGAACAGAATATGATTTAAAAGATGAACTGGTTAGAACTACTATTATGGATATAGACGAAAAAGTCCAAGACAATAGTGAAAAACTAGATAAGATCGACGACAAACTGTTCACAATTATAAACAACAAATAAAATGAAAAAGATTTTAATTATATTAAGTTTAATTTTTACAATTGCAGGATACTCACAATATGAAGTTATACATATTAACTCAGCATGGAATTCAAGAAACAATTTAAATCTTGATGGCCTTAAGAATGCTAAGGTAAAATATGTGTTATTAGAAGATCAAACACCATCTTTTAAACAACAAATCAAATCCGTTCCAACTATTTTAGTTTTACACAACGGTAAACCTAAAGGACAATGGAATGGTGGTATAGCATTGAAGTTAAAGGTGACGAAAGAAGATATAGAAAATCATATCGAAAGATTAAAAGCTCAATAGATGAGTAAGATAAGCGAGCACATAACAAAGAAAGAAGCTACGTTCAGCGCTACTGCATTAAGAAAAGGTATAGAGAACGAGCCTGGAGAATACGAATTACAGAATATGGAACTTATAGCTGAGAAGGTATTTGAACCATTAAGAAAAGCTGTAAATGGCCCAATAAAAATTAATTCATTCTTTCGTTCAGAAGAATTGAATAAAGCGATCGGCGGGAGTAGCCGTTCACAACATTGCCAAGGAAGAGCGATGGATTTAGATGATACGTATGGTTACATGTCTAATAAAGATATGTACCATTACATAAAAGAAAATTTAGATTTTGATCAAATGATTTGGGAATTTGGAACTAAAGATAACCCTTCTTGGGTTCACGTAAGTTACGTTGATGCTGACTCTAATAGGAAGCGTTGTTTAGAAGCTTACAAAGACGAGAACAATAAAACGAAATATAAAATAATATAATGAAATTATGGAAAACTGTCCTTTTTGTAACGGCCATTCTGGTTGTTGTTAGTTGCGGAATACAAAAAACACCACCACCACCATTATCGGGACCGTGGTTAGATGTTCCTTCTACCGTTAAGATAGACACATTATCTTATACGAGATTAAATTGGAAGATGAGAAACAGCTTTACATTTAGATGGAACTACGCAAAGTTTGCATCTAATCAGCCGTTCTCATTTTATTCGTCTGCATCGTTTGCTAGATTTTGGAATCCGTTTAATTCTTTTGAAATGTATTGGAATAGACATAACTTCTGGTACGACTGGGCATTTGGTTACCCTTATTTTAATTATCAAAGACCAAGATATTATATGTATGAACAGCCTCGTAATGTAGCTGTAATGAAAGGAAGGAGAAGTAGTATTAGAAAGGTAAGAGAAGATAAAGTTAATATAGTAGCTAATAGATTGAGAAATGAAGTAAAGCTAAATAACAATAGAAGTTGGAATAATAAAAACAAATTTGTTCCAAGAGAAAATCCTAATAATAATTTTAATTCTAAAATTACACCAAGGCAAAATCCTCGGCAAGATATAAGGCCAAGTAGATCTTTAGTTAATTCAACTAAAATATCTATGAGAGCACAA